>OBEQ012471133.1_pt1 | contig 11937 bp, 14 predicted proteins | sample 1670901 | NCBI WGS metagenome assembly OBEQ01 (sample SAMEA104232315, study PRJEB22302) | groundwater metagenome | biome: forest; feature: aquifer; material: groundwater | place: USA | collected 2011-08-07 | depth 5.4 m | reverse complement strand
GTATGAAGCAAATACGATTTACCAAAGAGGGGTTTGAGGATACAAAACTTGAGTATGAAACTTTGCTTAAATCACGGCCGGCTGCTGTTCTCGATTTGAAAAAGGCGAGAGATATGGGAGATTTGAGCGAAAACGGGTATTATAAAGCGGCCCGAATGAAACTTTCGTCAATTGATCATAGATTGTTCCGGTTAAAGCTGGCAATAAAACAGGCAGTAATTATAGATAATCCACAGAGAACGGGGGCGGGAATTGGGAAAAGTGTGAGTTTGTTTGACGGGGGGAAAGAGATTGTCTACATGATTGTCGGAGATCTAGAGGCAAATCCAAGAGAGGGGAAAATATCTTTACTATCGCCCCTCGGCCGGGCTATTGAAGGTAAACAGGTTGGAGAAAAAATTGAATTCTCATCACCGTCGGGAGTAATAAAATATATAATAAAAGATATTAAATAATTGGTGATATTTTGTGATAGAATAACTTTATGCAGGGGCAACTAGCTACTATCAAGGAAGCAAGCGACTGGGCGTCGGATTATTTGAAAAAAGAGATTTCTAGCTCAAATATATCTTACTTAATCCAATATGGTAAGGTTCAAAAACATCAAACAAACGGATCAGTTTTTATTGATTTAGAAGATTTAAAAAAATATTATTTATCTTTTCTTGGCAATCGAGAGCTTCATTGGAAAGAAAAATTAGGTAAAGACTTAAATTGGGCTTTGTCATTTGACTATTTAAGAGAGAAGGATACAACTAAACATGTGCATAGATTACATCCCTATAAAGGGAAATTTATTCCTCAACTAGTTCAATACTTTTTAGACGATCATGTTGATGAATTTAAAACTCAAGTTTACTTTAAAAAAGGCGATATCGTCTTAGATCCTTTTGCAGGTTCAGGTACTACATTAGTACAAGCAAATGAACTGGGATTACATTCAATTGGCATAGACATATCGCGTTTTAATTGCCTCATTTCCGAAGTAAAACTGCATGATTATGATTTTTTAAGATTAGAGGAAGAAATTCGATCTATTCTAAATTCAGTTACGGCTTTTGAAGCAGAAAATAATATAAAATCATTTGAGAATGAACTTTATCGTGATCTAAATTTATTTAATACAAAATATTTTCCATCACCTAGCTTTAAATATAGAGTTTATAGAAAAGAAATAGATGAAAATGAATATGGAAAAGAAAAAGGGAAAGAATTTTTAGTTATATATCATCAATTGATTCTGAAATATAAAATTGAACTATTACAAAATTCACAAAAAACATTTTTAGACAAATGGTATATAAACAATATCAGAAAAGAGATAAATTATGCTTTTGGTCTAGTTAAAAAAATTAAGGACACTAAAAATAAGCGAATACTTGCTGTCATATTAAGCAGAGCTATCCGTTCTTGTCGAGCAACTACTCATTCAGATCTTGCTACCCTTAAATCACCCCAAATAACAACTTACTATTGTTATAAGCATAAAAAAATTTGTAAGCCGTTATTTTCTATCAAAGACATGTTTCTTAAGTATGCAAATGACTCATTAGCAAGACTAAAATCATTTGATAAACTAAAAATAGCCGCTTACTGGCACTTGCAATCTGAAGACTCGCGTACAGTAAATATATTTGAAAAGATAAAAGAGAGACATAAAAATTTTTATGAGATTCTTAAAAAACAAAAAATAAGCGGTATATTTACTTCCCCGCCTTATGTAGGACAAATTGATTACCATGAGCAGCATGCATACGCCTATGACTTAATGGGGTTTGATAGAAAAGATGAATTTGAAATTGGACGGTTATATAATGGGCAAGGACTAGATGCAAGAGAATTTTACATTAGAGGAATTGCGGATGTGTTAATTAATTGTAAGAAATATTTGGCATCTAATTTTAATATTTTCCTAGTTGCAAATGATAAATACAATCTGTATCCTAACATAGCAGAGCTAGCAGACTTGAAAATAGTGAATAAATTTAAAAGACCTGTATTAAATCGGACAGAAAGGGATAAGTCGCCCTATTCAGAAATAATTTTTCATTTAAAGGCAAGGTTATGAAAAAGCAAAAAATATTGTACGCAATCACGGTTGAGGATGTTATCGATATTTCGGAGCAAGAAAACATTTCAATTACTGAAAAAGATTTGTCTGTCATTCAAGATAAGATCGGTGATTATTTTGGAGATAAGTGGCAAGATGCAATTATTTACGCTTTGGATGAGTTAAAGGGAAATAAGCAATCTATATGACGCTGATAAATAAGCATAAAGCCCATATTGTGGATACTATAAAGATTTGTTTAAGAAATAAATTCCAGAATTACAAACCTGAAACTGATAATATGCCATTTCACTATCGTCTGCTTGGCAAGGACAGAATGGCGCTATTTTCTTTTCTCCAATCACTAAATACAACCTTCGGAACTTCAATTTACGAGCCGGTCGCAAAAGAACTTGCAAAAATAACTTTCAAGGAAGTTCATACCCAATATAAACTTGGAAATATTATTACTGAAAGAGCCCAAAATGAAATCCAAAACATTATGAACAAGCTATCCGTCGGTGAGATTGTAGATAAGATGAGCGAAACGGAAAAAATAAGAAAAGTTGCCCAATCTGGTAAACAAAATAAATTGAAATCAGTAAAAGTTGATTTATTCCTTATTTCAACGGATGACGAAGTATTTATGTTTGATTTAAAGACAATCAAACCAAATAAAGGCGATTTCATTTCCTACAAAAGAAATATGCTGGAATGGTTAGCAGTTTATTTTTTCCAAAATCCCAAAGCAAAAGCACATACGCTAATTTCCATTCCTTATAACCCATACGAACCAAAGCCTTATTCTAGGTGGACAATGAAAGGGATGCTTGATTTGCAAGAAGAAGTAAAGGTAGCTGAAGAATTTTGGGATTTTCTTGGCGGCGAAGGCGCTTACCAAGACTTATTAATTTGCTTTGAGAAAGCGGGGATAGAATTAAGATCTGAAATTGACAATTATTTTTTAAGATTTAATAAATCAAACAATCGATAATCGGGCTCATTTATTAATGACGAGGGGGATTAGTCCAGATAGATTGTCAAGGCTTGCGTCCGGAGTGAAGTCGGGGAGTGAGGAGATTTTCTTTGCATACTCGCCTCTTTTGATCCAAATTGTCTTGATATTGGCTAAAGCTTTCTTCATCAGGCGCAGGGCGAGAAGTTTGTCGTCAACTAAAAAGATACGAGCGTCATGGTATTTGTCACTTATTTCTTTTACTTCTTGTTTCAAGGGCATGATGTGGATATGATCTTTGCTGAAAAAATGATCTATACGGGTCTCCTCCAACTTCTTATTTTGTAATTCTTGATTCCCTTCTGAAAAGATGCCGAGTATGGCAATACGTGAAAGATTGGTCAGGACATCCATGACTTCAGGGTAAAGTTCAAATTGCCGGCGGTTGGATTGTTTGAATAAAGCGGTGTTGAAAAGCGTGTAGTCTATGTCGAACAAAATTATTGGCTTATTTAAGGATGGCATTGTCTTCATGAGCGCCTTTGATGGATTTTAGCGGATATATAATAGTGCCCTTCCCTAAAATAGTGCCTGGGTTCAACACCGAATTTACACCAATTACAGAGTTGTCACCGATTGCCGCGCCGAATTTCTGCAAGCCTGTATCTATTTCTCCATCAGTCGATTTTATAACAATATTTTTTTTGTCCAATCTGAAATTTGCTACAATCACTCCGCCTGAGATATTGACATTATTTCCCACAATGCTGTCTCCAATGTAGTTCAAGTGGGCGAGTATACTATTATTAAGTATAATTGAATGTTTTACTTCCACAGCGTGTCCAATGATTACGTTGTCTCCTATGATACAACCTTCCCGCAAAAAGGCGGCGTGCTTGATCTGACAATTGCTGCCAATAATCGCGGGGCCTTCAATCTCGACTGAGTCATGAATTGTGGAGCCAACTCCCACAAAAACATTAGTTTTTCTCCTGAAATTTGGAGAAAGTTTACCGGTATGAAATATTTGATTTATATAATCGGCTAAAAGAGAGACTGACTGCCAGGGAGTCTTATCCTCAAGAATATCTTTATATGCGTAGGAGGAGATATTAAAAAATTTTGAATTGAGAAAGTTTTTTGTGTTCATATAAATTTTTTCCTGTTTAATCCGTCCACCTGGTAGGAGTCATGGCTTCCACTTCGTTGCAGCCTGCCACCTTCCAGGAGGACTCTTGCTTCTTCGAGATCTTCCCGTGTGTTTATGCCTCTCCAAGGAATTGATCCAGCCTCAATTACCTGAATTTTTTCATTATTATCATACGCCAATTTTATAAGGGAGGGCAAGTAATATTCGCCGGTGACCGGGCTTTTGGGAAGCTTGGGAAGATATTTGCGCAAAAATTCGGATCTAAAAATATAACAGTTGGGATTTATTTCTTTTATTTTCTTTTGCTCGGGAGTCGCGTCTTTCTCCTCTACGATATCTGTCACCTCACCTATATCGTTTCTAACTATCCTGCCTAAACCGTTTGCATCATGTACTTTGATGGTGAGAAATGTAAGCGAAGAATCATTTAAAAAGTGCAGTTTAATTATTTTATTTAGTAAGTTTTCGTTGTAAAGGTACGAATCATCCCCATAAAGAACTATTACATCAGTTACGCCTGATGGAATTTTCTCAATAGCAGCCATTGCGGCCTGCCCCGTTCCAAGAGGACGGGTTTGTTCCACAAATACAACTTTGGAATTTTTTAGCGCGCTCTTGATTGAATGTTTGCCGTAACCGACAACTATAAATATCGGATCAATTTTTGATTTTTCAAAAAGATTTACCGGATAGGCAATAAGGGGCTTGCCGTTGAGAAGCAGTGTGGATTTGTTTATATTTCCGACTTTCATGCGCTTACCGCGGCCGGCTGCGAGGATGATGGCGGCTAAATTTTTGGTTTTATTGTTTTTCATAAAAATTTATTCCTTCACCCTTTTGATTTTCGCTCCTAATTGCGACAATCTTTTTTCGAAATTTTCATAGCCTCGGTCGAGTTTGTCTATATCATAAATTGTCGATTCACCTTTGGCGCTTAACGCGGCAATGAGTACTGCGGCGCCCGCCCGTATGTCACGCATTGTCAGAACTGCGTTGTGCAGATTTGTTGGCCCTTGGATTCGAACAGCATGGAAATTGGAAGGCTTGTCATCAGAAAGATTAAAATTATAAATTTTTTCGGGATTTTCAATTTTCGGGTTAAAAAGTTCAGCTTTCGTACCCATTTTTTGCAGTTCGTGAATATAACCCAATTTATTTTCAAAGACTGTCTCATGAATCGCGCTCTCCCCAGCGGCTTGGGTCATCAAAACTGCCCAAGGCGCCTGCCAGTCGGTCATAAATCCGGGATACGGCTTTGTCTCAATATTTACAGGCTTTAGATCTCCTTTGTAGTAAAAACGTAAGCCGTCCTTTTTCTCTTCCACTCCTCCGCCGGATGTCTCCAGTTTTTCCAGAAATTCGCCGATATATTCTTTTTTGGCTCCTTTGATGAAAATGCCGCCATGGGTCATTATAGCGGCACAGGCAAATGTTACGATCTCGTTTCTGTCGGGTCCGATTGTATAAGAAGCTCCATGTAATTTGGAAACGCCATTTATTTGGATAATTCTTTTGCCTGTTCGTTTTATGTTAGCGCCCATGTTGTTGAGGAAACTGATCAGTTCGTCAATTTCCGGCTCTTCGGCCGCGTTTTTGAGAATTGTTTTGCCTTCTGCAAGTACTGCAGCAAGAAGCAGTGTTTCGGTGCCCGTGTGTGTGCTTTTTTCAAAAGTGTAGTCTGTCCCATGCAGTTTAGTAGCTTTCGTATAAAAAAACCCGTCATCACTATTGTAATTAATATCAGCGCCCATTTTTTTTAAGCCCTCAACCAGTCTGTCAACAGGTCTCGCGCCAAGTCTGCATCCGCCAGGATTTGGCAGAACGGCCTGTCGGCTTCGAAGTAGTAATGGGACGATAAACATGAATGAGGTGCGGATACGCGCTGCAGTATCTAGAGAAATCTCATTATTTTTGATTTTTCTTACTCTTATTCTGACCGTGTGATCAGTGAGCTTGACCTCTCCTCCGAGTTCTTTGATTATTTTGATCATCGTATAAAAATCCGATATTAGAGGGACGTTTTTGATGGTTACTTCCTCATCAGTCAAACAAGCCGCGATGAGGGTCTTGAGCGCGACGTTTTTGGCGCCGGAAACCCTGACTGTGCCTTTGAGTTTGTTTCCACCGGTGACGATAAATTTTTCCATGGCGAGGTTCTATTATACTACAAATTTTATGTAATTTCCTAAAATTGTCATTGCGAGGAGTAACGACGAAGCAATCCTTCTCAACAACTATCGTTTAGAAAAGAAATCCCCCTCATCCCCCTTTAGTAAAGGGGGCAACAGATTCATTCCCCCTCTTTATTAAAGAGGAACCAAACTTACTTCCCCTCTTTATTAAAGAGGGGTTAGGGGAGATTTTAGTCTGGTTTTGAAGCGTTCCAGATGATGTTGAAGAGGATTCTTTGGGTTTGGACAATACTTGAATCCTCTATAACGACAGCATGAGGAGTCTCACCATAAGAAACCAAGACCAATTTATTCTCAAACAGCATCATGTCAGTTTTTAATTCTGTTATGCCGGATAAAAATCTATATTCATGATATGGTTTTATATAGCTTTTTTGATATGTAGCTAAAGTGCTACTTTGCGGCATTAATTCACGAAGTATCAAGTCTTTTGTAAAAGCTTTATCTAAAATTTTATTAAAGTATTTACCGATATATTTCTCAATATGCAAAGGAGAGGCGATAGCGTCGAGTTGTTTCGCTCCGATAATCTGCTCGTATAAAGTAAAAATTTCTTTTACTCCTTCGTAAAAACTCACTTTTGGCTTTCCTCCGACCCGAGTGTTATATAAGGAATTTAATTGTGGTAGGACAGATTCGTAAAGAATTAAGTGATTATTGAGCCTATGATGGATTTTCTTGGGATCCTCAGCTTTATATCTGCGTCTTCCATTTTTTATAACAAAACTAACCAGGTTTTTCTCAACCAGGCCGGATAAAATATCATAGCAGTAAGTCCGCTTAAATCCTGATTTTTTGGAGATAGGTAAAACTGTTGATTCCCCTAACTCAAGTACTGCCAAATAAACTTTGGCTTCTTTGTCTGATAGGCCAATTTTTTTCAATATTTGCTGTAATTCCATATTATAGTCAATAATCTACGACGATTTCGGAATTATATCACAAGAGTAATACTATGTCAAATAGCCTCAGATAAACAGATTTTTATATTAGAAAGTCATTAAGCCTTGACAATATTTTGAAATTAAGCTATAAACGATGGGATTTATGAAAAATAAAGAAAGTTTAGTTTATAAGGAAAGGGTGTGACAGAAAAAAATATATGGCAGGAGAAAGAGAACCTAGGAGAGATATAAGCCGAAGAGAGATTATTAAACGTACTTTAGTAGGCGGTAGTATGCTTATGGGAATTGGTAGCATTACTGATCTTTTTTTAAATATAAAAAAGGCGGACCAGATATATGGCGAAGCCAAAAGAAAAGTTAACGAGCAAGGAATAACTCTACCCGAAGAAGAAGCGTTAGAAACTGCGCAACGAATGGATGAACAGACTGTAAGACATGCTCTGAAAAATCGAAGCCTAAATGAATTATTGGAAGCCAGAAAGACATTAGCTCAAAAAGAAAGATTCGATACAGCAGTTCGTGAACTTAGTGTTAAAAAAATGGATGAGCAAGGTCCTTCTACTAAAAGGGTTATTGGTGATATTGTTGGGCTAACACCATTAGTAGTAGCAGGAGTCGCTTATATCTCGAGGAAGATTGAAAACAGTTAAAACCCAAGTGCAAAACGAACAAAAATAAACCAATCTTACCTTAGAGTCTGTCTAAAAAGTCCCAGGTTACAATATATGTCAATAGAAAAAGAACATAGTATAACACGAAAAGAGTTTCTTAAAACTTCTGTTTTAGGGATGATCGGAGGTGCGCTTTGTGCAATTGGTGCGGGTGATGGCTCCAAGATTTTAATAGAGAGATACAAAAAATATCGTGAAGCTGAAAGAGGAGTGGAGGCGCAAGGATTAACTCGGCCAGATAAAGAACTTTGGAAATTAGCGGAACAAATGCATCAGGAGAATATTGTGAATATGGAGGGACAACTTAAGCTGAAACCTTATATTCCAAGTAAACTAAATCCAGATGAAACACGCCAAGCCAATGAAGCAATAATCCAACATGACAGATATATGCAATCATTTTGGGAGCACCTAGATGAAAAAAATATTGAATCCTTAACTCCTGGTCATTTTGCTGGAATATTAGCAGGATTAATGTTATTAAATCGGCAGAATCGCCGTTTAGGAGTTGCGCAATTTGAAGAGTTATTAGGAAACTTTATGAAGCGGACTATAAATTCGCTCTGGCAATAATTTTATTATGACATCCAGAATAGACTATAACAATCCAACCTCCGCGGGCAAGCTAGGTTTACCATATCACTATGAAATGGTTTTTGATTCAAAAAGACTGACTCCTTTCAAACTTGCTATTCAAGCAACTTGTAAAAACAAACGAGTATTTGAAAGTGGTATTGGCTCCGGCATTATGAGTATATTAGCAGCCAAGGCAGGCGCCAAAAAAATCTATGCGACAGAAATTGACCCTTCAATTGCTGACTTTGCTCAAGAAAACATAAACAAAAACGGCTTCCAGGATATTATTAAAATAATAATAAAAGATACAAGGAAAGTTTCTCTTGAAGATATTGGCGGCGAGAGAGTAGATGTCGCCATTGCCGAAAATTTGAGTACGTTGGAAGTGAACGAGCCTGAAATTGCTGTATTTAATCACATTAATAAGAACTTAGTTAAAACTGATGGTATTAGAATTCCTGAACGAATTTTAAACAATTTTGAACTAGCAAATTCACAATTTCGCTTTGAGGATTCAGTAGAATTGCGAACTTATTTTTTTGAATTTTCGGGAATATCTTCGCCAAAAATCTTATCAGGCAAAATACTTTTTTCAGAAATTGATTTGAGAAAGATTAATCCTACTAAAATAGAAAAAAGTGTCACAGTTGAGATTTTAAAAGATGGAATTATCAATAGTATAAGACTTACTTCGCCGCTTAAAGTTTTTAAAAATATTACATTTAATTCATCTGACAGCCTTATGCCGCCAGTGGTTATTCCATTAAGAGAAGATATTGCAGTTTCAGTTGGTAGTAAAGTTAAAGTAACTTTTAAATATAGTTTTGAGAATGGATGGAATAATTTTGTTGCCGATGTAATTAGTCTATAATAATATCAAATAAATATAAAGCGAAGAGTAGACTAGGGCTTATGTTTGTTTTGTAGTTTATTCCTGTAATTGCTTTTACTGTGCGGCAAAACCGCGAACATGGAGAATTTCGTCCTTTGCGACAGAACGTATATCATTTTTAGTAAGCGTCAATAGAGCAACAGTTTTCCCTGAAGCCGTCACAAATTCCACCTCATACGCTTGCCCATCAGCATAAACATTAACTATTGCTCCCATATCTCCTTCTTTCAGAGAATGCCCATTAATATCATGCGTAAGTATAACCGTGTCTAATTCTTCAAACATATATATATCCTATATTTCAATAATACTATAACTCTGGATTTAATTTCTTCTATTTTATCTTCTGGATTCCCGCGTTCGCGGGAATGACAATAATTAATTATGTTGAGAATTTTAATTGTGAATTTATTTTATATATATTTCCTGCGCCCATGGTTACGAGTATAGTATCGGAACGGAATTTTTTTTGGTTGATGTATTCTACTATATCAGCAAATTTGGGTAAATATGTTACATCTTTGTGTTCTTTGTGCATGGCGTCAGTCAGAAGTTTTGAGGAAATTGTTTGGTCAATCGGCTCGCGGAGAGACGCATAAATATCCATAACTACTACAGTATCGGCATATTCAAATGATTTTAAGAAATCATTGAATAATTTTTTTGTCCTTGAATAAGTGTGCGGTTCAAAAATGCAAACTATTTTATTCTTTGGATATTGACTGCGAAGAGCAAGGAGAGTTTTTTTGATTTCTGTTGGGTGATGAGCGTAATCATCGTACACTTTGGCGCCTGTTGTAAGCTGTCCGATAAATTCCAGGCGCCTTTTGGATCCTTTAAACGAACGGATCGCTGTTCTTGCTTTCTCCAAAGGTACACCTGCTTCAATTGCTGCTATAAATGCAGCCAAACCATTTAGCGCGTTATGTTCGCCGATAACAGAGACCATAAATTCGCCTAAATCCTGCCCGTACGCGCTTGCCCTAAAGAACATGTGTTCTCCTGATATGTTTACTTTCGTCAATCTGTATGTATTGTCTGACAAAAATCCATAAGTAATAACCGGTTTCTGATAAACGCTTATTATTCTGCGTATCTCCCGATCGTCACCGCATGCAATGAGAAGACCATTGTCAGGCAACTGATTCGCGAATTTTCGAAACGCCTCACTAACCTCATCAAGACTTGCGTATACATCCGGATGGTCGTACTCTATGTTGGTTATAACGGCAATTTTGGGCTTCTGCCAAAGAAATCTGGGGGTTTTATCGTAACGGGGTTCTGTGGCATATTCATCCGCTTCCGCGACGAAGTGTTTGCCGCGGCCATAATGTCCGGGAGCGCCGAGTAAACCGACATTGCCTGTGCCAATTACATAAGTGGGGTCTAAACGACATTCCTTGAGTATTGTAGCGATCATCCCGGTCGTTGTCGTCTTCCCATGAGTGCCCGCAATTGATATTCCGTAAAAAGATCTTCCAAAAATTTTGCCGTCCATAAACTTGCCTAGAGCTTCTCCAGCGCTAATTACCTCAATTCCCAATTCTTTGGCTTTTTTCACCTCTATATTGTCAAATCCGTTATGCGCGCCAGTTGTTATAACTAAATCGGGGTCATTAATATTTTCTGGTGAAAATCCTACATACGGCATTATTCCGGCTTTTATCAAGGCTGCATCTGTTATGAACTCTTCTTCAATATCAGAGCCGGTTACTTTGAACCCGGCCTCTTTGGAAATTATGGCCAGGGGGGTCATACCAACCCCCTTGATTCCGACAAAATGAATATACTTTTTCTTCTTAGGCATTTCTACCAATTATACCAATAAACTCACCAAAAATATCCTCTTCTTTGCGGAAAGAGAAAAACTTATCGACATTATCTGAGGTACAAATCCCGCAGTCTTCAATGTTCTCCGCTGGAATTCCGGCCTCTTGAAGCTGATATTTCGCAATTGATACTAAATCCAGAAAAATTTTACCCTTTCGGTTCTCTAAGAAACTTTGTGCTTTAGGAAATTTGTCTGTAAACATATCAGTTCGTTCTTTCGATACATTGTAACAACAAGAACGAATACATGGGCCTATTCCGATAATCAAATCGTCGGTCTCACTTCCTTTAGCTTTCAACTCCTCAATTGCCTTAATTAATATTTCGTTGTATATTCCTCTCCAACCGGCATGGACAACTCCTACATACTTTTTTTGGGTGTCGTATATAAAAATAGGCATGCAATCTCCAGATAAAATAGAGAGGAATAGATCCTTTTCAGATGTAAAAATTCCGTCGGTTTGGTCAACCCTTCGGCCTTTGTCCTTATAATTCACCCAAGCAATATTATTGCTATGAACTTGGTGCATACTTACTATTTTTTGAGGATTTATTTTCAGAGATTTGGAAAATGATTCCAATGAAATTTCAGAACCATCCTGGCAGGGTCTCATGCTCCCGAACTCGCGAGTTGAAAAACCGTGGATTAAATTTGGTATACTTGAGAAACTTTTGAATCTGAGAACAACACGTCTATTTTTCATTTGTGCTCAATT
>OBEQ012367275.1_pt1 | contig 11937 bp, 9 predicted proteins | sample 1670901 | NCBI WGS metagenome assembly OBEQ01 (sample SAMEA104232315, study PRJEB22302) | groundwater metagenome | biome: forest; feature: aquifer; material: groundwater | place: USA | collected 2011-08-07 | depth 5.4 m | reverse complement strand
TTTTAATTTCTTTTAATTCTAAGTCTGCTTTATTGTTAATTAGAGGATTTCTTCTATAATAGTCAATAATGTGTTTATAATTTTTTTCATTTATTTTTATGTTTTCAGGAAGAAAAGGGTCTGCGCATGAAATACCGGGGTTTATTATTGAATCATGATTTTCTCTTCCGGTAATCATAGCTATTTTCATTTTTTCTCCATTTGATTTAATTAGATATTTTTTTCCAGTATAATCTTCTTCATATTGTTTTTGTAAATTTTTTAAAGGAACAACTATAGAAGTTTTTCCTATGGATCTTGCTATGTTTAAAGCTATAGCAGATTTTCCACTTCCACAAACTCCTTGGAGGAAAATAACTTTATTTCCATTTTTTATTAACTCAACTATCTCTTTAACAACATCTTCTTGTGTTTTTCCATTAGAGAATTTTAATGGATTTAAAGGCTGATTATTTGAATAAAAATTCCAATATCTTTCTTCTGGAATATTTTCTTTTTGAGTATCTTTTAAGAAGAATAATGAATCTGATTTTTTTAATTGATTATTAGAAGTGTAATCTTCTATATCTTTGTCGACACCGATCGGTTTTCCTAAAGAATCAAAAATTAATCTCCTCATTGAATTAATTTACAAACTGGCTTTAAAAGTTTTTATGTTGTAGGGAAAATTGGAATATTAAAAATATTCAGGTGGTGACAAGGAACGATGATATAAGTCTAATTCATTTTTCCATATTTCTTCTATATTATCAATTTTATATTTCAATTTATCACTAATTTCTTTTGAAGCAACTCTTCTAAATCTTGGAATATAATCATTTAGTAAGGTTGTAGTTAATTGAATATTATCTTTAATTTGATCGATATTCTTAAAAAGTAATTGATGAATTTCCGATATTTTCAAGTATCCCTCTAACATTTCTATTACTTGTTCTGATGAGTAAGTTTCATTTGACATAATTAAGTAATAAATAAATTCTATTTAAATATTATTATGATATGGATATAAGTATATATTTTTTGTTTGAGAATTAATTTGATAAGCCTGCGGCCGGGATCAAACCGGCGACCTGAAGTTTACAAAACTCCTGCTCTATCAACTGAGCTACGCAGGCATATAAGTTTTAGAGAATAGGGGTTTAAAAGGGTTTTTATAGTTCTTTTTTGTTTTATTTGTTAATTAAGATATGGAGGTAAGGATGAAAAGAGATGTTGTTGAGAAATTGGCTGTTTTAATAACTACTGCTTTCGGATTAGTTGCAGCTTTGGCTTGGAATGAGGCTATACAGACAATTTTTAAGAATATATATGGGACTGGAAGTTCTGTTAGCGCACTGTTGATCTATGCCATTATTGTTACTGTTATTGCTGTTTTGGCAACGATATGGATTGGAAAAATGGCTAGTAAAGTTAAGAAGTAATTATTGTTTTTTATTACATATTTACTTATAAAGTTTAACCTTCTTTTTTCTTTCTTGCCTTTTTAGGTTTTTTCTCTTTTTCAACAATTTCTTCTTCTTTTTCTATTTCTTCTGCTTTATGTTGAGTTTCTTTTATAGCAAGCTCTGCTTCTTTTATTTTTTCATCTTCAATTTCTTTTAATTGATCTAGAACTTCTACAGTTTCAGTTGTTATTTTTTTCTTTTCTATCTTTGGAATTTCTTCTTTTGCTAATTGTCTTTTTACTTCTAAAACTCTTATTTCACATAGTGATAAGGGATAAGTTTTCTTTAAAGCTAAAGATAACGGTCTTTGCATTTTGTTTAAGATTACTTCATTAAAAACTTCTTTGTCGGTTCTTTCTGCTATGTAATCTTCTATCCAATTTCTACATTTATTTCTAAGAGTTTTTCTTACTGCTCTACTTGCTCTCTTTCTTGTTATCAAAAATGGTTTAACAATTAACATACTTTCTTGACTTGGAGTTTGGAAAGAATCTTCAACATAACTTATTCTTTTTCTTATCATTCTTCTTATAAAATAAGGCATTAATTTTATTTTATAAGGATGTGCAACAAGTTTATCATCTTCTAATTTAATCTTAACAACAGCTTCTATACTTTTTCCCTTTAATTGACGTGTTAAATCTAGCTTTATTGTTTTTCCCACAAGTTGAGATTTTTCAGCTTCAACCAAATCTATTACTGATTTTATTATTGGGATATCTACCTTTACGAATTTTCTTCTTTTTGACATTAATTTTGTTTCTTTTGCTGCCATTTTAGTTTGATTTTATATTTATATTTAAATTACCTGTAAGATATAATTCTGGAGCAGCCCCCATTAAGGGTAATAGTGGTAATTCTAATGCAGATGAAATAGTAACATCTATTTTTCCATTTTCGCTTTTTCCATGCAATTTTTTTGATTCTAAGTAACCTCTTATTTTAGCTGCTTCTTTATATATTGTTTCTGCACCAGGAGTCATTTCATATTCCAATGAAAGAACTTTTCTAGAATCTAACTTTCTTTTTTCTTGCTTTTGTAAAGTAACTGAACTTCCCATTAATGTATTATCTAATTTAAATTCATTACCCTCTATTACTAAAATTTTTCTTTCTAAATCGACAGACATTTTTACATTTGCCATTTTATTGTCCTTGTCCTATCATTATTCTTGTAACACGTCTTGAATGATTAGCGTGCTTTGATTTTTTACATTCTTTACATTGATAAATAACTACTTTTCTAGTTGTAGTTTTAGTTTTCCTTTTCCAGTTTTTAGGAGCTTTTCTACTATATCTTCCCTTGTTTCCTTTTCCTGGCATTGCTCCTCTTGCTTTAGATCTTGTAATAGAACCACGTTTCAATTCTCCTCTCTTATGGCCTGTGCTAAGTAAATCTAGCTTCTGTTCTGTTCTTTTATTACAATAAGGGCAATACCTCATAGTTGTTTTTGGTAATTTCATCTTATTATTTTAGGTTAAGATGGGTTTTTAAACTTTCTTATCTTGATGGACGGATAGTTCAATGGTAGAAGATAGAATTTTATTTAAGAAAGGAAAGCAGAAAGAGTTTTTAGATTTAGTTAAAAGTAATTTAAATGTGGTTTCTGTTAGAGGGATATTACAGTTTGGATTAGATTTAAAATATTCAACTTTGAAAGATTATTACAGTGAAAAACTTTTACTTCCTAAAGGTTTGTTTGAAAATTTAATTTATTTAGCTAAGATAAAAAAGGTTGGCAATGTGAAATATATTAAAGGAAATTGGGGGCAGATTAAGGGAGGAAAGGCAAGAAGAGTTAAAATTTAAATACAATAATAAGTTTTTGTTTTTATGGGCGTATAAGCTAGTGGTAAACTATATCCTTGACGTGGATAAGTCCCAAGTTCGATTCTTGGTATGCCCATTCATTATAAATCTTTAAATATCTACAATTATTAGGTAAAATATGTTTGAAAGAGAGGAGAAATCGATTACTAGTAAGTTTAGTAAAAGTAGGAAGAATAGAAAAGGCAATTCGCATTTTTGTTTAGATAATATAAGACTAGTTCCTAAATCAAAACGCTCAGATTCACGTTTTTATTTAAAGAATAATATTTTACTAAAATCAAAACGTTCACAGATAACGATTTTTATTATTATTGCTATACTTTTAGTTGTAGCTATAGGAATCTTTTTTGTTTTTAGAGGAAGTTTATTTCACGAAAATATTCCTAAAGAGTTAGAGCCAGTTTATACCTATTATCTTTCTTGTCTTCAAGGCGATGTGGCTAATGGGGCTAGTTTACTAGGGCAACAAGCTGGATATATTGAAAAGCCTGCCTTTTCTCCAGGAAATGTTTATATGCCCTTTTCAAATCAATTAGGTTTTGTCGGTAGCGGAGTTCCATATTGGTATTATGTTTCTGGAAATGGTTTAGTAAAACAACAAGTTCCTAGTAAAGGAGATATGCAATTACAATTGAATAATTTTTTAAAAGATAATGTTAAAAATTGTGATTTCAGTATGTTTAGAGATCAAGGATTTGAAATAACAACAGGAGATAATGTTGATGTCAGTAGCGTTATTAATACAAATGATATTGATCTTACGATTAAACAAGATTTAAGTATACATTTTGGAAACTCTAGTTGGACAGGATCAAGTCATAATGTTAAAGTCCAATCTAGTTTAGGTAAGTTTTATGATTTAGCTAAAAAAATATATGATTATGAGCAGGGAAATATGTTTTTAGAGCAACAGGCAGTAGATGTTTTAAGGTTATATGCTCCTGTTGATGGTGTTGAGATAAGTTGCAGTCCTAAGATATGGACAATGGATAATGTTAGAAAAGATTTAATAGTTGCTTTAGAAAATAATATTCCCGAAATTAAGCTTAAAGGAAGTTACTATACTTTAAACCAAAAAGATAATAAATATTTTGTTAAAGATATTGGTGAAAATGTTGATACAAATGTTAATTTTTTATATTCAAGAGAATGGCCGCTTCGAGTGGAAGCTTGGCCTAGTGAAGATGAGATATTGAGAGCAGACCCTGTCGGATTACAGGAAGGAATGGGAGCTTTAGGATTTTGTTATGTTCCTTATCATTTTGTTTATGATTTTGGATTCCCGGTTATGGTTCAAATATATTCTGGAAATGAATTATTCCAATTTCCAATGGTGGTTTATTTAGATAAAAATACACCGAGACAAGCTCCAAATGTCGAAGGAGTTCCAAATGTTGTTCCAGAATTGTGTTTAAATAAAAATACTAAGTTAACTGTCTTAACTTATAATAATAAATTAGAACCTATAGAAGCAGATATTAGTTTCAAGTGTTTTGATACAAGTTGTAATATAGGAAAGGCAATAGGTGGTAGTTTGACTGATAATTTCCCTCAATGCGTTAATGGATATATAATTGCTAAAGCCGAGGGATATGAAACCAGTAGACAATTATTTTCAACTGTTGAAGAAAGTACTGCAACAGTCTTCTTGAATAAAAAGTATAAACTTGATTTAGAATTAGATGAAGGAGGAATTAAGGCGGATAAAGCATTAGTTACATTTACTAAGAATAATGCTAGTATAACTGTTTCTTATCCCGAGCAGACAAGTGTTGAATTAACCGAAGGACAGTACGACATAAAGACTTTCATTTATAGTAATACCAGTATTAATTTGAAGGGAACTAGTAATACAAAGTGTGTTGATATTCCTAAAGCTGGAGTTTTAGGATTATTCGGAGCTAAAGACGAGAAATGTTTCAATTTAGATATACCTGATCAAATAGTTGATTCAGGAGTTTCAGGTGGAGGAAGCCAGAGTTATTATATTGCAGAATCTCAATTAGAAAATTCTAAAAAGTTAATTATTAATGCAAAGAGATTTGGGCTTCCAGCAACTGCTGCAGATCTTCAATTAAATTACAATTATGTAGATATATCTAAGTTAGATATATCATTCAGTTAAAATGGTGACAAAAAATAAAAAAATATTGATTTTTGCGATAATAGTTTTAACTTTGTTCAGTATTAGTTTTATTTTAGCACAAACTTTTCCTTCTAGTAATAATCCTGGTTTTAATACAGTTAACAATAATAATTTCAACACAGTAAATTCTAATAATTTTAATACACCAAGTACAAATACGTTTGGTACTACCAATTCTAATTCTTTTAGTAGTTATGATCCAAATAATTTTAATTCAAACAACTATAGGGTTTTTGGATCTACTGTTAACCCTCAATTTACAGATCCTAGTTATACAAGTTATCCCTATGCAAATAATTATAACAATATTGCTGGACAAAATTTCTTTTCTAGCTCTACTACTTGTTCCAATAGAAATGATTTTGTTTTGTATATCACTCCTGGAGGTTGCAGTCCGGCTGTTGTAACTTCTGATTTATTAGAAGAGCAAAATGTTCCAGTTTTTTGTAAAGTCGGAGGGTTAGAAGTAAATCCTTTGTTTGATGTTGCAAGGATTAAAAGTATAAGATTTAAGGGAGATTATCCTAAGGGAGTTTCAGGAGTAAGTTATTTTCCTGCGAAGGCAGCTTTAGGATCAACTGGCAGTCTCGGAGGTAGTACACAATTACTTAGTTCTCGTCAGACTGACAATTTGGGTTATTTAGTTATTGTTTTAGCTGGACAGAAAGCTGAAAAAGATATACCTAGTGTTATTGGAGGAAATGTAACTGCTATAATTGACTATGACGTTAATGACGGATTTGGAATAGGTGCGAGTAATTTTTATCTTTCAACTATTAATGATAATGATTGGCAGGCAAATTATAAAGATTATAATTTTTGGAATGGAAAAGGATATTTAAGAGCTGATTCAATTGATAGTGATAAAGCAACAATTTCTGTTTACAGTGATGTAAATTTAAGATCATCTACTTTTACCCTTGCTAAAGGGCAGACTTCTACAAATATTAATTTAAATAATTTTTATTGTGCTGCAGGTTTAACAGTTAGATTGGTTGATATCGGAGCCCCTGTTGAAAGTGCTTTACTTCAAATAAATGATAAACAAGTATGGGTTTCTAAAGGAGACACAATTTTAAATAATAGATGTAGAGTTAGTGATTTGTCTGTTCAGGGAAGTGGAGGAAAAGTTAGTATAAATTGTCCAGTTAAGGATGGAAATTTTGATTTATCTTTAACTCCCGGAGGAGCAGTTTTTAATTCTCAAAGTTATACTATAGGTAGCAGAATAAGTGGAAATGTTTATCTTGCCTATGCCGGGCAAGATTCTAACAGTAAAAAATATTCTGTTTTGATTAATGATAGTTTTTCTGATACTGATGCTGAATTTGCAGATAAACAAATTTATACTCTTATTGGAGATGTAGTAAGTAAAAATGGAAACGTTTTTGATATAAAAAAGATAGAGGATGCTGTTGTTAAACAATATATTCTAAAGTTGAAAAAATCTGATAGTGATATTAGAAGTAAGATACAGGTTAAATTGGTCGGAGAGGGAGATTCGGAGTTTGGAACTAGCTTAGATAAAGTTGATGTTGCCCAAGACGTAAACTATGATGTTAATAAGTTAACTGAAAGACAGAATTTAGCTTTAGAATATTATGAAAAAGCTATGCAAAATTATAATAACTTGGCTAGTTATTATCCAAAGGAAGTAGATTCAATTTCTGGAGAAACTTATTCTGCACAAGGACTATTATATTCGGCTGAATTGTCTAAAAATTTTGGTATGAATTCTCGTGCACAGCAGAATTATGATAAATTAAAAAGTACCTATCCTGGCTCTTCTCTTACTAGTAGTGTAGAGGTAAATGATGCTTTATTAAATAAATATGATACTAAAAATTCTAAAGCTTCAGTTGTCATAGGGACTGATCAATATTTAATTAATTTATTAGATTTTAGGAAACCAAGTAAAGCTGATTTAAGTGCAGCTTTATTAGTTAATGGGAAAGAAAATAATTTAGGATTAAATGAAATAGTCAATATTGGATCCGGAAATGTTAATGGGAATATTCAACTTATAGAAATAAAGGATGATTATGTTTCTTTGAAGTACGATCCTATAGGTCGTGGAAGTTATAGAATTGAGAGAATTAATTTGAATGGACAAACGTCAGTTAATGGAGTGGATATTAAGTTAATAAAAATTAATTTAAATAAACAAGCTAAGGTTAGTTTGGATTCTTCTACCTTTGCAAATGGTTTGGAATCTCAAAGCCAATTTAATTTTAAGATTGGCGTTGAAAAGAGAGCTATACAGTTAAGTCCTAATAAAACAAGAGAAATTATGGATAATTTACAAAAATCCATAAATAGCATAAATAAAGTTACTGATAAATTAGGAGAGACTATTAAGGCAATGAAAGCTGCATGTTTTGCAACTGCTGGAGTTTTAACAGCGAAAAGTTTTTTAAATGGGTTAAGTGGGGAATCGATAGCAAGATCTGCTATAATGACAAAACCTGGAGGATGGAATGAAAAGTGCGGAGAATCAGTTAATGGAGGAAAGTATAGTACCATACAAGAATGTTTATTGGCTAATAGTGGTCAGATAGATAACGATGTTAAAATTTATTCAGATGAAATAACTAAGACAAATAAGGTATTAGAAGATATTAGAAATGGAGTTGGTGTTGAACATAAAGATGTTTTAGATTTCCAAGGAAATGTTGATGCGCAAAAAGTTGATCAACAATTTAATAAAGTTTTTTATGATTTCTGTAAAAATTCAAATGAGAAAATACAATTACCGGATAAAGATAGTACTACAATTAGTTTAGGCAGTGATGTTTGTGGATGGAATAATATGACTTTGCAAGAGAAGAGAGATATAATGACTTTAGTGCAGACTAGAAATGCTGGCGGAAGTGATGTTTTAACTAATACATTAAATAAAGATTTAGGGAAAGTTACTCTTGAAGCTAGAGATTATAATAGTTATTTAATTCAAAGTCAAAGGGTTGCTCAAGAAACTAGTAAGTATAATTTAGGATTGAAACCAATAAATCCGGTTGGAGATTCTGTCACACTTGGAGATATTAAAACATTAACAGGAAGCGATTTAAATAATCCAGCTTATAAGAATTACAAACAAGGAGATAGTGTTGTAAGGGTTTTCGTTCCAGCTAAGCAGGGTAATTTTGCTGCAAATGCTGATGTTGCAGATCAGGAAGTAATTGTTCCAGTTAAAAATGATGGAAAAGGAGTTTATAGACCAGATACTAGTGGTAGCATTTATACTGTTGACGGAACTAAGCTTAATGATGTTGCTGCAGCTTCGGCTAGAGATTATATGAATTCTAAAGGAATTTCAAGAATTAGACAATCTAGTAATAAAGAATATGAAAATCAAGTTAAAGATCCAACAAAGTTAAGTGTTAAATACTTTGAGACAGCACCATATAAAGGTCTTCCAGCCGAGGTTCCTTTCGATGTTGATAAAGGATGGTATGCTGAGATGAGTTATGTCTTGTCTGGATTTGGAACACCTTATGATCAATCTGGAAGAGTTGTTAATTTTTATATTTGTAATGTTGGAGCAAATGGTTTAATTGAATTCAAACAGAGCTCAGACGATATTTGTAGATATTATAATAGCGCAAATCCTGTTTTGGATTTTCCTGGAATGAGTTCGGGAGAGTCAAGTGTTCTTGTTTCCAGAGCACAGAAGGCAATTTCAGATGCTGCTAGACAATATGGAAAGGATCATGTCGTTATAAATGGAAAGAGTTTCAAATCTGCTACTTCTTTTGGTGGAGGAGATGGAAGTTGTACTGATTTTATGAGTCCTAGTGATTGTCATTTATTATTTAATGTTTGTGATCCGGTAATATGTCCTTCATCTAGATGTGATTTAGGAGGCAGATTTAAAGTTGATAATGTTGTTCAGACAGGAGTAATAGGAAGTTTATTATTATGTTTGCCTAATGCGAGAGATGGAATAGCTATTCCTATTTGTTTGACAGGAGTTAATGCTGGCTTGCAAGGATATGCTAGTATTTTAAATTCGACCGTTAATTGTTTGAATGAAAGTATACAAACAGGACGGAATGTTGGAATTTGTGATGAGATTAAAAGCATTTATTTATGTGAATTTTTCTGGAAGCAGGCAGGTCCTTTCATAGATGTTCTTGTACCTAAATTATTTGAGGGAGTTTATGGACAGAACGTTAAAGGCGGAGGAGAATATTTAACTGTACAAAATGCATGGGATAATACTCAAGGTGCTATAAATTATTTCAAGAATAATTATGCGGTAAATGCTCTAAATGCTTTTAGTCTTAGATCTGCCGCCGATGTTGGAAGTCAATTCTGTAATTCATTTAATTCTGTTGCAGTTCCTACCAATGCAGATCTGCTTGATCGTCTACTAGAACCGGACTCACCAGTTCAATATAGTGGTTGGTTTTCAGAAGATCAATTATCTACAGCTACTGTTCCTCCAATTTCACATTATAAAGTTTACTATCATATTTTTGCAGGAAAAGACTATGGAACTCAGTATTCAGTTTATTTGAAAAATAATCCCGGAACTTCAGCTGGAACTGGAGTTTATATAAATAATTATTATACTGTCTCTAGTGGATATATTCCAGTTGGAAATCAAGTTGATGAAGCAAGAGATTTTACTGGTAGCTCAGGATATAAACAATTATGCATTAATGTAAATGGGAGAGAAGAATGTGGGTTTGGGCAGGTTAGTACTTCTTATTTATTAAATAGTATTTCTGATAGTTATGCGGCATCACAAATTAATACTAACATAAAGAGCGAGAGAGAGTGTATTGCCGGAAGTCCATCTTTATTAAGTGCTGCTCAACCTAATTTACAATCAGGAGTAAGTCAGATTGTTGATCCTGCTCTTTACAATAAGGGAATTGTTAGAATTTGTGCAAGTGAAAATCCCGGAAAGAAAGTTACCCCTTCCGGAACTTATGATAGAACAAATTCAACATTTGATAGATGGCAAGACACTGGGTATTGTGATGATCCTAAGATAAGATGTTGGCTAGATACAAATTCTGTTAAAGATGTAATCAAGGACAAACAAATTGAAAGTTCTGTTTTAAATAATGTTAATTTAAATGTTTTAGGCCAGATAGATTATTTAAGTGAAGAAGAAAGTACTTCTATTCTAAATAATGCCGAAGATTTTACAAAAAATTTAGATGTAAGGTCAGATACAAGATCAATTATAGAGACAAAGATAGGAGATATGATTTTCCAACTTCAAAGAGTAACAACTTTGGCTGCCGTAAATACAGAGAGGGCTAAAGGATTTCTGTTGATAGGAAATTTATATAGAAAAATAAGCTTGCAATTATGGACTGATCCAAATGCAAATTCTGCTAGTAGTTTTAATACTAATCAGGTGAATTCCCCTAGTGATATAGTTGTAAATTCTGCTTCTGCTAATGCTATAGATAGTTTAGCAAGTTCAATTGTTTATGAATTTGATGACGGGACAAGTGCTCCAAATATTTTTTATAAATATGATAATGGATGGAAATGGTCATTTACCAGGCAGAACTGGATTTCAGTAAGTAATATAGATAATTATATTGACCAATTACAAGATACAGATAAAGTTTTTATGAGCGAGTTAGTAAGTGAAGATTATAGTTCCGGAGTAGCTTCTTTATTGAAAAGAACAACTGATAATAATGAGGGGGGATTTTTTTATTCATCATCACTTTCTGTTTATATTAAAAATAGTAAGTTACAATATAGATCTGATAATGCTTTATTGAAGGATAGCGGTAAGTTCATAGAATTTACGAATAGTGTTGCAAAATAAAATTTATTATTTTAAATTCATAATATATTCTTTTAAATCTGGATCGAAAGATGTAGTGAAGTATTTTTCAAGTTCTTCAGGTTTAACCCATTTTAATTCAACTAAATCATCTCCAGGTTTTTCTTTTCCACCTGTTGCTTCACATAGATAATAAATTAATAAAAAATTATCATTTTCATCTAGAATTCTTGAATATACTGGGCCAAGGTTTTCTATTTTCATTCCAGTTTTTTCCTTTACTCTTCTTTTTAGAGTTTGATTTACAGATTCATGATATGTAGGTCTGCAACTTGGAAAACACCATTTTAATGATTTTATATAGGGATCTTTTTCTCTTCTTCCTATTAAAATTTTTCTTTTAGTAGTATCAAATATAATTGCGGGCATTGTCACTAAAAAAAATCCGTTTCCATGTTCTCTTGGGTTTTCTTTTTTTGCCATATTATCATATATATTTTTAGAAGTATCTGTCGACGATTTTAGTTCACTGTTTATATATTTGAAAGTTTATGTTCTTTTATAAACTTTTTTGTTTTATAGTATGTTAATGCAGATGGAAGGTATTAGCATATGATTATATGCGGAGATATAGCAGGCAGCATATAGGTTATGCGGAGGATAGGATTTGAACCTATGAAGGCACTAAGCCACTGGAGCCTAAATCCAGCCCATTAGACCACTCTGGCACCCCCGCTTGATTTCAAGAAATAAGTTT
>OBEQ012769850.1_pt1 | contig 11938 bp, 8 predicted proteins | sample 1670901 | NCBI WGS metagenome assembly OBEQ01 (sample SAMEA104232315, study PRJEB22302) | groundwater metagenome | biome: forest; feature: aquifer; material: groundwater | place: USA | collected 2011-08-07 | depth 5.4 m | reverse complement strand
GCGGGAGCTCTCTCAAAATCTTTTTCCGCCGTTTTTTGAGAGCGACTTTTACCGAAAATCGGACATAAACAGCAATGGCGAGGCCCACGAACCCCGCGCGTATCATGTTTTCCATATCCAAAGAACCGGTGAGGGCAAAAATACCGATGATGATAAACGGAACGATCAAACTTAATTTCAGCAATAGCTTGTAGATTTGCAGTTGTCTTTTACTGCGCATTCCGGCCAAGAATAGTTCGTTGGCCAGTTTGTCGGATTTGTTGGTTGCCTGGGTGAGCTCGGTTTCTTTTTTTAGCCCAATCATCGGTTTTTCATAAAGATTCGTCGGAGACGGAGCGTCTTGCGCCAGCCGTGAAAGCCGGTTGGACATCGCCCGCTGATTTTCATAACGCCGTATCACGATCCAAATGGCGCAGCCGGCTGAGATGGCAAATAAAAAAGCAGGCAGGAGTATCATAAGAATTTCCTAATCTTTAAGCCGCACAATGTTTCTTATCCAAACAAAGGCGATCCCTTGCGATAGCACACAAAAACCGATGCCGACGCGTCCCCCGGGAGACGTGAAAAAATCTATCATGAGCTTTGAATCATTTTTCATCAGGATGAGAAGGATCAGGAAAGGGATGCAAAAAAGCACCGCGGCGGACATGATGCCTTGAGCGCTTAGAGATTTGATTTCCCGCATGAGTTGGAATCTTTCGCGGATAGTCCTTTCAAGGTTGCCCAAGAGCTCACTTAGATTTCCGCCCAGCTGTTGATTGATCGTGATGCCGGTAATGAGGATTTTGAGTTCAGGCCCTTTGATCCGATCGTACAGATTGCTGAGCGCTTCCTGCAAGCTTAAACCCAATTTCATTTCAGCCTGCACCGTTGCGAACTCGTCGGAGAGAGGGTAAGGGGCTGTTTTGGCGATGGTCCCCATGGCGGCCTCAAGACCATGACCTACTTTAATCGAAGCGGATATGATCGAGAGAGCGTTGGGAAGTTGTTCCGAAAATTTTTTGAGATATTGGGCACGCATGAATTTAAGATAAACAAAGGGCGCGAAGCACAGGCCGAAGGCGATCGGAAGCGATTCAGCCGTCTGGAAGTTGAGAGCATAGTGCATGATGAAAAAGGAGGTAACCCCGCCCGTGAAGCATATCAGGAAATAAGTGGATACGGAGATTTTCAGCCGCGCCGTTTTTAACAGAATCAAGAGTTTCTCCGCCGGCGCGCGGCTATCCAAAAAAGGTTTAAAGATTTTGATATTGCCTAGGTTATTTTTTTTGATCAGATCGGGAATGATTGAAGAAACCGCGAGAGAGGGGTTATTTGGCAACAGGCGCTTTTTTAATTGTTTTTCCTTCTCAAGGAGGCCGCCGGGCCCGAGGAACCGTATCGCAAGGAAGGCAATCAAGCCTATCGACACAGCCAGAAAAAAAGCGGCAAGTAACATGGCCTCTCTACCGCAGGGCTTCTTTGTCGGGCGTTATCGCGGTGAAAGTGGTTGGCACAGAAATGCCCAGTGATTTGGCCCGTTCCAGGAATTTGGGTTTAACCTGTCTTATTTCAAACTCGCCGATGCATTTTCCATCAGGGGTTAGGCCTTTTTGGATATAGCCGGCGATTTCTTGCATCGTGATGACACTGCCTTCCATACCGGTGATTTCAGAAATTGATTCGCAGCGGCGTCCGCCGTCCGAGTATCTTCGGATAAACACGACGACATTGATGGCACTGGCTATTTGGCGATTGATGACGGCCGGCAGCATGTTGGCGTTGGACATCAGCACCATGGTTTCGATGCGCGCGAGCGCATCGCGGGTTGAGTTGGCGTGAACGGTAGTGATTGAGCCGTCATGGCCGGTGTTCATGGCTTGAAGCATGTCCAAAGTTTCTCCACCGCGGACCTCACCGACGATGATGCGGTCCGGCCTCATGCGCAATGAATTGCGCACTAAGTCTCTTTGCGTGACAAGCCCTTTTCCTTCCATGTTGGCCGGCCGCGTCTCAAGCCGGATGACGTGCGGTTGTTGAAGCTGAAGTTCGGCGGCGTCTTCAACCGTGATAATGCGTTCATCCGCAGGGATGAATGAAGAAAGGACATTTAAAAAAGTGGTTTTGCCAGAGCCGGTTCCGCCGGAGACCAGTACATTCATCTTGGCCCGCACCGCTGTTTGTAATAAAATCAGCATCTCAGGTGATATCGACCCCAAAATAATCAGATCTTTGGTTGACATGGGAACTTCTTTAAAACGACGTATGCAAAGCGTCGGACCGTCAAGCGCCAAAGGGGGGATGACAGCATTGACTCTTGAGCCGTCAGCCAAGCGTGCGTCGACCATCGGCGAAGATTCGTCAATACGCCTGCCAATGCGAGCCACGATGCGGTTTATGATATGGCGAAGATGAGTGTTGTCTTTAAAATAAACGTCGGTCGGATAAATTTTCCCGCGTCTTTCCACATAAACCGTGTTGAAATTATTGACCATGATTTCATCGATGCTCCTGTCTTGCAAAAGCGGCTCAAGGGGCCCGAGGCCGAAAGTTTCGTTTGCGACCTCTTCGACAATTTGTTGTTTTTCGGAGACGTTGAGCGGAAAACTGCTTTGGCTGACAAGTTCCGCGATGATTTTTGTGACTTCCCGCCGTGCGGTCTCGTTGTCAAACTTTATTAGGACATCCACATTGATCTTGTTGACGACTTCCTGGTGCAGCTTCCCTTTAAAGTCCTGCAGGTCATGTTGACGGCGATTTGCGGGGATTTTTTTGTCACCCGGCGCATTGGGATCAGGATTTCTTAGAAACACCTTAAGAACCCTTTTTTGGTTTCGGGAACACCCGCATCGGCAGACTGGTTGATAATGTCGGCCAACTCATCAATTTTTTTGGCAAGATCCGAACGTTCGTTGATGGCGCTTAAGGGTTGGCCTGAATTCACCGCTTCGATACACAACATGTAATTATTCGGCAGGTTGCTTGTGATAGAGTGTTTGGTCATATTTTCAAATTCTTTGGCATCGATCTTATTCTTTGAATTGTGCCGGTTGATGAGCACCTTAATTTTTTTCGTATCGTAATGGAGCGTTTTTAATTTGTTGAAAAACGCGATTAGCCCTTTGAGAGAGACGACGTCGGGATTGCCTACTAGAAATATCATGTCCGATTGCGACATCGCAAACTGAAGCAGTGTCGGTTCAAGATGACTGCCGTCAATCAGTACGACATCATAAGCTTGCTTCAATAAAGCCAGGATCGACTTGAGGGTATTTAAATGGTCTGAATTTGGCGGGTCCTGGTTTTCACGAGGCGCCGCCAATATTTTTACACCGGAAGAATGGGTGACCATGATGCCTTCCAGGAAAGAAATATCCAGAAGTGAGGTGTTGTCGATGACGTCGCGCAAGGTGTATTGAGGTGTGAGGTTGAGATAAGTCGCAACATCTCCGCACTGGGGGGACAGGTCGCAGACAACAACGCGCATTTTTGGATTTCTGGCTAAAGATACGGCCAGGTTCGTGGTTATCAGCGTCACGCCCGAACCGCCTTTGGGGCTATGCAGTGTGATGATCTTGCTTGTTTCAGAGATTTTTTTGGTTACGGCCAATTCAGATGAAGAGGAGATTTGCTTAATAAACAGCCGGACCTCTTCTTCCTGGAAAGGGTAGTTTAAAAAATCTTTGACACCAACTTTGAGCAGTTTGATCACGAGTGTCCCATCGCTGGGATGCCCTGCGCATACAACACGGGAAGTCGTGAAATAGGAAGAGATTTTTTGGACTACCGAATAGGCCGTTTCAGAAGGTTCGCTCAAATCAATCAGGAAAATGGCCGGCGTTTCATCTTCCGATTGCCGGAAGACATCCATAAAAGAGCAGCTATTAATGGTAACAGGAAAAAAAGTTGTTTTTTCAAATAAGCGTTTGGCTTGTTCTAAGAAGGTGAAGCTATTGGTGACTATTAATAAGAGATTTGAAAAGTTGGTCATTATAAGCCTTAAATAAATTCCAAAAATAAACGAACCATTTATTTTGGAAAGTTAAATCCAATAAATACGACTTACTATTTTTAGCCGTAAACGGATAAATTTGATTTTTTAAGATGCGTTATTAACTGCGTTAGCAGCTCTATTGAACGCCGTATTAATTGCGGTTCTTAGAGGCCCTATCGCGGCAACAACGATACCTACGATCAAAAGTGTTAAAAGGGCATACTCCACTAACCCTTGGCCCTTCTGGCTTCTCAGGCGAGAAGTGAATAACCTCATTTTAACCTCCTTTTAGTTAAATTTGATTAATTATTATTAACATTCATAATGTACACTAAAAATTAATAAAAATCAACCTATTATTAATCAAATTTTATAATCTAAAATGCTGTTGATTCCCATAAATATATTGTGACATTCTTTTCCAATATATCATAACATCATTACTGATAGGAATTTGCATAAAACCAAAAACATCCGCTAAAAATCAAAAATTTTGAACTAAGCTAACACAATTAAAGAATTATAATGTATACTATCTTTAAGTGAACGAATTATATCACATTTGAATAAAACAGGGCAATTAAATTGCAGAGAGTTGTGAAAAAGAAGTAAGATGGGCGGGATTAGTTTGTATGGATATTAAACGCATACATATTCTTTTAATAGAAGACAATCCGGACGACATCGTTCTCTTGAAGGAGATACTGGCTCAAGAAAATGGCACTGCGCCGAAATTTAAATTCGATTATGCTCATCGGTTAAAAGACGGTCTCGACTGTTTAAAAAGAGGCGGGATAGATATTGTGGTGCTTGATCTTACGCTGCCGGACAGCCAAGGCATGGATACATTGGTGAAAGTGCAGTCCCAAACAATCAGTGTGCCGGTGGTTGTCTTGACGGACTTGAACGATGAAGTGCGAGCACTTGAGGCTGTGAGTAAAGGGGCGCAGGATTATGTCTTCAAATCGCATCTGAGTTCTTATGTTTTTGTCCGCACGATCTTGCACGCGATCGAACGCCACAAAATAAAAGCGGAACTTGACACCGTGACCAGCAAGCTTTTGGCGACGAACATACGTTTGGAACAATTGGCGTTTCTGGATCCGCTGACAGAGCTTCTCAATCGTCGCGGTCTTCAGGAGGCGATTTTTCGTGAATTTCAACTAGCCAAGCGCGATGAGTCGGATCTCATCGGCGTGATCTTTGATCTGGACGATTTTAAGAAAGTGAATGACGCGCTGGGACATGCTGTCGGGGATGTGATATTGAAAGAAATCGCCCGAAAGATCAAAGCATCTCTCCGAGTCACCGACTATGTCGCTAGAATAGGGGGCGATGAATTTCTGATACTGATGCCTCAAACCAAGACCGCCGAAGGCATCCAGGTGGCGCAAAAACTGCGGCTTCTTATCTCTGAATCCACCTTGTCTCTGCCGCTTAAAGATGATTTTAAGATAACGGCAAGTTTTGGACTTTTACCGGTTACCGAAGAAGTGGTTTCTATCGATGAACTTATAGCCAAAGCGCATTTGTCGCTTTTGCAAAGCAAGGAACGAGGCAAAAATCGCATTTCTTACGGCATTTCAGAAAAAAAGGAAAGCGTCCCTGAAGAAGGAACTCATACACTGGCCGATGTCCTTGAGGCTATTCGTAAAGTGGAGCGATACATTGTCTTGAAGCAACCTATTTTTAATCTGGTAAACGGTCAGAAGGTGGGTTATGAGTTCTTAAGCCGGCTCAACGTCAAAGGTTTTGAAATGCCTGATGATTTTTTCCGTCTGTGTCTTGAAAACAATATTCTAACAATAGTGGATTACCAGTGTCTTAAGAATTGCATCATCGCGGGAGCCGCGCTTCCTCCGGAGATGCAGCGTCATGTCAATCTCTTCCCATCGACAATCATTGATATTTCCGAACAGATCTTAAGAGTTTTTCCCCGCGATTTGCCCGTAGGGACTTATTGCATTGAGATCAGTGAACAGCAGATCATAGGAGATCCGGCGTATCTTTCAGCTCCGATACATGAATTTAAAAAAATAGGCATCCATATTGCCATTGATGACGTGGGATTCGGGCGAAGCTGTCTTGAAAGTTTGATCGTTCTTGAGCCCGATATCATCAAAATAGACAAGCGATGGGTCAATGGCATATTCACCAACCCTTGGTGCGTGAAATCACTCAAGCGGCTTTTGAAAGTTGCGGAAGCGCTTGGGGCCAAAGTGGTCGCGGAAGGTATCGAGAACCAAGGGGACCTTGATTTATTGAAAGAGCTTGGCGTAAAATACGGGCAAGGATACCTCTTGGGCCGTCCATCCTGACATCACCGAGAAATATTTCCAACGAATCGTTTTGCCGTTTCGTGGTTTATGCGGCCAGCGCGGGCTATTTTCTGTTTTTTTCCCTTGTCAGCCGCTTTATGTATTTTAATTTCCTTTATGAAGATCAAGACCTCGCGATTCATTCCCAGATCCTGTGGGGCCTCGTTCACGGGTCGAGCGATTCATCCATTTTAGGCACTCATTTCTTAGCCAACCACCAGGGATTTATTTTTTATTTACTGAAATATTTTTATCTGATTTTTCCAAGCCCGCTTTTTTTATTGACTCTCCAAAGTTTCGCCCTGGCTTCAGGCGGCGTCCTTTCTTATGGTTTGGCGAGAAAGTATTTGGAGCCTTCGTGGGCGTTGCTATCGGCGTTTTTATATTTATTTTATCCCGGGGTCGGTTATTCCAATTTGTATGAATTTCACCAGATGGCCATTGCGGTACCCTTTTTTTTTCTGACAATCTTTTTTTATCTGGAAAATAAATTCTTGCCTTTTTTGATCTTTTCCATAGCAGCCATGAGCTGTCAGGAAAATATTGTTTTGGCGATTTTTATGTTTGGAGTCATGGCATTTTTCCATAAAAGAGCTGTTTATTGGCGGGTCGGCCCGATGTTTCTTTCGATTGCCTGGTTTTGTGCGGGCGTTTTTCTTGTCAGACCGAAGATTTCCAATGAGATCATGAATTGGCTTCTGATCTATGGGCGTTTGGGTCATAGCCTCCCGGAAATATTATCAAATTTGGCTGTGCGACCTCATATCTTTTTGAAAATACTTTTTTCTGAGGAGACTTTCCGGTATGTCTCGGGGCTCCTCTTTCCTTTTTTGTGTTTGCCGCTCATGGGCTGGCGCTTTTTATGGGTCGTCATGCCGTTTCTGGCCCAGCATATTTTCTCCGTAAGAAATTCCGAACGCAACATGACTTTTCATTACACGCTTGAGATGGTTCCGTTTTTTGTTATCGCGGCGATCGAAGGTCTTCGTTTTTTACTGAGCTTCGGAAAGAAACGATTTTTCAGACGCCTGCTGGCGGCGGGCTTGTGTCTCATGATGATTTTGTTTGGCGTGGTGAGCGGGCCTTACATTGCGGCGGCTAACATCTTATTCATGGCCCCAAAAAACGACCGGTTGGTGGCGTTTCAACATAAGCTTATTTTGCAAATACCCGAAAAAGGCCCGGTGGTGGCGACGATGCAGTTCTTGGCGGGTTTATCTCAGCGGCAAGAACTTTATTCATTTCATCACGTGTATTGGGGCGTTTATACGATGTCCACAAAAAAATATGCGCTACCAACCGGCGCGCGATATGCGCTCTTGGACATGGATCCGAATGATTCGTTCACGTTTAATTTTAAATCTCAGGGAAACGCTTCAAATTTGGATGATTTTTTTCATAAGCTACCCTGGCATGTGATTGATTTTGGGCAGGACACGCTTTTATTGGAAAAAGGGAAAACGGACTTCAGTGCACTTTATGAAGTCAACCCCAAGGGGATGCCGCCTCCGGAACTTTTTTTAAAAACGGCCGCGAATCAGGAAATTTATCTTGAAGGGGTCACCTTTCAAAAAGGCAATGGGATTCACAAGGGCCAACTCGGCATCCGGTTTTATTGGAAATGCTTGAAGAAGACCTCTCAAGACTATGGGCTTGTTTTCCGGTTTACGGGCCGGCAAGGCAGTGAGCTCTACAGGTATGAAAGAAGCATTGGCTACCGGATATTTCCCACATCGCGATGGAACGTCGGTGAATCGATTGCAGAAAATTATTGGCTTATTTTGCCAAACCGCGTTTTAAAAGAGCATCCGGTTATGAGTTTCGGCATTAAAAACACCGAAACAGGCAAGACGGAAGCGGCAGCTGGGCCGATAGACTCTTTTTTATGAGTTTGAGAAATTGGAAAATGCCAATTTCGCAAGCTGAACGAAAGGTCCTTGGTAAATCCCAAGGAATAAAAGTGCGAAGATAGAAAAATACTGCATGGCTTTTTGATCGAAGGAAATATTATAAGGAATTTGATGGGTTGGTTTGTCGATATAAATGACTTTAATGATTTTAAGGTAGTAGTAGAGCGAGGTGATCACATTGAGCGCCCCGATTACGGCCAGCCAGAAAAATCCTGATTTCACGGTCGCCAACAAAAGATAAAACTTCGCGAAGAATCCCGCAAGCGGTGGCACTCCGGCCAGCGACAAGAGTGAAATAAGCATGCCGGCGGCCAAAATTGGCGATTTTTCGGAAAGGCCCGCCAGTTCGTTTATCTCATAAGTTTTCATCTGGCCCGAAAGCGCACTCAACACGAGAAACACGCCGCCGGTACCAAAAAGATAGCTTAAAAGATAATAAAGAAGCGCCTCGTTTCCAGAAACGTGAAACGCCACAAGCCCCATGAGAAGATACCCCGCATGCCCGATGCTGGAATAACCCATCAGCCGTTTGATATTTGTCTGCGGGATGGCCCCAAGGTTTCCATAAAAAAGTGTCAGCGCCGACAAAACTGCAAAAAGGACCGTTAAATGATTTTGCACCGGCGCAAAAATGGTTAGCATGAGACGCACAAGCCCCGCAAAACCCGCCGCCTTGGAACCGATGGCCAGATACGCCGTTACCGGAGTCGGCGCTCCCTCGTAAATGTCGGGCGCCCAAAGTTGGAAGGGCACGGCTGCGATCTTAAAGCCCAGCGAAGAAATAACCAGAAGCATGCCGAAAAGAAAGGGTGCCGGCAGCGGTGAGATATTTTTAAATTTTTGAGCGATGACCGCGTAAGAAGTGCTGCCGGTCGAGCCATAAATGAAACTGAGCCCGTAAAGAAAAATGGCGGTGGACAAGGCGCCGAGAATCAGGTATTTGACGCCGGCCTCGATTGAAGAGGCACTGTCCCTCAAGTAAGACGTCATGATATAAAGCGAGAGAGTGAGAATTTCAAGCGAAACGAAGAATAAAAGAAAATCATTTGCGGACGCCAGAAACGACAGGCCGACCAGGCTGAAGAGTATCAAGAGAATAAATTCGCCATGGCCTCGGGTGAGGTTTTTCTGATATTCTCGGGCCATGAAAAGAACGAAGAATCCGGCCAAAAGAAAGATCAATTTAAAAAAAACCGCAACGCCGTCCTGAACGAAAGAACCTTTAAAGAGCGACCCGGATTTTCCCCATTGAAAGGAAAGTTGTAAGATCAGAAACAAAACGCCGGACATTGCGATGTTGGCGAGCGTTTTTCCTCTTCGCTCGTCGTCTTTGATGAAAAGATCGAGCACAAGTGATCCGAGCGATAAAAAGATCAGGCCGATCTCAGTTGAAAGAAGCGATAGGGCGGTCATGTTTGATGAATACGGCCAAGGATCGGTTTTATGCCTGCGGAGATCGTCGGCAAAAGAAGCGACGGTAAAAATCCCACGCAAATAAGAACGAGGATAAGAAAGAGATAAGGCAGTTTTTGCCATCCTCGAGCGTCGTGAAGTGTGTTCCATTTGGGATCGAGCGGCCCCTGGATTGTGGCGCGTACGGTTTTCAACATATAGCCCGCCGTGATAATAAGCCCCGCAACAGCTGCAATTGTTTGGAAATGGTATTTGTCCCAGGCACCCAAAAGGATCATCATTTCACCGATAAAATTGGCAAAACCCGGGAGTCCCGCCGACGCCATAGACATCATCACAAAAAGGGTTGAGATAAACGGCAGCTTTTTTCCAAAACCGCCCCAGTCTTCGAGCTTCCGCGTGTGAGTTTGTTCATAAATGAATCCTACTAGCGCGAAGCCCAGGGCCGCCATAATGCCGTGGGCGAACATAAAAAATACCGTGCCGCCGAGCGCTACCGGCGTAAGACAGGAAAGCCCAAGGAGAATATAACCCATGTGGCTGCAGCTGGAATATCCCAGGATATATTTCAAATCTTTTTGAGCAAATACTACAAGGCCGCAGTAGACGATGTTGATTACCGCTATCCAAGCGACAACCGGCATCCACAAGGCTGCGCCTTGCGGCATGAGCCCGATCCCGAGCCGGATGATCGCGTAAGCACCCAGTTTTTTTAAGACACCCGCATGCAGCATGCTGACAGAGGTCGGGGCGGCCGCGTAACCCATCGGCGACCACGTGTGAAACGGCCAGAGCGTCAGTATAACTCCAAATCCCACTAGGATCAGGGGAAACGCCCATTTCTGAAATGAAAGGGGCAGCGGGCTCGTTGTGACTGATTTTTCGATGGCGACCAGATCAAACGTGTGAAGTCCGGTGGCAAAATAAAGCGCTAAAAGCGCCAAGAGCGCCAAAACCGCGCCAAGCGTCAGATAAAGCGTGAGTTTCATCGTGGCGTATTCTTTGTTGCCGGAACCCCATGCGCCGATAAGCGGGAACACCGGAATGACCGCGCATTCATAGAAAAAATACATGAAAAAGATATTGAGCGCGCTTAAAACCCCAAAGCACCCCACGATGAGAAAAAGGTAAAAAATCAGGTACTCTTTTAAACGTTCTTTCACGGAACAAGAGACTAGAACACCCGTAAACGCTAGGATCGCGGTCATGAGTAAGAGAACCGCGCTGATTCCATCGATGCCGACATGATAGTCAATTCCAAGCGAAGGCACCCAGCTTATCTTGTCCACGAATTGATAGCCGGCGGCTAGACGGTCATATTTGAAGAAAGTATAAATGGCGAAAACCAAAGAAGAAAAGGCCGATACGCTTGAGATTTTTTTTAGAATTTCCGTTTTATTTTTCGGAACAAAAAATAAAAGGCACGCCCCTAAAAGCGGCGAAAGGAGTATCCAGGAAACAGGCCCCAAAATCAGCATCTTAACCTTTCAAGATAAAAAAATACACAAACACCGCGACACCGAACCCGAATAGTGTCGCGTAGTTTTGGACGGAGCCGGTTTGCAGACGCCTTAACAGAGATCCCGCGCCCGATGTGGCCTTGGCGGTACCATTGACGCCTTTTTCAATAATGATGTTCCAGTCAAACCAAAATAGAATTTTCGCGGTTAAATTTTTAAAAAAATAGGCGATTCCAATAAAAAATTCATCGAGATAATATTTTTTTATAAGCACGTTATAAATGTTGCCTAGAAATCCGACGAGCGGGTCTTCCTTATGTTTGATTCGCGCATAAAGCCAGCTGCCGGTGATGATGCCTGTCAGAGCCGCGAAGGTTGATGTGATGGCCACCCCTATATTAAAAGGTGGCCCCTGCGCATGTTCCCCTGCGATGAAACGGGGAATACCTATAAAACCGCCGATGATGGAAAGAATACCCAGAACAATGAGGGGAAGTTTCATGATAAGCGGAGCATCGTGCACATGTTCGTGGTTTGAACCGGGATGTTTTTTGGTTTTTTTAGGCCCTAAAATGGCGACCCAGACTGTCCGGCTCATATAGAATGCCGTGAGTCCCGCGGTCAAAAGCCCCGCGAGATAGAGTGAGAAATTTTTCTCACGCGCGAGGGTCAAGATTTCATCCTTCGAGAAAAAACCGGAGAGCGGGGCGATACCGCAAAGCGCCAAAGTTCCTATCAGAAAAGTGATCGATGTTACGCGCATGGGCTTCAAAAGCCCGCCCATCTCCCAAATATCCTGCGTGTCCAGCGCGTGAATCATGGCGCCCGCGGCTAAGAAAAGAAGCGCTTTGAAAAACGCGTGTG
>OBEQ011890284.1_pt1 | contig 11939 bp, 10 predicted proteins | sample 1670901 | NCBI WGS metagenome assembly OBEQ01 (sample SAMEA104232315, study PRJEB22302) | groundwater metagenome | biome: forest; feature: aquifer; material: groundwater | place: USA | collected 2011-08-07 | depth 5.4 m | reverse complement strand
CGCGCCAGCGCCGCGCGTAGCGCGGGGAGCCTTGACAGCAGGAGCCCGCCAAGCCGCTAGACTTGCATTCCGCCTGGCCGGGCTGGGGTTTTTCCCTTGCCGCCTGGGCGCCCCTGGGGGCAGACGGGGCGCGGGCGCCGCCCGCAGCGTACGGAAGCCGCGCGGGTTTTGCGGCTGAAGGCGAGGACGGCGACGGCGCGGGGTGGGCGGGGGGCCAAACTCCGAAACGGGCGCCCCCCGCAGCACAGCGCAAGCCGTCCCCGGCTGGAGCGCGAGGAGGGCGACCCACCTTACGCGCAGCGCTCCCCAGCAAAGCCCCCCGTGAGGGGGGAGGGGGGGTGATCGGAACCAATGGCACGGGCGGAGCCGGTGCCCACCGCTTTGCCCCTTGGGGGGCGGATGGTGGGGGCACAGGAGCCTCTGCCGTTCGGGCTCGTGTGCCCCCACCACGGGGGGCCGGAACCAGTCGCCTGGCAGCCCAGCGGCCTGCGGGGGCACGCCAGCGTGACGCTGCACCAGCGCTGCCGTGACCGGTCCGCGGGCGGCTGCGCTGCCTGGCGTACCTTTTCGACCACTCGTGCGCGAGCCCCGCGGCATACTGCAGCGTCACGCCGGCGGGTTGGCACGCCAGCACGAGGCAGAGTGGCACGCCAGCGCACCGCTGTATCAGCGCTGCCGTGACACGGAGCCGACGGCTGCCGTGACTGCCCGCCGCCACCGACCTGGCCAGCGCGCCAGCGGCCCGACGTCCGCCAGCCACCGTCGTACCGCCGCGGTGCCGTGCGCGCGCCCCTGGGGTGGCCGGCGAGGGGCTGTAGGGCGTGCTGAGACGCTGGTTCCCCGCCGTCCGCTGCAGCGCCAGCTCAGCGGTGGCTTCTGCACCACGCCGGCAGTGCACGCTGGCAGTGGACCACAACGCAAGGAGAAGAGACCATGCGGACGATTGAAACGACGGCCATGATTACCGACGAGGGCATCCTCACGGTGCAGGTGCCCCTGGAGATTCCCCCAGGCCCACACCAGGTCGTGCTTGTCATTGACGAGGCCCCGCAGCCGCCACCCGAGCCGCGGGCACTGGAGGACTTTCCGATGTGGGACTGTGGACCCTGGCCCGCAGACTTGTCGTTGCGACGTGAGGACATGTATGACGACGACGGACGCTGAGCCGGTCTTTCTCGATACCAACATCCTGGTGTATGCCCATTTTCCACCGGCCCCCTGGCATCGGGACGCCGTGGAGGCGTTGCGCCGCTTTGAGGCCGCCGGCGCGACACGCTGGGTGAGTCGCCAGGTCCTGCGGGAATATCTCGTCGCGGTGACTCGCCCCCAGCAATTTCAACAGCCCCAGCCCGTCGAGCGGGCCCTGGCCGATGTCCGGGATTTGCAACGGCGCTTTCGCGTCGCCAACGAAGGCCCCGAGGTGACCACACGGCTGCTGGCGTTGTTAGCCGACGTCCCGACGCGCGGCCGCCGCATCCATGATGCCAATATTGTGGCCACCATGCTGGTCTACGGGGTGCGGCGCGTGCTCACCCACAACACCGACGACTTCGTGCGGTTCGCCGCGTTCATTGAGGTGATTCCGCTGGTCCCACCCCCGGCGCCCGGGCCGCCTCCGAGCGCCTGAACTGCCGCGCCATGGGTGGCGAGCATGCGCCTGCAGGCCCGCGCGGCGGTGCGCTCCCCCGCCTCCGCGGGCCGCGTGCTGCGGCACTGGGCCATCAGGCACTGGGCGCGGGGTCGGAAAAAGGCTTGACAGGCCCTAAGAAGCACGTACATACTGCTATACAGCTGTACAGCTTTGGTGCTTTTCCACGAGGATGGCTCGATGATCATTAGCGTTGTGAATCAGAAAGGGGGCACCGGCAAAACCACCGTGGCGACCAATCTCGCCGTCTGCTTTGCCGCCGAAGGCCAGGACGTGCTCCTCGTCGATGCAGACCCCCAGCGCTCGGCGTTAGACTGGCGCGCGGATCGCCCTGACGCGCAATCGCCGGTGCAGACGATTGGCCTGCCGGTGAAGAATCTGCATCGGGAGATGGACCTCTTTCGCCCCAAATACGACGTGATCCTGATTGACGGGGGCGGCCGGGTCACGGCCACGGCCAGGGCGGCGGTGCTGGTCGCCGACTTCGTGATCGTCCCGACGCTCCCGAGCAAACCGGATATTGTGAGCACCCACGACTTTTTCAAGGGCGTGATCGAAGACGTCGCCACGATCAAGGCGGTCCAGGGAGCCGTCCTCATCAACCAACTGCAGATGGGGACCGTAGTGAGCCGCCGTGCAGAAGAGTCGGTGAAAGGCCTGGGCTATCCCGTGTTCAAGACCATCCTGCATCAGTATGTGGCCTACCGGGAGGCGATTGCCGTGGGGTTATCGGTCATCGAATACGACCAGACGAGCAAGGCGGCGCAGGAGCTGACCGCCTTCTTTCGTGAACTGAAGGAGGTACTGGCATGAGTGTGCGTAGGCAGAAGGACGCGTTTACCATTGGCAGGACGGCACGAGGCGCCTCACCAACCCCCGTAGACGTCGACCGGCTGGTCGAGGGTACCGAGCCTGAAACGACCAAAACCTTCAGGATGCCTGTCCGGCTCAGCCGCGCCTTAAAAATCCATGCGGTGCAGACGGGCCAGACGGAAAAGGACATCCTGACGCGTCTGATCGCCGAGTATCTCGACACCAAGGGGTAAGGCCGTCCAGACGGCACGCCCGCCCACCGCGGGAGCGTCTGGGCTGCTGAGGCGCGTCGTGTCCGACGGGCGCGCGGCAGGTGTGTGGATTATTGAGTTCTAGGGGTGGCATTTACTTAAGTCAAGGGTCAAACGGACGCCAGCCCGGGAGGTGTGGCGCCTCCCTCACAGGGCGCTTACACGCTGCAGGCGTGTGAGCTGGGGGCAGTGACACGGGGGAACGAGGCGGTGCCCTCGTCTACCAGGGCACGCGATGATCAGCCTTCGAGGATGAGTGTGCCCGGGGGTAAGTGCAGGCACGATCGGTAGCCCACTGAGGACAATGGCGGTAGCGCGCACAGCGCTGCTGGCCACCCGGTAGGGGACCGCGCGGGTTCGCAGGGTCAGGGGTATCCCGCGGGGGCGTCGCAGGACCTGTGGATAACTCTGGCCTAGGGGTGGCACCTTCGTAAATGAGGGGTGGCACCTTCGTAAAACCAGCGGCTACACTACATTGATTTACATGGGGTTAGACGATTAAATGGCGTCTGCCATACGTTGATTTACATACGTTTTCATACGTTCTCATCCATCAGCCTCTGGCAGGCTGATCGAGGCAACGCGATGAACGCTCAGGCAAACACCGGGACAAACGAGGCCGGACCCCCCGGCGATCACCCCCAGCCCGTCCCAGCACCTGTACGGCCTCAACCGCAGCGACTCGCGCCGCTGGAGCCTGTTCCCACCGAGGTCGCCTTTGAGCATATCGGATACTTTACGCCCACCAGCAGGCGTCTCAAAGGCATTATGACGAAAGAAAAAGTGATCGCGGAGCGCACGAACGCCGACGGTACCCGCACCGTCCTGACCATCCGGATCATCGGCACCGGCAGCTATGGACTCCCCACCACCTCCGACCTCGATTACTATCGCGCCTTTTTAAAACTGCTGGATGACCTGACTGACCAGACGGGCCAACTCCCTAACCCGATCCGCATTGCGACCAAGCCCCTCCTCCGCTATGCCGGGAAACAGGCCAGTGCGCGGGAATTCCGCGCCGTTACCGACTGGATACGCCGCAGCCACTATACGGGCATTCAAGGGTTCTACTATGATGCTGGCACGGGCGACTACGTGGAAATCGGGGACGAGCCCCTCTTTCCACGCTACCGTATCCGTGGCCAGCGCCTTGACAATGGGGATATGGCCACCGCCCATTACGTGTGGCTCGCGTCGTGGTTTCGTGCGAACTATCTCCATCACTATCTCCGACCGATGGACCTGGCCTTCCACAGACGCTTGCGCAAGCCGATCGCCAAGTCGCTCTATCCACTCCTGGAGCTGGGCTGGTACGCGACCGATGGCCGGCCCTACACCAAAAGCTATCACGACCTCTGCCAAGAATTCCTGTTGCACGAGAGCAGTCATCTCTCGCGGATCAAGCAACAACTCGACCCCGCCCATCGCGAACTGGCGCAGGAACGCTTCCTCGAGCACTGGGAGTATCGGCCCGCGGCGAAAGGCCGTACGTGGATTATCACGTACCACCCGGGTCAGAAATTCTTTGCGGACCAACAGGCGCGGGAGGCGCGGCGCCAGCAGGCCGCGCGCATCGCGCATGGGGCACCCCCCCTGCCCCCGTCCCTGCCTAGCCCCAGCGCGCCTCTACCCCCGCTGCTCGCTGACATCCTCGCGGTCTGTGGCGATACGCAGAACCAGGCGGCGTACCAGAAAGTCCTCCGGGAGTACCCCGCGGAGCTGATCCGTATGGCCCTTGGAGAGACGCGCCAGGCGGCGCACGAAGGACGGATCCGGAAGACCACCGGCGCCTACTTTATGGACACGCTCAAGCGGCTCACCACGCTGCGGGCGGCACCCGGCACGCCACCGCTCGCGGGCGTGCCGGAGCCCGCGCCAAGGACCGCCGCGGCGGCCCAGCCGGCGCCGCCAGACACGGCCGCGACTGCCGCGCAGGAGCAGCGCGCGCTGGCGCACGCCCGCGAGCACACCGAGGCGCGGCTGACGCAGGTGCTTGCGGCCTTCTCCCCGGAGCAGCTCCAGCAGTTGGAGCAGCGCGCCACCGCGCAGCTCACGCTGCGGGAGCACGACGTCGGGTATGGCATCATGCTCCGGGTCGCGCGGGAGAAGATTCTCCTGCACGAGCAGCTCGGGTTTGACTGCTGGCCCTGCCTGGTAGCGCAGGTGCGCGCCCGTGGCGGTGACCAGGCCGGCGATGATGTCCTGGAGGCCTGTCGGCTTGAAGCCATCCTCGACGATGTGCTCGTGGTCTCGGTCCCCACCGCCCAGGATAAACGACGGCTCACTGAGCACTACCTCGGCGTGCTGGAGGAACTCGCCAGCATCCCGCCGCAGCACACGCGGATCCAGGTGCTGGTACGATAGGAGTCCCCTGCCTGGCTCAGTACAGCCCGTCCGTCAAGCCCACTTCGAGCTCGTCGAGGACGTAATGCTTGGCGGTGGTCTCGATACGGGTGTGTCCGAGGGCCTTCTGGGCCTGCCGGATGTCCCGTTTAGCCAGCTCGGTGCCCACGAAGCGCCGGAAGTCGTGCGGCTTGACGTGGTGCAAGCCGACTGCACCAGTGTAGTACTGCACGGCCTGCCACACGGCGGCGGTGCTCATGGGCTTGGCCGTGGCGCGTGCCCCGCGCCCCGCGAAGCTCGTGAACAGGGAGTCGCTGGCCACCGGGCGCCGGGCCAGCCAGGCTTCGATGAGCATATACGCTTCCTGGCTCAGCGGGGCCTCGCGGGAGGCCGTTTGGTTCTTGCCCAGGACCTGGAGGACAAAGCGGCCGGTCCGGGACGCAATCTGCGCCGCCGTCAGCGTCACGACCTCCGAAACGCGGCAGCCCGAGCTTGCCAGCGTCGCCAGCAGCGCGCGATCGCGGCGCCCGCGCAGCGTCTGCAGGTCGGGAGCCTCGCACAGCAGGCGCATCTGCCCAGGCGTGATGCGCGTCCGCGTGGTGGTTTTCAGCCGATCCTTGAGGGCCTGCGGCTTCACGCCGCTGACGCTGGCAAAGGCCGCCGCCGTCACGACCTCGACATAGCCCTGCGCGGCGGCTTCTTTCACCAGACGCTTCACGGCCGCGAGCAGGCGATTGATCGTATGGGGACTCAACGTCGTATGCTGGGCCAGGTGCGTGCGCCAGCGCGCCAGGTTGGTGGCCTGCAGGGCCTGCACCGGGGTGCCGCAAAAGGCGAGGTACGCCCGGAGGGCCTGCTGGTATTTCGCGAGCGAGGACGGCGCCAGGTGGCCGGTGAGGATGGCTGACTCAGGCCAGGTGGCGGGGCTCGGTGGGGGTGAGACGAGGCTCGTCGCCATGGCAGCTCCTTGGGCGCAGGGGTGGACGAGCCCTGCGGGGGGTATACCCGATCATCAGACGCGCTCTCCGGAGAGCGCTCTGTCAAGCAAAATCGTAAGAGTTTGCTTCTGGGAAGGCAAGGAAAATAGCTTGCGGAAATGTATCTTTCCTGAAGCTAGAGCTCCGGATGTGGGGTGCCTCGGGGCAGGGTGGACGTGACGTGCAGGGGGAGTCGCGTGCGCCAGGGGGTGGCGGAAAAAAGTCTACGGGTAGAGGTTCGCCCGCGTGCCAAGGCACCGCGGGCGGACGGTTGTGGAGCAGACCGCGCCGGCCCCGCATCACGCGCCCGCCACCAGGCTGGGCGGGGCGCCCTCGGGGCGCGCGGGGCCGCGGCCGGCGGCGGAGACGCCGCGGCATGACTGGGCGGACGCCCAGAGCGAGGGAGACCCGATGGACGCATTAACCGACCACGAGACCGAGGTCATCCTGCAGCGCTTGGAGACCGTCGCCGCCGAACTGGAGCACGCCCCCAGCGCCTATACGTTTTATCTGTGGGTCCTCCTCGCGGAGACGTTTGCGGGGACGCGGCCGGCCGTGGCGACCCTGGCCGCTATCCGCCGGTGCGTCACGCTCGCCCACCGGATGCGGGCCATCCGGGCGGTGCTCCTCCCCGACGCCAGTCCCTGGAACCCGTTGACGGCCCTGGGCGACCTGCTGCACGCCGAGGCCACCCGGCTCACGACCCTCTACGGTGTCGCCCGGCCCGCCTGCCGCACGCGCGGCCGGGAGCTGCGCCAGGCCTTGCACGCCGCCTTTACGCAGGCGACCGGCAAGGTGTATCAGACCTATGGCCCCGTCAAAACCGCCAAGGAGCGCACCACGATCACGGCCTTCTGGGACGAGGCGCTGCGCACCGCGGTGGCGCAGTTCCAGGCCACGGGCACGGCGGAGACGCTGGATGCGGTCCTGGCCTGCCTCCCCGCCTGGACCGACCGGCACCATGCGCGCTGGAGTACGCGCGGCTGGCGCGAGCCGGCGCCCCCGGAGGTCATGCAGCGCCTCACAGCGTACCTGCAGGTCTGTGAGGCGTGCCTGGGGACCATAGCCGAGGTCGCTGCCGCGGCCATGGCAGACGCGCCGGTCGTGGAGCGGGCGCAGGTCGCGCCGGCCGTCGAGCAGGCGTACGCTGCACAGATCAACCCCCTGCGTGCCCAGCTCAGCGCCCTCCCGCCCCCCAGGGAGGTCCCGAAAGCCCAGCAGGCCCAGCTGCGGAAAGACCGCGCCCAGCTGCAGCACGCGCTCGACGAGCTGCTGCGCACGCAAGAAGCCGCGATCACGCGCCAGGTGAAGCAGAGCGCCAACGCACGGCACAAGCTGGCGACGCTGGGCAAGACGGTGCAGGGGTATCCCGCGACCCTGCTGCGCAAGGTCGGGAAAGCGAGTGTCGACGTGCTGCCGCGGATTATCTGGATCTACGACTTTGAGCGCCAGGGCGACGACGACTGGCGCACCGCGAAGCGCGACGCCCGGCGCTTTCTCCGCCAGGTGCGGCACGCGCGCGCCCAGCCCGTGGCCGGGGAGGCCCCGTAAGCCCGCGGCCCCGGCCCCGCCGCGGGCCCCCGCGCTGCGCCACCGGGCCGCCGCCCGCCGCCGCCTCGACGCGCTCGCGCTGGCGGCCGTGGTGGCGCAGATCGCCGCCATGGAAGCTGGGGAGCTGCTGGCGCGGGCGCGCCACTTGCTGCGCCCGCGGCTGGTGCCCGGCGCGGCGCCGCCGGCGGCAGCGGGAGCGGCGCGCCTCGTGCCGATGGACGCGGCGGGGCTGCGCCTCCGCTCTCGGCTGGCCCCGGCGTCTGCAGAGGCCTGACACGGCGGGGCAGGGGTGTCGACCAGGGGGCCGCGGCAAAAACTCTACGGGTAGATTTTCGCTTAAGCCCCTGGCGACAGCTTGTGGAACGACACCTTTCCGCAAGCGAGATAATGCCTGGACTCCCGCCCTGTGTTATACTCTGGTTCTACCATTGGCATAACGTGCTCACATGGGGAAGGCGTATGCTCAAAAAGCTGACCACGATTGGCAATAGCCTGGGGATTATCATCGAGCGACCGATTCTTGAGTTACTGGCCATCGACAAGGAGACGCCCCTGGACATGACGACCGACGGGGAGGTCTTGATCCTGCGACCCGTGCGCGGGGACCACCGCCAGCGGGTGCAGGCCGCAGCGCACCACCTGATGGACGTGCATGATGCCACCCTCAAGCGCCTCGCCGACTGACCCCGAGTTTGTGACGGTGGACGATGTCGTGGAGCTGCATGCCGTGCAGCTTACCCGCTATGGCGGCGCAGCAGGCCTGCGGGATCGCGCCTTGCTCGAATCGGCGGTGGCCCAGCCGATGGCGAGTTTTGGCGGGGCGTGGCTGCATCCGGACCTCTGGACGATGGCTGCCGCGTACCTGTTCCACCTCGTCCAAAACCATCCCTTTGTCGATGGGAACAAGCGCACTGGGTTACTCACCGCCCTGGTGTTCCTGGCGCTCAACGGGGTCGTGATCGACCAGGCCACGCCAGCGCTCTACGACCTTACGGTGGCGGTTGCCGAAGGCCGCCTGGACAAGCCCGCCATTGCGGCGGCGCTGCAGCAGGCGGCGGCCTCGGCGGGCTGAGCGGCCGGCCCCTCGCTGGCGAAGGCGGCCACGTGCTCCGGGCCTGGTGTCCTTTCCACGGCTCCGACCGCCAGTGCAGCTTGCGCGTAACGCTGGCGAGCGGCCGCTTCGTCTGCTTTGCCTGCGGCGCCTGGGGCTCCCTGGCAGAGGCCCGCGAGCGCTGGCGGGAGGAGCGGCAGCGGCAGGCGGCATTCCAGAGGCCTACGGCCCGCGGGCAGCGGGCACCTCGGCCGCGCCCAGCCGCGGCGGCCGTGAATCCGCCCGCCCCACGCCCCCCGGCGCCGCGTGAGCCTGCCCCCGCGCGGCCAGACCTAGCGCAGCAGCTGGCCACGTTCCAGGCTGCCCTACCGGACAGCCGCGGCGCGGCGTACCTGCGCCAGCGCGGTATCCCCCTGGCGCTGGCGCAGCAAGCGGGCGTGGGCGCTGCGGCGCCGGGCCGCTGGCCGCGCGGGGCGTGCTGGCGCGCGGGGCGTGCTGGCGTGCGGGGCCGGGCCGGCAGTGGCGTAGGGCGCCACCCAGCCGCTCGCCCAGCCCCCACCGCGCCCGCGCGCCGCGGTGGGAGGCAGCAGGCCCGCGCCGCCGGGCACGGACAGGACGGAAGCCTGCGGACGGGCAGCCTGCGCTGCTGGGGCTGCCGGGGGGGACTGATTCAAACTGCTAGAGCAGCCTGCGCTGCTGGGGCTGCCGGGGGGGGCCAGGCAGGGGATTGGGGAGCGTGAGGGAACGTCAGAAGTCAGCGGCCGCTGTGAAGGCTCGTGGGTCTGTGCGCGTCAGGCGGCAAGAGCAGCGCACCATTACCTTTCTCGCGCAAGACGAGTTGCGGCGTCTGTTCAAGGTGATCCGGTCAAAGCGGGACAAGGCAATGTTTCTGGTGGCGTATCGGCACGGGCTGCGGGCATCTGAGATTGGATTGCTCCAGCGTACCGATGTGGATGCCAAGCAGGGGAGGATTGCGATCCATAGGCTCAAGGGCTCTATCTCTGGGGTCTACCCCATGCAGCCGGATGTGTTGAAGGCGATACGGTCATCCGCGCGCACGCGCGCGGATGAGTCGCCGTATCTGTTTGTGTCCAATAGGAATGTACCGATCAGCCGCTTTATGAGGTGGCGCTTCTCTTGTTTGCTGCGCTGGTCATCCAGAACATTGTTAGGGGCGCGGGGGGTCTGCTGCCCTGGCGCCGGTGCAAAAAAGGGCTATTGCCTGTCCTATCCGCCGCCTGTCCCCGTGACTATCGTGAGCGTCACGAAATGGCCCGATAGGACACTATTCAGGGTCACCTCCCCCGTGAGGCTGTTAATGGATATCACTGCGAAGCCTGAATTCGAGGTGGTTTTTTGCAGTACTAGCGCTATTTCAAGCTTTGTTGGGACGTCCACCGGCACTCCCCGCGTTTTAGCCAGCACGCTGCATTTTTCAACTGTGATGCGGTCTCCCTGCCGCAGGCCGCGGAAATTGGGACCGAAGTTGGTCGCAGTGACAATGAAGGTACAGGACCCAAATTCAACTGTCCCGCTGGCGCTGGCGGCATTCCCGTCTGTCCCTCGGACCGTTGGGGCGGTGACCGTAAAGTTGGGCTTGTCTGTGGCCGTGTTGGTGAACGTCAGCCTCACCAGCTGATCCGCCAGCGCCGGCGACAGGGCCTCCCCAGAGGCGAACGTAAATGGTTGGTCCTCTAGCGCCCTGACCACCGTGCTGTTGACGTTGATGTCGGCGTCGTTGGCTCCCACCTTCGGCTGCACCTGCTCTTCCCCGCCAGGGCAGCCGAAAAGCAGCAACGCCCCTGCCAGCACGCCCACCACCGCCAGGCGGCGGCTGCTCGTTCTACACTTATTCTCCTTCACTGTATCTTCTCCTCTCTGCCCGTCCACGACGTCTTCACTTGTGGGAAGGCTGTCCGGGTGGGCTGTCACATAATTGGGATTGAGTCGCAGGGTATGAGTCAAGTGAGATGGTGTCAAACAGATTCACCCCAGGCACTGATTCCAAGCGAATGTCGCAATAACAGGCTGGGTGCGACATCTCTCAAAAACACCACGATATATGGGTGCAAACCCCGCCACTGCATGTGCAAAGTTACGCGAGTCTAGGAAAAAATAATTGACACAGGTATGGTTCCCATTTATCATGCGGCCTATGCCCGATTGTCCTGTTGCAGCAGGGCTCGCTCGCTCTCGCGACCATCCTGACCGCGCCGAATTATAGGCTCGGAGTGCTTTTACCTGGCACAGAGGCCGATTGGGGTGGCCGATTCACAATCGAATCGTGGAGGTTTCAATGTCTGCACGTAGCACGCAAATTAATATTAATAACACTACAAATGATTTGTTGGTGTTGACTGGCTCTAACTTAGATCATGGGGTCTGGGATGGGGGGCCCGTCACAGAAGTAACCCCTGGTCAAAACTGTTGTGTGGGCCAAAACGATTCTGATGGAATGATGGCTGGCGATCAAGGTTCTATGCAGTATACTGTAATCGGAATAAGTAACTCGGTCCCTTGTGTATTAGGGCAGGTGAATATTTCTTGGGATAATCCGTACGCTGGCGACAACAGTTATAGCTGCTCTGCGCCGCAGGGTATGTCAATCTCTTATAGCGGTGGGACTGGTGATAATGCATCTGTCCTCTACAGATTAATGGTGGGTCAAGACTAGTTTAGCGGGTCTTGTCGGAGCTCAAGCAGCGGCGCGCGCCGGGCTGCCCCCGCCTCCGTCCGGGTGACCAGCCCCCCGGCGTGGCCCAGCGGCTGGCGCGTAGTGGCTCGCGCTCGAACGGTCGAATAGGTATGCCTGTCTGCGCGGCTATCGGCTTCGTGTCAGTGTGGCGGCTGGTGAAGCGTCGCCGCCCGACTGCCACTCCGCCTCTGCCGGGCTGCCAGGCCACATGGGGATAGTCAGGGGTAGGAACCCCCGACACCCCCGCAGCGGAGCGCCGGGCGGGCAGTAGCGGGCGGCAGCCTGGCGGCGCTCCGGCACTCTGCAGCGGGCCTGCCCGGCGTAAGGTACGGGGCACTGTTCCTCTCTCCCCGAAGCCGACGAGGAGCGTAGCCCCTCCGCGCCCTCCTTCTGGCAAGGGCTGCGCAAGTGGCCTGCGGAAAAACCACCCGCAGGCCACCCTTGCCAGCGGGCGCTCCGAGGCTCTGCTGAAGGTGTCGGCTCCGGGGGGAATGTCGGACCCCCTGTCTCACCAGGGGGAATGCCAGGGGAAAGGGGCCTGCGGCCTGCGGGTACTGGTGGCGCGCCCGCTGGTCGCGGCGGTGCGCCGGCGGGCTGCAGTGGGCTGGCT
>OBEQ012965930.1_pt1 | contig 11940 bp, 12 predicted proteins | sample 1670901 | NCBI WGS metagenome assembly OBEQ01 (sample SAMEA104232315, study PRJEB22302) | groundwater metagenome | biome: forest; feature: aquifer; material: groundwater | place: USA | collected 2011-08-07 | depth 5.4 m | reverse complement strand
GGCTTGGTTTTAAATCCGAACGCCATCGCCGTCAGGTTGGAAGGGAAAGAACGCACTGTCACGTTATATTCCTGCACCGATTTGATGTAGCGGTTACGCGCCACCGCAATCCGGTTTTCGGTGCCTTCCAGCTGGGCCTGCAAATCGCGGAAGTTGGCGTCCGATTTCAACTGCGGATAATTCTCGGACACCACCAGCAAGCGGGACAAGGCGCCCGACAGCTGCCCCTGCGCGGCCTGGAATTTGGCAAACGCCTCTGGGCTGTTGATCAATTCCGGGGTCGCCTGAATGCTGCCGACTTGGGCACGTGCGTTGGTCACACCCAGCAACACCTCTTTTTCCTGAGCGGCAAAACCTTTTACGGTATTCACCAGATTGGGCACCAGATCGGCCCGGCGTTGATATTGGTTCACCACCTCAGACCAGCTCGACTGGATTTGCTCATCGTTGCTTTGCAAGGTGTTGTAGCCGCAGCCGGTCAGGCTGAGCGTAAGCGATGCTGCGAAGGCTGCCCATAATTGACGCATTTGATTTCACCCAGAATGAATGGATTTCAGATGTGCCGTAAGTCACTCCAGGCACCCTCTTTAAATCTAGGGCAGTGCGCCCGAGTGCTTGTCAGAAAACCGCTCAACAATGCTTAGGCAGTTTCTGAATCGGTTATAAGCGTTGGTCTGACTGCCCGCCGCATACCGGATCAGTTGCCATGGCAATCGCCCGCACATCGTTTTGACAGGAGGTTATGCAGCCAGGCAAAGTAAGCGCCGAGTGCAAACCCCCAGGCAGCGGTGACGACGAGGGCGTAAAAGAAGGATGACCAGGTATAGGGCTCTGTGCTTTGCAGTGCGCGAAAATCGAGCCCGTGGAATAGCGCGTTCATGAAGCTGATGAACGGGTCAGGCCAGATCGCCCAGATCAGCGTGCACAGCGAATAAAAGACGGCCAGAGTCAACGACAGTGTGATGCCAGTCGGTAGCGGTTTCATGGTGAACTCTCCTCATCTCGGTTCAGGCAAACCAAAAGAATCCCGCGATCATCAGGCCGCTGAGAACCACAGCAACGACAATGACCAGGGTAAGCGTGTTGTACCCGCGACCCAGAGGGGTGCCTGGGAGTGTGCTGGCGTGTGCCAGTGCGCCCAGCATGAAGCCAAACACCAGAAACAGCACCAGCACAATCAGCCCGTGGGTGATCCAGTGATGGCCGGTGGCGGCTTTCATCCAGTGCATCACGGGCTCGCTGCGTTCTTTCATCACCACCAACAGTGCACTCAGAATGCTGACAATGGCGAGCGATCCGCCGAATGCGAAGGTGTGTTTATCGACAGTGTGTATGTCCATGTTCATTTCTCCAGGAGACCCATTTTTACCCCGAGGCCAACGATGGCCCCAGAGCCTTCCATCGCCAGTCCGAGCAATACCACCAGTGCCGCGAGGGTGAGCAAGAGCGTGCGTGCGCTGCGTTCGGCGATCCATTGTTTGCCCGCCACCACAATCGGCAAATAGGTGGCGATCAGTAACAACACAAAGAACAGATGCTCCTTGGTTTCCATGAAGAAGCTGTGCGCAAACGGCCACGGCCCGGCTTTGATAATCGCCTTGTCCGGCGCGTAGAACTGCACATACCAGTAACCACCGATGATGTAGCTCAGCCAGATCAGTATCGCCACCGTCATGCTGGAGAATTTGATGCGCTGCTGATTCTGCAAATTGACGCCGTTGACAGTATTGACATTGACCACTTCAACGAACAGCCACACGGCGGCAAGCATCGCCAGCACGCCGAAGGTCGGGTGCAGCATCAGAATGATTTCCTTGTTCATGGCAGTGCCTCATGGTGGTCTTGTGGGTGGTGTTGTGGGTGGGGATTTGCGCCTGAGCGGGAAAGACAGAGCCCCGCCGCCAGGCCAAACAACAGCTTGGAAAAGAATGTCACCGGGTAAGGCAGCAGCAGTACGAAAGCCGGATTCAAGTGCGGCAATACGATCAGGAAGTTGATCGCCCAGACCAGCATCAGTGCGGACGCGGAGATCAGCACTATCCATTGCGGTGAGGGTTTTTTTGTCCACGGCAACCCTGTCGAAAGGCTCAGCAGTATCGCCAATAACATTGCCAGCAACACCGAGAGCGTGAGATGAATCGCTACCCCCAATGCCGGTGCAAACGCGCCATCGGCCAGTGCGGGTATCACACTGGCCACAATCTGACGCGATACCTGTGCCGCACCCAATGGTGCGAATTGTGAATACAGCGCGACCCACACGACTTCGGCCAAACCACCGGCCAAGCCAGCCAGCAGTAGCATCTGCAATGCCGGTCTGAATGAGGCGCTCTGCAGCGGATGCGGGGATGGTGTCATATTCTTCTCCTTGTTCGACACCCTGAGGATAGGGACGTGTTCAATCGCAGGGATTGATCCAGATCAATAGTGCATGCGATAGCGCCACACCGCGACTCGCCCGCATGCAGGAAGTACCGCCGTCGCATCTTCTTCGAGTCTAGCGCAGCGTTTCCCGGGATTTGTCAGACCACTGTTGGATGATACGTAGGCGATTTCTGAATGCGTGATCAGCATTGGCCTAGGAGGCTGTCGGATAGGCTGGGGATTTATAGAAGTGCCCTGAACAATAGGCGTCTTGACGCTGTCCGACGATGCGATCAAGCCGTTCAAACGGTGACCGCAGAGTAAAACAGAATCGTTCTTTCCCACGGAGAACACAGAGACTATGGAAAAAGGCAGACCAGGGTTGGCTCTGTGCTTCTGTGCTTCCCGTGCTTCCCGTTATCCCCGTTATCCCCGTTATCCCCGTGGTGAAACAGTTTTTCTCTGAACCCTCTGCGGGAAAGGTGTCTGTCCCTTGGTCTGATTGATGGGTGCGCGTGATTTTTTGGGCGGGCTTGAGCCGGCATTTGCGCGCCGCCGGTTTCGGCCGGCGGCATTGCTCAGTTGAAGATCACCAGCAGGATGATCGGGATCACAGCGATCATGGTCAGAACCGCTAGTGCGGTGATCAGGGCACTGACTAACGAGAGCGATTCTGTGGTGGGGGCGGCGGTGTGCGGTGCGGTCCGCGTGCCGGTTTTTTTCTGCGGGGTGCTTTGCATGGCGTGAATCTGGTGCTGCACTTCGCGGCGTTGATGTTTTAATCCATCCACTTCGGTCATGCAGACGCGCAGGCGTTCGCGGATCTGCCCGAGTTCATGGGTGATCTGCGCCAGCCGCTGGCGCTCGTAAGTCAATAATTGTTCGTCATGGTCCACCTGGGTGCGCAAGGCGTGCAGCTCAGCGCGGTGGGCCTGCTGGAGCGCCTGCAAACGTTTGCGTTGATCGGCAAACAGCTGGTTTTCGGTCTGGATGATTTTGTCGGTGACGGCGATCACCGCTTGACGATCGAGCACTGGCTCGGCTGGACGCGGGCGCCGGTAGTGACGATATTGCAGGGTGGCCCAGTTTTCCATGATCGTGGGCGGGAACAATTTGTCGATGGTGGCCTGGTGCAGGGCGGCGTGGTCGTTGGCGGCGGTATGCGCCGTCAACGCAGCTGCCGCGAACGCGGGATCGCCAGTCTGGTCATGTTCCTTGTTCACCTGCGTGTACATTGCCGGTCTCTATTTTTATGAAGCTGTTCTTGCGAATCTGTTTCCTTGCTCTGCCGCGCGGCATGATAGCGGAATTGTCAAACACCGTGTCGTGCAAGGCACCACCGCAGGGCGTCTGTCAGAAGTTTATACAGCCAAAGTGACCCACGGTCACAGCGCTGGGTGTGCGGTGACTGCATGTTAAGCTGAACCTTCGTTTTCCCCTGCCGTTAATCCTCTCCATGCTCGATAAAATTCAATCCGCTGCGGCGCAGATCAATCAAATCATCGTCGGCAAGCCCTTGCAGATTCGCCAGGCGCTGACTTGCCTGCTGGCGGGCGGGCATTTGCTGATTGAAGATTTGCCGGGGGTGGGCAAGACGACGCTGGCGCATGCGCTGTCGATCGCGCTCGGGTTGCAGTTCAAGCGGGTGCAGTTCACCAATGATTTGCTGCCGGCCGATCTGCTTGGCGTGTCGGTCTATGACCGATCCTCGAGTGCCTTCGTGTTTCATCCGGGGCCGATTTTTTCACAGGTGTTGCTGGCCGATGAAATCAATCGCGCCACGCCAAAAACGCAGAGTGCGCTGCTCGAAGCGATGGAAGAACATCAAGTCTCGGCCGATGGTCAGACGCGCGCGTTGCCAGAACCTTTTTTCGTGATTGCGACGCAAAATCCTGCCGACCATAGTGGCACTTTTCCCTTGCCGGAATCGCAGCTCGACCGTTTTCTGATGTGCCTCTCGCTCGGCTATCCCGATGCGTGTGCTGAACGCGCATTGCTCGAAGGCGAGGACCGGCGGGCGATGTTGCGTCAACTGCGCGCCAGCTTGACGGCGCAGGAATTGCAGCAGGCGCAGGCGGGGGTGGACAAGGTGCATTGCGCCCCGGCGCTGTTCGATTATGTGCAGGCCTTGATCGCGCATTCGCGTGCCAGCCATCTATTTTCCGAGGGTTTGAGCCCGCGTGGCGCACTCGGCTTGTTGCGCGCGGCGCGCGCCTGGGCCATGCTCGACGGGCGCAGCCATGTGTTGCCGGAAGATATTCAAGCGGTGTTGCCGGCGGTGGCCGGGCATCGCCTGCGCGCGGCGGCCAATAGTGCCACGGGTGGGCGATTGCAGCGGCATGAACTGGTGGCGGAATTGGTTCGTGCGGTGCGGATTCCTTGAAAGGTGAACACTTGGTAGGGCGGAAGGCGCTGCGCTTTTCCGCCCTACCGATGGGGGGCACTGGTTACACGTCACCGTTAATCCATGCAGAACACACTCACGCATCGACTTCAACACAGCGCTATCGGGCAAGCCATTGCCCGCATCATCTTCCGCCCGCGTGTGGCGGAGGCGGAGGCGGGGGCGGTGGTGCTGGTGCAGCGCCGTGTGTTCATTCTGCCGACGCGTACCGGGTTGATGTTTGCGCTGACTTTGCTGGTGTTGTTGCTGGCCAGTATCAACTATCAACTCAGTCTTGGTTTTGCGCTCACCTTCCTGCTCGCCGCCTGCGCCATCGTCGGCATCTTGCATACCTTTCGCAATCTCGCGCATTTACGCATCGTGCCGGGGCGGGCTGAGCCGGTGTTCGCGGGGGAGTGGGCGCGCTTTCAGATTGATCTGGAAAACACGCAGCGGCATGACCGCTACGCCATTGCGTTGCACAGCGCGGGAGAGACAGAAACCCTCTACGCCGATATTTCTGCCGGCAATCGCGTCGCGCTGGAGTTGAGTTGCGCGACTACGCGACGCGGCTGGCAGCGATTGCCGCGCATTACGCTGGCGACGATTTTTCCGCTCGGCTTGTGGCGTGCCTGGGCCTATTGGTATCCGTCGCTGCGTTGTCTGGTCTATCCCGCGCCGGAACGTGATGCGCCTCCCTTGCCACGCACACAGGCTAGTGTTGGCGAGGGCAGCATGGCGATTGCGGGGCAGGAAGATTTTTCCGGCCTGCGGCCTTTTGTACCGGGCGATGCCTTGCGTCACTTGGCGTGGAAGGCCATCGCACGGCAGGCCGACGATACCCTGCTGAGCAAATCCTTCGACAGCAGTGGCCACAGTTTGCTATGGCTGGATTGGGGGCAACTGAGTGCACTGGACACAGAAGCGCGCCTGGCGCGGTTGACGCGCTGGGTGCTGGAGGCCGAGCAGCAGCAACTGCAATACGGTCTGCGCTTGCCGGGGCAGGAGATTGCGCCGGCACAGGGCGCAGCGCATCGGGCGCAATGTCTGCGCGCGCTCGCACTGTACGAAAGGCTGTGAAATGCGTGCGCTAGGTATTCTCTTCGGTCGTCTCGGGGCGGATTGGGAACGCGAACAGCGCGATACCTTGTTTCTGTTAGTGGCATTGTTTTTTTGCTGGATTGCCCATGCTCAGCATTTACCGCTCTGGGTGACGGGCAGCGCGTTCGCCTTGATGGGCTATCGCGCCTGGCTCACAGTGCAGGGTCAGGCACTCCCGTCGCGCTGGTTGTTGTGGTTGCTGGCGATCGCGCTGGGTCTGGCCTTGCTGACGCAGTTTCGCACGCTGTTCGGACGCGATGCCGGGGTGGCGGCGCTGGTGATGTTGCTGGCGCTCAAGCTGCTGGAAATGCGCGCACGCCGCGATGTGTTCGTGGTGCTGTTCATCGGTTTCTTTTTGATCCTGACCAATTTTCTCTATTCGCAATCGATTCCGGTGGCGGGGTTGATGGTGTGCGCGCTCCTGACGATTCTGCTGGCGCAAATCAATCTGCAATTCGTCCATGTCGAACCGCCGTTTGCCGTCAAGCTGAAACTGGCGGGCAGTCTGTTGGTGCAGGCCGTGCCGCTGATGCTGGTGTTGTTTGTCTTGTTCCCGCGGATTTCCGGCCCGTTGTGGGCCTTGCCCAAGGATGCCAATAGTGGCAAGACCGGACTGTCCGACACCATGGTGCCGGGCTCGGTGTCGGAATTGGCGTTGTCGGGTGAGTTGGCGTTTCGCGTTGATTTCGATCAAGCGCCACCTGCCAGTGCGAAGCTGTATTGGCGCGGGCCGGTGCTGCAGGAGTTTGATGGTCGCAGCTGGCGGCGTGCCGAATCCATGCAAGGTCAGCCAGCTGGTGAACTGAAGATCATGATGCCAGTCAATGCGGCGACGGTGGATTACGCCGTCACCCTGGAGGCGCATCAGAAGCCGTGGATTTTTGTGCTCGAAGCGCCGGTGCTGGTGCCGACGATTGCGCAAGGGGGCTACGAAGTGCATCTGGGTGCGGACCTGCAACTCACGGCCAATCGAGCGGTGACCGAGCGGCTGCGTTACCGCGCCCGTTCGCAATTGAATTTCACCTGGTTCGACCACATGACAGCAGCGCAGCGAGAAGCACTGACTGATCTGCCCTTTGGTTATAACCCGCGCACGCTGGCACTGGCGGCGCAGTGGCAGCAGGAGTTGCAGGGGTCGCAAGGACAGGACCGTGCTGCGGAAAAATTATTGCAACGCGCCGTGCAGTTCTACACCAGCCGGCCGTTTCGCTATTCACTCCGACCGCCGCCGCTGGGGCAGCACAGCGTCGATGAATTTCTGTTCGATACGCAAAGCGGATTTTGCGAACACTATGCCAGCAGCTTTGTCGTGTTGATGCGCGCTCTGGGCGTGCCGGCGCGGGTGGTGACAGGCTATCAGGGCGGCGAGATCAATCCGGTCGATGGTGGCGTATCGGTGCGTCAATCCGATGCCCACGCCTGGGTTGAGGTGTGGCTGGCGCAGCGTGGCTGGGTGCGCATCGACCCGACCGCGCTGGTGGCACCAGGCCGGATCGAGCGCGGAATTGCCGCCAGTGTGCAGGATGGCGCGGCGTTGCCGTTTTTGATGCGTGCCGATAGCAACTGGCTCAGACAGCTGCGTTTCAATTGGGAGGCGGTCAACAACAGCTGGAATCAATGGGTGCTGTCATTCAACAGTGAACGGCAACGCGATCTGCTGCAACGACTCGGTATGCCCCAGCCCGATTGGCGCATGCTCGGGGTATTACTGCTGACGGCGGCGGGTGTGGCATTGGGTGCGGTCGCGCTGCTGCTGTGGCTGCGCGAGCGCAAGGTTGATCCCTTGGCTAGACTATACTCGCGCTATTGTGTGCTGGTCGCGCAACGCGGCATCGAACGTTTGGCGCATGAAGGCGCGCTGGATTTTGCGCGTCGCGCGCTGCGTCAATTGCAACAAGAGCAGACACTGGCCGTGCGGCAAATGCGGCTGATCGAGCTGGGCGCGTTACTGTACGCCAGCTTGCGCTATCAGCCGCTGGGCCGCAGTGAATATCAACGAAAATACAAACAACTCAAGGCATGCATCGTCGCACTCTCGCGTTCCTGATTTTCCTTTCTTGTGCCTTGCTTTGTACTGCCGCAGAGTCCGCGCCGACGGCCGGCAAAAAACACAAGCGACAGCACACGGCGGCACCGCGTGAAGACGGCCTGCTGGTGAATTATCACACCCGCCCCGAGGTGCAGGCCTTCATCGCCGACATGGTGCGGCAACATGGCTTCGTCGCCCCCGAGCTGGCGCAGATGTTTGCCCGCACCCGCTATTCGGCCACGATTGTGCGCCTGATGACGCCGGGCGGTTCGAGCAAACCGGCACGCTGGGATGAATACCGCAGCCGCTTTATCGAACCGCAGCGGATTCGTGGCGGGGTCGCCTTCTGGCATTCCAACCGCGCCGCACTGCAACGGGCGAACGCGCAATACGGCGTGCCGGAAGAAATCATCGTTGCGATTGTCGGCATTGAAACCTTGTATGGCCGCAACCCTGGCAACTTTCGCGTGATTGATGCCTTGACCACACTGAGCTTCGATTACCCGCCCGAGGCCGGCAACACGCGTGCGCCATTTTTCCTTACCCAGTTGGAAGATTATCTGCTGTTTGCACGCGAGAATGGCATTGACGTTTTTTCTCTGCGCGGCTCCTATGCCGGCGCGATCGGCATGCCGCAATTCATGCCGACCAGCTGGCGGCGTTATGCAGTGGATTATGACGGCGATGGAAAAATCGACTTGCGTCGCAACAGCAGCGATGTGATCGGCAGCGTCGCCCATTTTCTCCAGGCGCATGGTTGGGTCAGACAGATGGCGACACACTATGACGTCGATCTCGCACAGGCACAGATCCAGCCCTTGCTGGCGGCGGGCATCACCCCGCAATTCACGCCAGAACAGCTGGCCGCGTTCGGGGTGCGCACCTCGGCCACACTGGCGCCGCAACTGCGGCTGGCCTTGATCGACTTGCCCAATGGTGAAGCCCGCGCCGACTATGTGCTGGGAACGCAAAATTTCTTCGCCATCACCCGTTACAACCGCAGCAGCTTCTATGCCATGGCCGTGATCGAATTGGCGCAGGCGATTCGTGCTGGGTACGCGCGGACAGGGCACAAGACAAGAGACAAGAATTAACCAGCGACCAGGCATTCGTTTTTTGAAGGCCTGATCGATTGGCTATGCAGCGCACAACGCGGCTGCAGCCGGGTCGGATCGGTCGTGCAGATCGTGTAGCGAAAATGGGGTCAGATTCCATTTTTCTCCGAGATGCATTTGCGAAGTTCCACGGCACAGAAAATATGGAGTCTGACCCCTTTTTCGCGGCATTACGGAGTGGGATGCGTGCCTGGGATTGCCAGGGGTAAGTTACTTTTCTTTGCAGCGGAAAACGTGGTGCGTCCCCTATTATTTGGCGGGGATTGCCCGGCGGCAGGTTGCTTTTTTTTTTGCGGTGGAAAACGAGGTCTGCCCCCGTTTATTTGACATCCTGAGACAGGCTTCTTCTAGGATCGTCTGTGACATTGGGCACTAGCGGATAGTTCGCCGCCAACAAAGGGTATTCCGCAGCGTAATCATCTGCGGCTCGACCATGGCGATCAACGAATCGGATTACATATTTGTAGGCTGACCAATCGACATGAAGGTCCACATCTCCAATGTAGGTAACTTTCTTGTCGATGCAGTCGAACGAAAATTCTTCCTTGAAGACACCTGAATATCGCCCAAGTTGAACCTCTGACCAAACGTACTTGCCAGGCTTGAAGGCTGCCAAACGAAACGTGGAGCCTCTTGGGAGGATGAAGGTGCCCGCGTTATAGAAAGATCCGGCCACCCCGCTATGACGAATCCTGAGAACAACCGAGTCCCCATTCGGTAGACCTGCTTCTCGAACACTGATCCGAGTTGCGATGAAGCACGTTTCAGCTGGAATCTGACTTTTGTCTTCGACTCTCGGGAGTTCCACATTCATGATGTTAGTTCCCGGCGCAATGCAGCCTGCCAGGGAGAGAGGGAGCAGTACGCTCACGGTCCTTTTAGTTTTGAACATCATCAATCCTTAATTTGTAGATCAGAAATCAGTAGTGTCCCAACGTTCTCATGAGAGACGGATATACGTTAACGAATAGTAGGGGACGCACCACGTTTTCCTGACTCAAGCAGGAAACACACCGGTCGAAAGATAACGATCCCCACGATCGCAGACGATGAACACGATGGTGGCGTTTTCCACCTGCTCCGCCACACGCAGCGCTGCCTGCAGCGCGCCGCCGGAGGAGATGCCGCAGAAAATTCCTTCTTCCGCCGCCATCCGGCGCGCCATGTCTTCGGCTTCCTGCCGGTTGACTTCAATCACTTCATCGACTTGCGACCGGTCGAAAATTTTCGGCAAATAGGCTGCGGGCCATTTGCGAATGCCGGGAATTTGCGCGCCGTCTTCGGGCTGGATCCCGACGATGCGCACCGCTGGATTTTTTTCCTTGAGGAAACGCGACACCCCCATGATGGTGCCGGTGGTACCCATGGCGCTGACGAAGTGGGTGATTTTGCCCTGTGTGTCGCGCCAGATTTCCGGGCCGGTGCTCTCATAATGCGCGCGTGGATTGTCCGGGTTGCCAAACTGATCGAGGATGATGCCCTTGCCTTCGCCGCGCATTTTTTCCGCCACGTCACGCGCGTATTCCATGCCGCCCGACTGCGGTGTCAACACAAAGTCGGCACCGAAGGCGCGCATCGTCTGGCGGCGTTCGATACTCAAATGCTCCGGCATCACCAGCACCATCTTGTAGCCACGCATCGCCGCCGCCATCGCCAGTGCAATGCCGGTGTTGCCACTGGTCGCTTCAATCAGCGTATCGCCGGGCTTGATGTCGCCACGTGCTTCGGCGTGGCTGATCATCGACAACGCCGGCCGATCCTTCACCGACCCGGCCGGGTTGTTGCCTTCCAGTTTCGCCAGCAATACATTGCCGCGTTCGTCATTGGCGCGACCGGGAATGCGTTGCAGGCGTACCAGCGGGGTATTGCCGACGGTGGATTCAATGGTGGGATAGGACATGATGAAGAGTGGGCTGGATGCGATGGATGAAATCATACCGCACAACGTCTCCGATTCTTGCGCGCTCAATTTGAGCAACTGCCGCAGGCAAAACAGCGGCAAGACTCAGGGCCACCAGCAGTATAGGACGCTCCTATAGAACGATAGGCCGCTGTTAAGTCTGAGAATCCAACACTATTTCCTGGTGCCGACTTTCTGGTCTTCTGGGAGGGTGGTTTTCGAGTTGCCGATGGTCAGGCCCTCTTTTTTCAAGGTGGCTAGTTTTTTATCCTTGATGCCTTTGACGCGCGCCATGAAATCCTTGTCATCTTTGAACGGGCCCCCTTTGCTGCGCTCGGCGATGATGGAAGCGGCTGTTTTCGGGCCGATGTTTTTTACCGATTCGAGTTCGGCTTGCGTGGCTGTGTTGACATCGGCCGCCCAGGCAAAGACAGCGAACAGCAGGCTGGACAAGACAACGAGTAATTTTTTCAACATACCGCCTCCTTGATGAAAATGGGAACAGCAAAGGGAGAAATGCAGCAACAAGAATTCCGCTTGATTATCGGGTAGCGAGCAAGTCTTGTACATAACGCTTGACGCCTTCTTCGACGGTAAGAAAGGGCGCGGCATAGCCGGCACTGCGCAGGCGGTCGATGTTGGCCTGGGTGAAACTTTGATACTTACCCTTGAGCGCATCGGGGAAGGGAATGTATTCAAGCAGGCCTTGCTGCACCAGCGCGGCCAGTGGCAGGGCGGGCTGGCCTTGTTGTGCGCGCAGGGTGTTGACCACGGCCATGGCGACATCGTTGAAATTCTGTGCGCGGCCAGTGCCGAGGTTGAAGATGCCGGACTGGGCTTGATCGAGGAAGTGCAGATTGACCTTGACGACATCTTCGACCGAGATGAAATCGCGCTGCTGGCAACCGGCTTGATAACCGTCCCAGCCTTCGAACAGTTTCACCTTGCCTTCGGCGCGGAACTGGTTGAAGTTGTGAAACGCGACGGAAGCCATGCGCCCCTTGTGCGATTCGCGTGGGCCATAGACATTGAAATAACGGAAACCGGT
>OBEQ010259497.1_pt1 | contig 11941 bp, 10 predicted proteins | sample 1670901 | NCBI WGS metagenome assembly OBEQ01 (sample SAMEA104232315, study PRJEB22302) | groundwater metagenome | biome: forest; feature: aquifer; material: groundwater | place: USA | collected 2011-08-07 | depth 5.4 m | reverse complement strand
TCCTTGCTGTAGACGGCATCCCCGAAGCGGTGCGCCTCCGCGATGCCTTCCCGCTTGAGGCGGGTTTCGTGGCCGGTGCTGTGCGTCATTTCGTGAAACAGGGTCGCATAATATTCCGCATCGGACAGGAAGGTTTCCGGTTTCGGCATGTTGATGGAGTCCAGGCGCGGAAGATAAAAGGCCCCTCCTTCTCGGTGGACAATATCCGGCCCGCCCCGGTATCCGGTCCGGATGGCTTCGCAAGCTTCTAGGGGCTGAAAGGCCAGGAGTGAAAATCCCTCCGGGGCAGGGGCTTCTATGCCTTCGGTCTGTTCCAGATTGAACACGGTGTAATAGCGGAGGAACGCCACGGTTTCGCCCCTAGCTTCGCCGGTTCCGGCGTCCTTCTTCTCGACCTCCGTTTTATTCCAGTAGATGACGGGGAAGCCCTTTTCGCCCTTTCGGACATGCCCGCCCAAGTCCATGGCCTGCTTGAAGGTCACGAAAAACGGGCTCTGATAGGGGGCCATCGCCAAAAGAAAGGCGTTGATCCCGCTATAGGGACGGAGAGAAACAAGGTTCCGGGGGGCCCCGGCCTCGCCGCCTTGCCAGGGCTTTTTCCAAGGCACGGTCCCGGCCTCCAAGAGGGCGATCATGCGCTCGGTAATGACGGCGTACACGTCGGGTCGCGCTCCGGTTCGGGTTGCCCTTTCCTCCCCTGAGGGATTCCTGAGCAGATTCGGTCGGGCCGAAATTGTCTTCTCCGAGTTAGCGGTTTGGGTGATGTCTGCGTGCATATGTGCTCCTTGGGTTAAAGGGGATTCCTTTCGCGAGTTCCGCCTGGGCCGCCAAAGCGGCCGGAGGAAATCGGGACTCCCCGATGACCGGAATCGCAAGGCGATTCCGGGCAGGATTTTTTTCCGGAGCCGGGTAGAAAAAATCTTGGGTCCTGAAGCGGCACCGCAAGGCGGCGGCGCGGAGGGTGAGGATTTTTTCGTAAGGCGGCGAGCCGCCGGCGCAGGAAAAAAATCCAGGGAACGCCCGATTTCCGGAGGGATACCCCAGGCGGAACTCGCGAAAGGTTTACCCCTGACCAAGGAAGCCAAAGGCAGACATCACCGCTTGCCTCTCGGAGATAATTCCGGTCGGCTTCTGCGTTTCAGGGAGTATTTTTTAGGCCGCCGTACCCGGTCATGGAAACGGCCTGTCACGAAGATGGGCGCTATAACGATTCAAGGAGGACAGATGGGAGTTGATTCTTTTTCAACAAGTGGTTTCAAAAGATGGAAAGTTGAGCCTACCGTTAGCCTCTGTTTCTGAAAGGCATTGCATTTTGCCCAATTAAAAGCAGGCCTTGTTCTCTGGGAGGGAAACGTGACTTTTCCGATTAACGCAATCGTACACCGCGGCCACCATTCGCAATTTTAAGCAAGTGGAAATCAATTGACTGAACCAAAAGATACCTACGCGAATATTTTTCGATTTACCTTTGTTACGAGTTCGCATCAGTCGGGCGAACCACAAATTCGCCCGGTTTTTCAAGATTGGACTATCCTATGCGCGTACTATTGACCTGCAGCCCGGCGTACGGCCATTTCCATCCCATGGGACCGATAGCGCAGGCGCTGCTTGATGCTGGGCATGAGGTCGCTTTCGCGACCGCAGCGGACTTTTGCGATCGCGTTGAACGGTGCGGGTTCCGCGCTTTCCCCGCCGGACTCAAGATGCCGGAACGCGGGGAGGTCATGCGGAAGGTGATCGGTGAAATGATGAAGGTGCCTCCGCCCGATCGACCCAAGGTGGGATTCCCGCGCATCTTCGCGCAGCATGGCGCTCCCGCGATGCTCCCCGATTTGCAAAGGGTGATCGCGGTGTACCGGCCACACTTGCTGATCCATGACACAAGCGAGCTCGCCGGACCCATTGCCGCGACGGCAGCCGGCATCCCTTACGTGAACCACAGCTTCGGACACCTTATGCCCGATGACGTCGTCTCGCTCGCTGTCGAATGGCTCGTTCCACTGTGGCAGCGGATTGGCCATGAACCGCCACCGCTCGCGGGGCTCTACCGCCATCTTTATCTCGATATCTGCCCTCCGAGCCTGCAATTCCCGGCCATCGCGGGAGTCTCCGCGAGACAGGCATTACGGCCCGTCGCGTTCGATGCCGAGGTGGGAGAGCGGTTGCCCGCCTGGGTCGATGCCTTGCCGGCGAGGCCGACGGTCTATGTCACGCTGGGAACGGTCTTCAATGATACCCAACCTTTGTTCCGCACCATTCTCGAGGGTTTACACGAGGAATCTCTTAACGTCATCGTCACCGTGGGCAAGACTGGGGACCCGGCAGCGTTCGGCCCGCAACCGGCCAATGTCCATATCGAACGGTACCTGCCGCAAACGCTTTTGTTCCCGCGCTGCAATGTCGTAATCAGTCACGGAGGCTCAGGGACCATGCTCAGCGCGCTCTCGGCGGGCATTCCGTTGTTGTCGATACCCCAGGGCGCCGATCAGTTCCGCAATGTGGAAAGATGCCGCAACGCGGGTGTCGGCAAGGCCCTTATGCCCGAGGAGGTCTCGGCCGAGGCGGTACGCCGCGATGTGCGCGCGCTGCTTGATGAACCGGCCTTTCGCGCGACCGCGAACCGGATCCGGCACGAAATAGGCATGATGCCGGCACCCTTCGATGTCGTCGGCGTCCTCGAAAAGCTCGTCCACCGTTAGCCAGCTATTTAAGGTCTCCGGCAGTCTTATTGCGCCCAGTGCGGGCCTTCCGCACAACACAGCCGTACGGCCGAATTGCTGGAGAAGAACCCCATCACGAAGGCGCGTTTCCCGATGCTTAAGGAGGTCACGCGCGACAAGGTGCTTTCGGTCATTGAGATTGATCGGCTCTTGTCCGTCATGGAACAGAACGCCCCGCATATCCTACCGCTCACCCACTTTGCCTTGCGGGTGCCTTGCAGGCGGTCAGAGCTGGTCAATATGCGTCGGGAAGACCTGGACTTGTTCAACAATGCCATCCGCGTCCGCAACGGCACGACGAAAAACGATGAGGGTTGCTGGAAGCCCATTCCGCCCGATATGGTGGCCCATTTCCGTTCTCTCCCAGAGAACAAGGCCTGCTTTTAATTGGGCAAAATGCAATGCCTTTCGGAAACCCCCTGAAACTTTTTTCGGCTTGGTCCATAAACCCCCTCTTTCATTGGGTATTCGCCATCCGAGGTCATTCGGTGCCTTCGGCGGTCCACCCACCAGGATAGACTGGAAGGGGTTTCCGAAAGGCATTGGGGCTAAAGCGACCTGAAATAGAGGATACATCTATCACGAAATGATAGTGGTGTGGAGCTATGTTTTGTTGGGTATGGCCGACCAATATCTTGCCCATGTGCGCCAGCGACCTACTGGGGACTGGGAAGAGCATGAGCTTGCCCAACATCTTCGAGAGGTCGCACGGCGCGCTGGGATAGCCGCTACCGGTTTTGGTTCTTCGGATTGGGCAAGTCTTGCCGGACTTTGGCATGATCTGGGGAAATATAAGCCTGATTTTCAGGCGTACATTCGAAGCGCTAGTGGGTATGAAGCAGACGCCCATCTTGAAAACGTAGCGGGTCCCGGTGGAAAAACGAAGGTTGATCATTCAACAGCTGGTGCGATTCACGCTATCCAAAGACATCCAGGGATTGGTCGAGTGCTGGCGTATTTAATCGCTGGTCACCATTCCGGTCTGCCGGACTGGTTCAAGGCCGAGGCGGAAGGGCGTGGCTTGGACGAGCGCCTGAAGGATACGCGCCACCTGGATGAATGCAAACATTCGGAAATTTCTCGTGATATTTTGGATGCCGTTTTGCCGGTATCACCTCCGCCTCAAAATCCGGAGCACGCGCACATATGGATTCGCATGCTTTTTTCCTGCCTCGTTGATGCCGATTTTCTGGATACGGAAGAGTTCATGGACCAGAAAAAGTCTGTTTTAAGGGGCTCACTCATACCTTTGGATCACCTTCGCGAGGTCTTTTTCAAAAGGACGACTGAGAGGGATGTTCAACTGCATGCAACGGGTGCATATGTCCTGCCGATAAATAAAATTCGGCGGCAAGTATTTGAGGATTGCCGAAATGCATCGCAACTTGAACCGGGATTTTTTTCCTTAACCGTCCCAACGGGAGGTGGGAAAACTTTTTCCTCCGTTGCTTTTGCCCTGGATCATGCAATAAAATTCAGGAAACGTCGAGTCGTCGTTGTGATTCCATACACGAGTATCATTGAGCAGACAGCGAATGAACTGGCGAAGATTTTCGGTTCCGAAAATGTATTGGAGCATCACAGCAACTTGGACCCTGACCGTGAAACCCCACAAGGGCGATTAGCCACGGAAAACTGGGACGCTCCGATTGTGGTAACGACCAATGTCCAGCTTTTCGAATCACTGTTTTCTTCTCGAACCAGCCGCTGCCGAAAGTTGCACAACTTGGTGGACTCGGTATTGATTCTTGACGAGGCACAAATGCTTCCTTCGGAATTGTTGGCACCGACCCTTTCTGTCCTGAGAGGCTTGACCGAGCACTTTGGCTGTACGGTAGTTCTCTGTACAGCAACCCAACCTGCATTGGTCGGTGATATCGGTGCCGATAAGGCGAAGTTTCGAGGACTGGAAAAAGTGCGAGAGATTGTGCGTGACGGCGAAGGCTTGTCCCGCAGTCTTCAGCGGGTCACCTTGCGTTCGCACGGTTCAGGTCGGGTGGAATGGCCCAGCTTGGGCGTCGAGTTGGCTCGGCAGCGGCAGGTTTTATGCATCGTCAACCGACGCCAGGATTGTCGCGACCTTTGGGAAGAATTAAAAAAAAATTCTGAGGAGGCTCCCATCCACCTATCCGCCTTGATGTGCGGAGAACACCGTTCCATGGTCATTTCCAGAATCAAGAGTGACTTGGGAGCAGACCTTCCAATCCGGGTTGTGAGCACCCAATTGGTAGAGGCCGGTGTAGATATTGATTTCCCCGTTGTGTATCGTGCTATGGCGGGTTTGGATAGCATTGCCCAAGCAGCGGGACGTTGCAACCGGGAAGGTCGGAATGTTGGCGGTGTGCTTGGACAGGTAGTTGTTTTTCATCCGCCCAAACCATCGCCGCCAGGACTATTACGGAAAGGCGAGGATGCCGGGGCCGAATTAATGCGTACCGCACCCGACTTGGCAAATCGACTGGCGCCGGAAGCGTTTCAGCAATACTTCAAGCTTTTCTACGGAAGGGTAAACGACTTTGGATGGAAATCCTTTAAAGAGTATTTCCTGACAAATGCGGGCGCGTGCCAGTTTCAATTCCGGTCCGCGGCTTTATGGTACAAGCTTATTGATGAGCAAGGATACCGTGGAATTGTCGTTTGGTATGAAACCCAAAGTAAAACCAAAGATTTCTCCAGTCGGAATATTCTTGAAGAAATCAGGAGGTTTGGGCCCTCTCGGCCTATAATGCGTCGATTGCAACGGTGCACCGTTAATGTCCCGCAGCGTATCTGGAAGGACTTGTGCGACCAAGGTGCGATTCAGGAGTTAAAAGGTCCTGAAGGCCCATTGGGAATTTGGGCGCAATGTGTTCCGGGACTATACGATGAAACCTTCGGGCTTCGACTGGAAGGCCCGGAGTTTAACGGAACCGAATTCATTTGCTGATTGCGAAAGGAGAGCCAATCCTTGGCTTACACTAACAAGATTTTTTGTCTCGAAGTCAGAGGTGACTTCGCCTGCTTCACGCGACCGGAAATGAAGGTTGAGCGGGTTAGTTACGATGTGATCACACCCTCGGCGGTCAGAGCCGTTTTTACAGCGATTTTTTGGAAGCCGGCTGTGCGATGGAATGTCCAACGGATTGAAGTACTGAATCCCATTCGATGGATTTCAGTCCGCCGGAACGAGGTGGGAAAAGTAGCATCCTCTGGCAGTGACGGTATTTTAATTGAGGATGAGCGCCAACAGCGTGCCGGGCTATTTTTACGCGATGTAGCCTATCGACTCCATGCTGACCTTGAGTTCATTCCTCCCCCGAAGCGCCCCAAGGTCATTCACCCCGTTCCGGAGGGGCTGGTGGAACCGGCTGAGGTTGCCGATTGGGCCAGGGATGAAAACCCTGGAAAATACAACGCCATGTTCGAGCGTCGGGCAACCAAAGGACAGTGTTTCAATCAGCCTTATCTGGGGTGCAGGGAATTCAGTTGCGCTTTTCGATTTGTTGCCGAAAGCGAGATTGCCAAGGAACAAGCGACGAAACCTCCGATCAACGAAACTCGAGACTTGGGTTTTATGTTGTATGATATGGACTTTTCCGACGAAGCGAATATCAAGCCGGCATTTTTTAGGCCTACCATAAATTCGGGCGTCATCGACGTTCCGCCTTGGGATAGCGAAAAGGTGCGGAAATGATTTTGCAGGCGTTGAATGACTATTACCAGCGCAAGGCGTTGGATCCGGAAAGTGGGATGGCGCCCGAAGGCTTCGAGTGGAAAGGAATACCTTTCATAGTTGTAATTGACCGGGACGGACATTTTATTGGTGTCGAAGATACACGAGAAGGGGATGGAAAAAAAAGACGTCCTAGATCTTTCCTTGTGCCTGCCGCTGTTAAGCGCACTGTAAACATTAAGGCAAACCTTTTATGGGATACAATTGACTACGCCTTATGCGCAAATCCACGGGGACGAGATGATGTAGTTGCTCGCCACGAAGATTTTAAGGCGCGAATAAAAAAAGACATTGTCGAGCATGAAGATTCAAAGGCCCTGCTAAAATTTCTTGATTCAAGCCCAGTTAGCCAAATTGAAGGTTCTATAAAGGATTTGGAACTCTGGAAAGAGATGAATGAGTCGAATGGAAATGTCATTTTTAGAATTGATGGTTCTCTTTCCACTTCGATTTGTGATAGCCTAGCCCAAAGTATCAATCGAAATGAAACTTCGGGAAATGATCTATGCCTTGTGTCTGGAAAAAGATCAACAATTGCACTTATCCACCCTTCACTAAAAGGCGTACGGGATGCACAATCCGCAGGTGCTGCGCTCCTTTCTTTTAATCACCCCGCTTTTCGTTCTTACGGTAAATATCAAAACTTAAATTCTCCTGTAAGTGACGCCGCCGCCTTTGCCTATACAACGGCACTTAATCTTTTATTAAGCCGGGACTCCCGGAACAAGGTTCAGGTGGGTGATGCGACGACAGTGTTTTGGGCGGAAAAGAAAACGGATTTCGAAGAGAATTTCTTTTCGTTCTGGAGTGTGGACAGAGACGACCCGGACAAAGGGATACGAGCGGTTGAATCGCTCCTTAAAAGCCCCTACACCGGTGCGGGAGTTCCAGATGGAAACATTCGATTTTTTGTCTTGGGTCTTTCACCCAATGCGGCCAGGATTTCCGTTCGGTTCTGGCATACCGGCACCGTTTCCGAATTCGCAGAAAAAATTCGCCAGCATTTTAAGGATTTGGAAATCACCAAACCAAAAAAGGACAAAGGAAGTTACGCGCTCTATTTTCTTCTCTCGGATATCGCTCTGGAGGAAAAAGCGGAAAACATTCCGCCTAATCTTGCAGGCAATGTCATGCAGTCCATCTTGTCGGGTGGTCCTTATCCGGCGACTCTGTTGCAGCAAGCTGTACGTCGCATTCGAGCCAAACAGGATGTCCGCCGAACTCAGGCTGCGGTATTAAAGGCCTGTCTCAACCGCCAACGTCGTTTTCAGAATACCCAAATCGGAGAGGAAATCACCGTGGCATTAGACCCAAACAATACCAACGCCGGATACCGGCTAGGTCGCTTATTCGCCGCACTCGAAAAAATCCAAGAAGACGCCCAGCCAGGAATCAATGCCACTATTCGGGATCGCTTTTATGGAGCAGCCAGCTCCAGTCCGATCAGTGTGTTTCCGCAACTTCTCAAACTGAAAAACCATCACTTGGCAAAGCTTGACAACCCCGCATTTCGCACAGTCCATGAAAAACGGCTAGGCGAAATATTCGGCGGCTTGAATCCTGATATGCCAGCGCATCTGGCCATGGAAGATCAAGCCCGCTTTGCGGTCGGCTACTATCATCAGCGCCAAGCCTTTTTCGCCAAATCCGATAAATCAGAATAATCATCCACCCTTAGGAGCAAGCTATGAGTGCCATCACGAAACGATACGATTTTGCTTTGTTGTTTGATGTTCAGGACGGAAACCCCAACGGGGATCCGGATGCTGGCAATCTTCCACGCATGGATGCGGAGACGGGTATGGGTCTTGTGACCGATGTGTGCCTTAAGCGAAAAATCCGAAACTATGTTCTGCTGACCAAGGAAAGCAGGCCACCTTTCGATATATTCGTAAAAGAGAAAGCCATTTTGAATCTGAAGATCGAAGGGGCCTATAAGGAACTCAATATCGATCTCGAAAAAGAACCCCCGGATCCGAAGGATGGAAAGAAGAGGAACGACAAGAACAAGGCACAGGGAGGCGAAATCGAGAAAGGGCGCATGCAGATGTGCAAAACCTATTTCGATATCCGCACTTTTGGAGCCGTGATGAGTACTGGAGCGAATGCCGGACAGGTTCGCGGACCCATCCAAATGACTTTTGCCCGATCCATCGAGCCCGTGGTTGCCTTGGAACACAGCATTACACGTATGGCTGTTACAACAGAAAAGGATGCGGAAGCCCAAGGCGGCGATAATCGAACCATGGGTCGCAAATACACCATTCCCTATGGACTGTACCGATCACATGGGTTCATTTCGGCCCATCTAGCCAACCAAACGGGATTTTCAGAGGAGGATTTGAGCCTGTTTTGGAGTGCAATCCAGAATATGTTTGAGCATGACCGATCGGCTGCCCGTGGGTTGATGTCCACTCGCGCCTTGGTTGTTTTTGAACATGGGACGGCCTTGGGAAGCGCGCCGGCACATTCATTGTTTGAGCGCATCCAAGTTAAGCGAAAAGCGAACTCAACGGGTCCAGCACGGGCTTTCGGGGATTACAAAATTTTCGTTGATGAAATGGATATGCCAGAAGGCGTGAAAATTCTACGCAAGGTTTGAATATGGAAGAGCCCACCCACATTGCCCTTTTCCGGGACAAAGAAATCCGCAAGTCGCTTCACAAAGGCGAATGGTGGTTCGTTGTAAACGATGTTGTCGTCGCGCTCACCGATACCCCGGACGGTAAAGACTATGTCCGGAAAATGCGGATTCGTGATCCTCAGCTTGGTGAAGGGTGGGGACAAATTGTCACCCCCCTTTTGATTCAAACCTCGGGTGGCCCTCAAAGCCTCAATTGCGCCAACACGGAAGGCATTTTCCGTATCATCCAAAGCATTCCCTCCCCCAAGGCCGAGCCATTTAAGAAATGGCTGGCCAAAGTGGGTTACGAGCGCATCCAGGAAATCGAAGATCCTGAAATCGCCACCAAGCGCACGAGGGCCTTGTACAAGGCCAAGGGGTATCCTGAGGATTGGATCGAGAAGCGGATGCGATCCATCAACATTCGTGAGGAGTTGACTGAGGAATGGAAGAACCGCGGGATTCGTGAAGATCGCGACTATTCCATCCTGACAGCGGAAATTTCCAAAGCTGCCTTCGGGATAACACCGTCCGAATACAAAAAGGTCAAAGGGATAAAGCGGGAAAATCTTCGCGATCACATGAACGATCTTGAGTTGATTTTCAGCATGCTGGGCGAGGCCGCCACCACAGAGATTACGCGTGTTCGCGATACCCAGGGTTTCGTGGAAAATAGAGAGGCTGCGAGGGAGGGTGGTGGGGTGGCCGGAAAGGCACGCAAGGAACTTGAGGGCCGGACGGGAAAAAAAATCGTTTCGCCTCAGAATTTCCTTCCTGCGACGGCAAAGCGAAAATTAGCTAAGCGAAAAATTAATCCATAGCTTATTCAAGATAATCCTACTGGTGGATTGGAGACCTCAGAATGGAACGCAGAGACGAGGACCTCCATCCCATTTCAGCCCTACAGCACATGGCGTTTTGTCCACGTCAGGCAGGTCTCATCCACTTGGAGCAGATGTGGGAGGAAAACCAACGGACGGCTGAGGGCCGAACCCTCCATGAACGCGTGGACGAGGGCTATCGAGAATTCCGTCGTGGGCTTCGGCAATTTTCAGGTGTGCGCGTCCAATCCCAAATCCTCGGATTATATGGCCGGCTTGATGTCGTTGAAGTTGAAAAAGTGGCGGATGGGCCGGACACCGTGGCTTTTTTGGGTCTGATGGGTGTTTGGAAAATCCGCCCGGTCGAGTTCAAACGGGGTGAACCCAAAGACGATGATTGCGACCGGGTTCAACTTTGCGCGCAGGCTTTGTGTCTGGAAGAAATGACTAAAACACCGATTCCGGACGGCTCGATTTTCTATGGGAAGATTCGTCGACGAGACGAGGTGATATTCGACTCAGCGCTGCGAAATCGAACGCAGGAAATAATTTCCGCTTTTGATACCATGATGCGCTTACGACACCTTCCGCCAGCGGTATGGAAAAAAGGATGTCGAGCGTGCTCTCTGATCGGAATTTGCCAGCCTAAAAGCGCTACCCCGCCGAAGTTGGATTCTTATCGACGGGAGCTTTTGGGATGAAGCATGTTCGAAATACGCTTTACATGACTTTAGAAGGGGCCTACCTCCACAAAGACGGAGAGGCGGTGACGGTTCGAAAAGATCGGGAAAAGGTAGCCCAGTTTCCTCTGCACGCAATCGGGGAAATCGTCTGTTTCGGATTTGATATCGGCGTGTCACCCCAATTGACCGAGCACTGCGCCAGGGAAGGTGTCACCGTTACCTACCTCAATGGAAACGGGCGATTCCTTGCACGGCTTACCGGACCGGTTCATGGAAATGTCCTGCTACGGCGCGAGCAATACCGCATTGCGGATAATCCTGCAAAAGTATTGGAAATCGCCCGCTGTTTCGTTTCCGCCAAAATCCAGAACCAACGAAATACGCTGTTGCGATTTTCCCGCAACCATCCGGAAGCCTCCCGAATCGAAGAGATCCAAACTGCCCTGCGCCGCATGGAAAATAGCCTGATCATGGCTCGGAAAACAGCCTCAATCGAATCCCTCCGCGGCATCGAAGGAGAGGCGGCCGAAGCCTATTTCTCCGTTTTCGACGCCATGATCCTGGTACCAGATGCGGATTTCCGATTCCACGCTCGCAGCCGAAGGCCCCCTACCGACAGGGTGAATGCCCTGCTTTCATTCGTGTATTCCATACTGGCCCTGGACATGCGTTCCGCATTGGAGTCCGTGGGCCTGGATCCATACGTAGGATACTTGCATGTTGAGAGGCCCGGGCGACCCTCACTGGCCTTGGATATTATGGAGGAGTTCCGCTCATCCTATGCGGACCGCCTGGTGTTGGGACTTGTAAACCTTCGGCAAGTGAATTCGGACGGATTTATTGTTCAAGCCTCTTCGGAAGTTGAAATGACGAGCGACACGAGAAAGACAGTGCTTGCCTCCTTACAGAAACGAAAGCGCGAAGTAATACAGCATCCTTTTCTGGAAGAAGATTTGGACATTGGGCTTTGCTTTCTGGCCCAAGCCCGATTGTTGGCTCGACACATTCGCGGTGATCTAGATTTTTATCCTGCCTTTCTTTGGAGGTAACCGTGCTGGTACTGGTGAGCTACGATGTTTCCACCTTGACCCGCGCGGGCCGGAAACGTCTCAAGAAAACGGCTAAAGTCTGCGAGGATTTTGGCATCCGCGTCCAGAATTCGGTGTTCGAGTGCAATGTGGATCCGGCTAGATGGGAAGTCCTGAAGACACGACTCTTTGATGTTGTAAGTAAGGAAGAGGACAGTGTAAGCTCTCGCGCTCTGGCAGCGTAACGATCCCATTCTCCACTCCCTGCTGATTCTGTTCCCTTTTCCTCATTGTTGATTTCATCCTACACAGAAAGGCCCCACCCATGATTGGAAGGGGCCGGAAGTGAACAGG
>OBEQ011983287.1_pt1 | contig 11942 bp, 10 predicted proteins | sample 1670901 | NCBI WGS metagenome assembly OBEQ01 (sample SAMEA104232315, study PRJEB22302) | groundwater metagenome | biome: forest; feature: aquifer; material: groundwater | place: USA | collected 2011-08-07 | depth 5.4 m | reverse complement strand
ACTGCCTAAGCCGGTTCTCATGGCGCGCATCGTACAACTCTTTCAATCCGCGCAGAATTCCGAGCCGGCTTTCACGCTGGCATCCAGCGAGATCACACAATCGCTTTTAGGCAGACCCGACAGAGGCGGAAATTATCAAACAATATTAGGGATTTTGGCGGAACTGGTGCAAGCCCGTGTGCTGGAAGAATCCCGCAAGATGGTCACCGTCCACCGTGTTGCTTTTTCGGTTGAGGAGAACGCCAAATTGCCGAAGCAGTCCCGCCCCGCATATAAACTTCGCCGTGAAAACAGGATTGCGAAAATGCGTGATTATGATGCTCTGGTACGGGTTTTTGAGCGAACCGTTCAAAAACCAATCTCTGTCGTTGAAAAACCGGTGATAAAACAGAAGCCGGACATTCTCTCATATGATGAGATTAAGGGCATAATGGGTAAAGAAAACCTCATTCTTGTTTTGGATCGGCCCGAAAAAAGAAGAGATGATCTGCTTGTGGAATTGAAAAGGATCGGATTTTTGAATGTGGTGGCGGTAGAGACGATAGGTGATTTGGAAAAGAACGATATACAGCTACCCAAACGGATCAAGTGGGCCATCAACAATACAAGATCAGTATTGTCCTATAAGACGCTTAGAGCGCACCCGGAACAGATGCCTCGAATGAGCTTGTTTGACAAAGATTTTATGTCCTTCAACACTCGCGGCGAGACAGCCATCCAGGCGAGCAATTTAAGAGAAAAATTAAGTCCAGCTTTGCAAAAACTTTCTGAAGGAGCACGGCTGGCGGATACAGCGCCGCTCGATCCGCTTGTCAATGAAATCTTTTATCGCCGGGAGCTGTCTGGCCCGGCCAAACGTCTTATCATTTCCTTGATTCCGAAAGGTCTGCTTGAGCAGCTGGCCAGTGAAGGGTATCTTTTACCTCAGGAATTTGGCGTGCCTTGGAAAGAAGGCACTGGCAAACAGGTGGAGTACAGCGTCGAAAACGCGCTTGGGTTTCTTAGGATCCGCATTTATTCTGGTCAGCCAGGAAAGAAACAAGAGGATTTGGCTGGCATTTCCATCAGACTGGAAAAAACAACTCTTGTCATCGGTTTCGGCAAATTAAAAAGATTTCCCGCCGCCAATGAATTATATCCCAACTATGAAGATCCCGGCCTGGCGTATTTTCTGTATGAGAATCTGCTGCCTTTCGCTAAAAAATTGAACTTATCCGCGTTTGAAATCATAAGAGGCCCTTCCAGCAAAGAAGCGTTGATCCGTTTCGGGTTTAAATTTAAGCGCATAAAGTATAAAGACATAGAAGTTTGGCGCGCGACGCTTGACTCAATAGTTCCACCAAGCAAAGAACAGAAGGGCGCGCGGCTTGGAGCGAAGCGACAATCCGCCAAAGCTCCAGTGGCGGATGGCGACCAAGTACGGCGTCCGCTAAACAGAGCAGCGGACTTCTCCTCGCCGCAAACGGCTCGGGGAGCGCGGCTGGCGGAAAGGCAAGGTTCATTTTTCAAATCCTTGGTGAATTTAAATACGTCTATCGAACCACGATATAGCCTGGATGTTAAGCCATTAAATGTGAACGTCACATATGTCCTGAGATACCCTGAGCTTTATAAGAGGCTTTTTGAGATCAAGAAAGGATTTGGCGATAAAAAAAGGCAAGTTGTGATTATGGGGCCCGGTGTTAAGTTAGGCTTACCGGGTCAAAAAATAGCAGAACCCATATCCTATCAAATGGTCGAGATAGCGGCGGCGTTATCGGATAAAAACATAGAATACACGGTCATGGATGCCGATAAAAATGTTCTTAAAACCGCGGCTCATCCTTCACGTTACTGGCTTAGTTTCAGAGGGATCAATAAAGGCGACAAGAAAGTTTTGCTTGAGCTCTTTGCTTCTTTTGAAGGGGTTCTAAAAGAATTCAACCCCCGAGGCCTGGACGTACAAAATTCTGAAATTGATCGGATATTCGATGTTGATTTATCAAAGATATCAAGATATCCGATTCATACTTTTCAAGGGTCATTTGAAAATCTTCGGTATCCGCAAGGTCTGGCGGATGTCATCATCGGATCATTTTCTGTTTTCTACGCTTTTCTTGATATTAAAAATAAAAAAGATAAACTGACAATGCTGACGGAGATTATCGGAGCGACGAAGCCAAACGGTGAAGGCAAGCTTCTTTTAGATCTGGGCGCTCTTTATTTTTTAATATATAGAAAACGAGATAAGTCTCAGATATTGTTTGAACCTTCGGCCCGCCAACTCCGCGCCAGGATCAATCTGCTCAAAAAATCAATTTATGAATCAAGCGGGTTGCGGGTGGATATCAAAATTTACGATGACATAGCCGAGATCACGAATCTGACGCCTTCCGGCTCCCAAGGCGCGCGGCTGGCATTGAAATTCTGGACACCGGAAAAGGTGACGGCAACTATAAAATATCTGCATCAAAAGAAGGTGCCGTTAAATGTTTATGCCATTTCTCGTGACAAATCTTCTAGGACAGGAAAATACATCAAACAAATTCTCGGTAGAAAAGTCAAAGGACAAGCGCTTTATCTGGCCGCTGTACGACAGTTTCTATCATGGGATGAGGCGCTTCGCACAAGTGGTGTCGAGCCTGATGAGATTAGAATTAATTTGATGAATTGGAATCGTTCAGCAATTACTGCAGCTATACAACATCTTTACAATGCCGGAGTTCCTTTAAATGCGTATAAGATCAGCCGTGATAAATCGCAAGAAACCAGCTTGTTGTTGAGCCTGGTTTTAGGCCAAAAGGTTACTGGGGCGGCCCTTTATAGTATTGTGAAAACCAAAAAGTATTTCAATACCTGGAATGATGCGCTTCGTGAAAGCGGCCTAAATCCTATGGAGATTAGGAAGCATCAATTGAATTGGAGTCGTGGAAAATTTATTCAAATAATTAAAAAACTAAACAGCGCAAGCATACCGCTTAATGTCTGGTCTATTTTGAATGATGAATCTCCAAGAACTACTTCTATTATAAGATCCGTTTTGGGCGGAATCGCTCCAATCAGAGGCGGGGGCGTCTTGTTTGATACGGCTATTCGTTACTATGGATCATGGGACAATGCATTAATTGCTAGCGGGTTTAACCCTGGTGATATCAGGAAAATTATTTGGGCAAAATCCAGACTCAGTCTGATTCCGTCACAAGTGGAAGATTATAAAAGCAGAGATGGAAAGAGAAGAGGGCATAGGGTGGCAGGAAATGTTTCGGCAGATCCTTCAGAAATCTTGGAGCGTGAAGAGTTTTATAATATCCTTAAGGAAATTATTCGTAAAATTCCCAGCGAACATCAACCATTGGCCCATCTTATCGTGGAGGCGATTCTAAATAATGATGGTAAATTTGATGTGAACAAATTTGCTCTTCAGCTACCGTTTTATGATTCAAAGGAGAGGATCGCCTATATTTTAGGAGAGTTTTCCAAGGACAAAAGGTTGAGACAGTTTCAATTCTCCGAGGTTGAAACCGGCGCGCGGCTGGCGGAAACATCAACGAATGCTCCTTTGACTGCGCTTAGGGCAAGCGTAGAGCCGGTCGTGTCCGAAGAAGCACCTATCACCAGAGAGGCGGTCATCACTTTTGTCGCTAAAGTGTATGACGCAACAAGACAAACTGGCCGCATCGCCCTGCAATCAAGGGTATTAGAAGTGGCGATGGATACGGATAAAAATGTTTTGAGGATCTATGGTTTTGTAGATCAGCCAATAGAAATCACGAATTTCAGAAAAGTCGCTCTCGTATCGCAGGGCACAGAGTACGAAGTTACTTTGTCCATGTCCGACTTACAATTAGCTTTGAATGAGGCCTATAAACAAACGTATATCTTAAAAGGTGAGGAGCTCTTATTATTAAGCCAAACAAATGTCGTAGAAGAAATTGATCTTACCGGCTTTAAGAGTAAAGATAATGATTTTGAAGCGGTCATCGCCCCTCTTTTGGTGAGAGAGTTGCAGGTTGCGCATAAAGACCCATTGGGCCGACACGCTAAATTTTTACTGAAGGGGCTCGATGCGGCAGTAGTCGATGAGGTCTTAAGACAAGCGTTGAAATATTCGCCGGAGATGGGTAGTTTTGTTTACAAAGATGAGAAAGAATTGCTGGCGGCTCACCAAGATTATAAAGATGCGAGACGGATCACCGTTATTGCTGTCGGAGATAAATCTAGGCCTCACTTGATTGAAGGAAACCGTTATTTCATTGTCCAAGCGCTAAATAGGGGAGATATTCCAAACCTACGGGGTATTTTTAGAGTGTCCTTGTTTGAAGCCAGACTCAATAAAAACGAACTGAGTGACCCCGCTTCCTCCTCAACGCAACTATTTTTGAAAGCTTATGGAAAGCTCTTGAGGCGGGAGATCAAACCAGAGGAAGTTCATTCGTTTTTATCAACCATCCAAGGCAAAGAAGAGAATATTATTACCATTTTACTTTTCGCCGTGCCTCCCATCGTCCGCCTTCCTATCCAAAATATCATCCAGGGCGCTCGACTTGCCCTGAAAATGGCCGACCAAGCCGCCTAAACCCGCCTGTTAGTCGTAAAAAATACAGATAAAAGCGGCATTAAAATTAGATACTCTGTCGTCTTATTAAGTAGGAGGGATTTGTGAAGTTTCTTGAAAATCTCAAAGTTATAGGCTATACTTTATGTAGCTACGAACGTAGCTACATAATGGAGGCCCGGATGAAATTTGTGAATGTCAGAGAGCTTAAAAATAAAACATCGGCTGTGCTTCATTACACGGAAAACGGCAAGGATGTGATTGTCACCTCAAGAGGGAAGCCTTGCGCGGTGATCCATCATCTTTCGGAAGACGAGATTGAGGACTATATTCTTTTGAACCACCCTCAATTTAAGAAAAGGCTCAAGAAATCTCTTGAAGAGTATGCTAGCGGAGAAATTGTTGGCATAGACAAACTCATCCATCAAGCGGAAAAAGATCTTGGCAGGATTTAATGTTGTTTTCGTCAAAACCGCCGCTAAAGATCTCGACGGACTTTCTGCCGAGACGCGACTGGCTATTCTACGAGCGATCCAAGGGCTAGAGGTCTCTCCGTTCCCGAGAGGGAGCGTGATCAAAAAGCTCAAAGGGTCTAAAATTCCAATTTATCGATTAAGAATAGGGGATTTTCGCGTTATTTATCATCTTGATAAGAATATTGTCGCTGTTTTATCCGTGGTTAAGAGAAAAGATCTTGAGAGAAAACTAAAATCAATTCTGTAAATTTTTCCTTCGACCGCACCTTAGTTTTCTTGAACAATCCCTCAGAAGTGCTATAATTCTAGTTTTATAACCCAAGCAAATTCAAAGGATAAGATGAAGTCTCTTAAGCAGAGAAGTTCCATGATCACCGAAGGGGACCGGCGCGCGCCCAATCGCGCGATGCTGAGAGCCGTCGGCTTTAAAGATGAAGACTTTGAGAAGCCGATCGTCGGCATCGCCAGTACTTGGAGCAATTTGACGCCTTGCAATATGCATATTGATGAGCTGGCGCGCCAGGCGGACAAAGGGGTCAAAGCCGCGAACGGCATGCCGCTGACTTTTGGCACGATTACAGTGGCTGACGGGATCTCCATGGGTACTGAAGGGATGAAATACTCTCTCGTGAGCCGGGAAGTAATCGCGGACTCAATCGAGACGGTTTGTAGTGGCCAGCGCTTCGACGGCGTGGTCGGCATCGGCGGCTGTGACAAAAATATGCCGGGTTGTCTCATGGCCATGGCGCGGATGAATATCCCGGGCATTTTTGTTTACGGCGGGACCATCAAGCCGGGCCGTTTCGAAGGCAAGGACATTGATATTGTCAGTATTTTTGAAGCGGTGGGCGCTTATGACGCCAAGAAGATCAGCCGCGAACAGTTTAAAGGCATCGAGTGCAATGCCTGTCCCGGCGCCGGTTCTTGCGGAGGCATGTACACGGCCAATACGATGGCCTCCGCGATCGAAGCGCTTGGCATGAGCCTGCCTTTTAGCTCCTCCGAGGACGCGGAAAGTAATGAGAAAAAAGAGAGCACCCGTCGCGCCGGCGAAGCGGTGGTGAAACTCATCGAGAAAAATATCAAACCGCGCGATATTTTGACAAAAAAAGCGTTCGAAAACGCGATTGCGGTCGTGATGGCGCTCGGCGGATCCACGAACGCGGTGCTACATTTGATCGCGATCGCGAAAGAGGCGCGAGTTCCTTTAACGATGGACGATTTTAACCGTATTGCGAAAAAAGTGCCGCACCTTGCGAATTTGAAACCCAGCGGAAAATATGTCATGTCCGATCTGAATAAGGCCGGCGGCGTGGCGGGTGTCATGAAGCTTCTGCTGGAGGGAAAGCTGCTTCATGCGGACTGCCTGACCGTGACCGGCAAAACGGTTGGTGAAAACTTGCGCGATGCCAAACCTGTCTCCGATCAGGACATTGTCCGGCCGCTTTCCCGCCCTTTGTATCCTACTGGGCCGATGGTGATTTTGAAGGGGAATCTAGCGCCCGAAGGCGCGGTCGCGAAAATCAGCGGACTTAAAACTTTTTATCACCGCGGTCCGGCGAAGGTTTTTGATTCCGAAGAAGAGGCGTTTCAGGCAATCCTAGGAAAAAAAATAAAGAAAAACGACGTGATCGTGATCCGTTACGAAGGGCCGAAAGGCGGGCCGGGTATGAGAGAGATGCTTTCCGTGACGGCCGCGGTGATCGGCGAAGGCTTAGGCGATTCGGTCGCGCTCGTGACGGACGGCAGGTTTTCCGGCGGCTCGCACGGGTTCGTCGTCGGACATGTGGCGCCGGAAGCGGCCGTGAGAGGCCCGATCGCGGCGTTGAAAAACGGGGATATCCTCGTGATTGTTGCCAAGAAACGTCGTTTGAGCGTCGAGCTCAGCGCCAGTGAAATCGCGGCGCGAATTAAAAAATTAAAACCTTTTGTCCCTAAAATAAACACAGGGGTTTTAGCGAAGTATTCTAAGCTCGTTTCATCCGCCGCCGAGGGAGCCGTGACGATCGATGACTGAACCGGGCGGCCGTTACATGGTGTTGGACTTGGAGACCCAAAAAGGTTTCCACGAGGTGGACCGCAAGAAACTTTATCTCCTTAAAGTGTCGGTCGCGTGCGTCTACGATTCAAAAACCGATTCCTATGCGGCGTTTGAGGAAAAAGAGATGCTGAAGCTTGAAGAGCTGTTGAAGCAGGCGGATCTTTTGATCGGATTCAATATTCGCGACTTTGACCTCGAGGTCTTGACGCCCTATCTCATGACGCCGCCTAAGAATTTTCCTTTGCTGGATCTCATGGTAGAAATAGAAAAAGTGCGCGGGCATCGCGTGAGTCTGCAGAGCGTGGCGCAGGCGACGCTTAAGACCTCCAAATCAGGCAGCGGTTGGGACGCGCTTCAGCTTTATAAAGATGGCAAGATTGAAAAACTCAAAAAATACTGCATGGACGACGTGAAGATCACGAAAGAGATCTACGAATACGGGACGGAGCACGGAAAGATATTTTTTCTTTCAAATCGCGATTATCAGACTCATGAAGTGCCGGTGGCTTGGGGCAACGCGTTGAAAGAGATTAAAGAGCAGAAGAAAACGGAAAGCTCGTTTCCCACGAGTTTGTTCTAATGAGTTTCTATATCCGTGTCTGGCAGGCATGCGATGTCGAGGGGATCACGAAACACCTACTCATCGTGGGAGATATCACCGCCGATTGCGCCAGTTGCCGGGAGCTCGGGATCGCGTACGCCCAAGTCAAGAATTGTCCTAAGTGCGGCACGGATTTTAGGTTTATTACTTCACGAAATACTGGTAAACTGAACCGAGATCGTGGAGGAACGGTGAGGCGGATCAAAGACCGCCGCCCCGACCTTACGTTTGTCGATTACGATGATTATAAGGAAATAACAGGGAAACAGCAGGCGCGGGATTTCTTTAAATGAGCACCTGATTTACGGAGTCGTAGGCGACGTTAAATCAGTCGTGCGAATTTATCCTGAGCAGGCGCGTCCACGCGCCTGTCGCAGGGCAAACAATAGGAGTGAGTGATGAAAAAAATAGCGGTATGGTCATTGTTTTTAGTGATGTTGGCAGCCAGTGGTTTTGCGGCGGAACCCGTCGGTCCTGATGCGGCGAGAGTGGCCCATCGTCAGGAAATGAAAGCAATAAAAGCCACGCAACGGCAGACTCGTGAAACCAACAAGGCCTCTCAAAATCCGGCCGATAAAAAACCCGGCTTCTGGGATCGAGAGGGAGAGAGATCAGGTCTTGGGAATTCGGGGAATAAAGTCAGCACTTTTTTTAGAAACATGAATCCCGTCCCATTTTTCAAAAACCAGCAGGAGAAGTACAACGCGCGTAAAGGCGCGGCAGGCACGGCCACGACCGGCAGCAATATAAAGTAAAATTCATTAGTGAAGTATAAGGTTTTAGCCCTTGCGGTAATCAGTCTTTGGTTATCGCAAGGGATTTTTTATGCAGAGGAAAATCCGTTGATCGATATCCAAAAGGTCAATCCCAGAATAAAGACAGATATCCGGTACGCGACGCCGGACAATTTTATGAAAGAAGCGCTTTATCCGGAGGCGCGGTGCCTCCTCAGGCGGGAGGTCGCCGAAAAAATTTCCCGTGTTCAATGGGACCTGGAGAAGAAGGGCTTGGGTCTTAAAGTATTTGACGGCTATCGGCCGCTTTCGGTGCAAAAGAAAATGTGGGCCCGCTTTCCGGTCGAAGGCTATATCGCCAACCCCGCCAAGGGATCCAATCATAATCGCGGCGCGGCCGTGGATGTGACGCTTGTAGACTCAGACGGCCGCGAGCTTCCGATGCCGTCGGCCTACGATGAGTTTTCGGAACGCGCCCACAGGGATTACATGGCGGCCGCGCCTGAAGCGTTGAAAAACAGGCAGACTTTGCAGCAGGCGATGGAGAAAGAAGGTTTTGTCGGGCTCTCCACGGAGTGGTGGCATTTTGACGATAAAGACGCCAAGCAATATCCCGTTCTAGACCTTCCTTTTTCTTCTGTCAGTGAATAGCGGCGTTTAGAAGATTTAATGAGAAAATTTATTCTGGCGATTGTTGGCATCGTACTCGTTTTAATCGGAATAGTGGGACTGATGCTTCCTATCATGCCAGGTTGGGTGTTTATTTTTGCCGGGCTTTCTTTGATCGCTCCGCGCCTTGCGGATAGGATCAAAAGAAGGGTGTTAAGAAAATTCTTCAAAAAAGAAATGGTGGTGATCGAAGACTGGTTAAAACTTCCCGTACGCGCGGGTTTTACCACCAGACACTTCGAGCTTCTTTTGCGTCAAACGGACGATTTATCCTCTCCCGCCAATCAGAAAGTTTTTAAGGAACTTTTGTCTGGCAGTCAAGTGGCGCTAACCCATGGGATGGCGGGTTCTTCAAGGTTTGTTTATCTTGATCAAGTGCACGAGGCGAATGTGGCCGTCCTGGAGGATCAGGAGAAATTCAGAAACGACGGTTTTTACCGTTTGCCCCGCACGGACGGGGTTTTGACCAATGTCAGCGGGCTCACCTTGATGGTAATGACCGCCGATTGTTTGTCGATTTTTATCGTGGCGCTGGGAAAAGGGTCGCGTCAAGCGGAATGGGTCGGGCTCATTCATGCGGGTTGGCGGGGAACAAAAGAGGCGATAGCCAGGAAGGCCTACCGGCTCATTTTGGAGAGATCCAAAAATTCTCATTCCGATGTGCATATCGTTTTCGGCCCTGCGATCCGGGCGGATCATTATGAAGTGGGCCCCGAGTTTAAAGAGCGCTTCGATAAGAAATTGATTCGCGAACGAGGCGGGAAATTTTATTTTGACCTTGCGGCGGAAAACAAAAGACAGCTTCTCGAGGCGGGCGCTTTGGAAAAAAATATCCTGGATCTTGATATCTGTACTGTTTGTGAAAACAGCAACTTTTACTCTTTCCGCAAAGAACAAGACTCCGCTGGGCGGGCCCTCTCGCTTATCACTAAGATTTAGGCGCGGGTCCTGCTAGGCATTATGGCAAAATTCTGATAAAATACACGTTCCAATAGGAGGGGTGAAATGAAAAAAGGTTTGATCGTACTTTTGGTGATTTTGGGCGCCGTCGGTCTGATCGCGTTGTCGTTCATGGGGGCGTATAACAGGCTTGTCCAAATGGACGAGCAGGTAAACCAGGCGTGGGCGCAGGTGGAAAATGTTTATCAGAGAAGACTGGATTTGATCCCGAATCTCGTGGAGACCGTGAAGGGCTATGCTGCGCATGAGAAGTCCACATTCATCGCCGTGACCGAGGCCCGCGCGAAGGCGGCCGGGACGATCTCACGAGAGGCGATCACGGATCCGCAAAAGTTCCAGCAATTTCAGGAATCTCAAGCGGCATTGAGCTCGGCCTTGAGCCGGTTGATGGTCGTGGTCGAGAAATATCCCGATCTGAAGGCCAATGAAAACTTTTTATCGCTCCAGGCGCAGCTGGAGGGGACTGAGAACCGGATCGCCGTCGAGCGCGGGCGCTTCAACGAAGCGGCGCAGATTTTCAATACGAAGATCCGGCAGTTTCCGACGAATATCATCGGCGGCATGTTCGGTTTTAGATCCAAAGAATATTTTAAATCCGAAAAGGGCGCTGAAGTAGCTCCCAAAGTACATTTTTAATTTTAATAAGAAAATACTGTTCTTCACTCCGATGAACTTTTTCTCCTATAAATCTTCGCTAAATGGTGGGGAGGGCTCTCTGGGCAAGTCGTTCAGAACAGCATTTTCTTATTTTTTATTTAGTACTATACTTGTTTCTTCGGTCTCAGCGCTTTCTATTCCCCCTAAACCTAAAGGCTACGTCAATGATTACGCCGGAATTTTGTCCGGCCCGGCCCGGGAGAAGATAGAGAACGCGTTGGCCGTTTTTGATCAAGAGACCTCCAATCAGATCTTCGTCGCCATTTTCCCTAGCATGGAACAAGAAGCCCTTGAAGATTTTTCTATCCGCCTTTTTAATCAATGGAAACCGGGCACGAAGAAAAATGACAACGGCGTTTTGCTGATTGTTTTCCGGGAGGAACATAAGATCAGGATCGAGGTGGGCTATGGCCTTGAAGGGGCGCTTCCTGACGCCGTGGCTAGTCAGATCATCCGGGAGGAAATGACTCCGGCGTTCCGGCAGGGAAATTACGATCAAGGAATCTTAAGTGCGGTCGAAGCCATCATGCGTGCGACGAAAGGAGAGTACAAAGGAAATCCAGGCCGTCAAGAGAACCCGTTGCAGAAATATTCTCCCCTCATGTTTGTCGTGCTCGTCGCGTATTTTCTCATTCCCTTTGTTTGTTATTTGATTATTCTATTTGTCAGTGTGAGTTTGTTGGGGCCGCCTTTGGGTTTTCTTGTCGCTGTTTTATTGATCGTCTTTCTCGCGGGAGCCAGAGCTCTTTTTTCGTCCTCTTTTTTTGGCCAGACCTATTCCGGCAAAAGCGGTGGAATCTGGGGCGGCGGTGGCGGCGGTTTTTCCGGAGGAGGTTTTGGGGGTGGATTTGGCGGAGGCGGTGGCGGCGGTGGCGGCGGAGGGGGGGCGAGCGGAGGATGGTAAGTTTTCTCGGGAAGGAAGATAAAAAAAAGATCATCGAGGCGATTCGTCAGGTGGAGAAAACGACCAGCGGCGAGATTCGCGTCCATGTCATGGGAAAGTGAAAAGAAGACGCAATGAAAGAAGCCAAAAAAGTCTTCGAACGGCTTGGAATGCATCGCACCCAACACCGAAACGCGGTTCTGATTTTCGTGGCGCTCAAAAGCCGGCGGTTCGCGATCTTCGGCGATCAGGGGATTCACGAGCAAGTGGGGGAACCTTTCTGGCATCGGACGAGAGACGTGTTGTCTGATTATTTTTCAAAAAACCAGATGCGCCAGGGGATCGTCGCGGCCGTTTATAGCGTCGGCGAAGAGCTCGGGCGTCTTT
>OBEQ012088981.1_pt1 | contig 11947 bp, 9 predicted proteins | sample 1670901 | NCBI WGS metagenome assembly OBEQ01 (sample SAMEA104232315, study PRJEB22302) | groundwater metagenome | biome: forest; feature: aquifer; material: groundwater | place: USA | collected 2011-08-07 | depth 5.4 m | reverse complement strand
TTTCCTTGCGGGCACATACACTCATCGCCCTGCAAATCAACACAAGTTGCTCCGACAAACATGCATTCTGGTTCATAGGTACTTATTTCTTCTGGAGAACAACTGCGTTCACAGTCTGCTATCATTCCTCCTTCATTAAATGCAAAACAGGCTTTTTTACAGGAACAGTTTGAGAAAACTGCCTGACATATGAATTTCCCAGAACTTGAAGAACTTATAGATTGTCCTTGTACCTGATTGTTTTGAACTGTAAAAAAAGTTGAGATTATAAATACTATAAAAAGAATTACAGAGAAAATTTTACCTTTCTTTTCCATTAGATTTATCATATCAAATATCTTGGAAGTTGCTTTATTTTAGTGTGCTCCCGACTAAAATTCCATTTGCATAATATTTGCCGCTTTTTGAATCTGGCAAAATATCATAAGTATATTTATAGTTGTAAGGAACCTTTTTTATGCTGATAACCATTCTTCCATCAAGATAACTACCTACTCTTAAGTCATTAAATTCTTCTCCATCTCCAATAGGATGACCAGGACTGACTTCAAGAACAGTTGTATCATTGAATGTCACTTTTAAAATCTTATGTTTTTTAGCTTCTACCTGAACTGCTTCTTTTACTTTTACAATTTCTCCTGTTTCAGTGATTACTTCATCACCTACCATGATATCTGGAATTCTTTTTTGAATGCCAGGCGTTTTAATTCTTGTGTCTGGGGATAAGCAAAGTGGTACTGGGCATCCTGGCGGATAGCAGCCATATGCAGGGAGTCCGCTACATTCTGTACCAGTGGGACATGACAGATAGCTCCCGTTTTCGCCACGACAGTTTCCCCTGGAAGCACAATCTGAAAATCCTCCTGAGCTACTACAGACAATTTGTTCACAGCATGATTTACAACTATTTACTATAGGTCTTACTTTTTTACATCCATTTGGTGGTATTCCAGAATTTGCACACCTTACTAAATCACAATTTGGACAAGTATTTTGTGTTTGACAACTTCTAATCAAACCAATTTTTTTAGCTTCAAGCAACTCACCATCTGAAAAGCTTCCATTTAAAAGCTTTTCACCGGCTAAGCTAAGTGAAATTGTATAGGTTTCACCTTTTTCATTTTCAACGGTTATTGAAACTTCATTTTCTGACAGTACCTCATATGCTGTTATAGTAAAATTACCGGATAATCTGGTAAATCTTATATTACCTTCCAGCTTTCCATCTCTGACACAGAGTCTTAAAACAAAAGACCTTATAGTTTTACATCTTTGACAGTGTGTACATTCAGTACATGACTCAGGCACTGTTATGAATTCCGGTGCACACAGTATTTGAATCTGAGGACATATTATACACTCGGAAATTTGTGAAAGTTTTCTTACTGGAATTTCCTTCGTAGAACAATCAAGTATTCTTCCTTTCCATACACCACTAAAGTTCTTATTAAGAGAAGGAGTAATATTTCCTGAAGAGGATAAAAATTGACAAGGATCAGCAAAGAAGTTCAATTCTCTACAACTTCCATCAAGGCATGAAAATGCCATGTATGTTTGCCCATTTAAACAAACTCCTTCCGGGCAATCATTATCTGTTATGCAAGAGGTTCCTGAACCTGAAGATAAGCACTTGCCTTGTGTATATTTTTTAATACCTGCAGCATCTGCAAAGCAACCATTACTATAAGTCATTCCATCACATCCGCATACTGGTGCATATAGCAGTATGCATGCAATATTGTCAGGGCTTTTAATGCACATTCCATTCTCAAGTCTGTTTTTATCAGGGCATTTACAGTCTGATTCTGGTTCACTGGCAAATGGATTGGTTTGACCTGAGACTTTGGAGTTATTAATTCCTAAAATTAGAAATATTGAAACCAGTGTAATAAAAATCACAAAGGTTGCTTTAATCTTTTTCAAATTAATTTTCATGTATTATTTAACTTAACAATATAATTTTTTTTAGACTTGTTACAAGTGATAAAGATCACAATCTTTACATAAAGTACTAACAGCCAGGATAAATAATTTAGGAGATTGCCCGGGATTCCTACAACAAGTGCAATAAAGTCATCAGTAAGATTAAAGAGATATATCAAATTGTTATTAATTTATTCCAGGGATACTAAAATGTTTCTTAGATGCGTAGGATAAAAATCACTTTTATTATTTTACAGCTTATTATATTAGGCTCAACTCTTTTTATTACTTTTAGCGATAAATTGACGGGACAGCAAAACAATAAACTAACAAACCAACAGAACTACAAAATTGCTGAATCGCAAGACCAAAAAGTAAATAAGCCAAGAACTATAAAAATCAATAACAACGACTATAAACAAGTTCAATATCCCATAGGGAAATTTGGCGGGACACTAAATCTTACTACATTTGGTTCTGGTCCAAAAACATTTAATTTATGGGCATCAACAGATGCTACAAGCAGTACCCTTTCCGGGCTTATGTATGATGGACTTTTTACGGATGATCCAAATACTGGTGAAGTTATTCCACATCTTGCTAAGAGTCACAAGATTTTAGATGGTGGAAGAACAATAATTGTAAAACTTAGAGATGGAGTTAAATGGTCAGATGGGGTTCCGATTACAAGTGATGATGTGGTTTTTACATGGAATGAAATTGTATTTAGTGGGCTTGAAGGCTCAGGATTCCAGTCTCTTTGTTTAATAGATGGTAAGTTTCCAACAGTAAGAAAAATTGATGATAAAACAGTTGAGTTTATGACACAAATTACTTTTGCTCCTTTTTTAAGACAAATAAGCTATCCTCCTGCACCAAAACATATTTTTGAACCGCTTATAAAAAATACAAGTAAATCAAAGGATGAACTAAAAAAAATATTTCTTAGCTTTTGGGGAGCTGATACTAAGCCAGAGAAGTTTGTAACAAGCGGTCCTTATAAGCTTTATAGATATGTTCAAGGTGAGAGGATTGAGTTTGTTAGAAATCCCGACTATTTTTTAATAAACACAAAAAATGAAAAACTTCCATACCTGGACAAAATCGTTTATGCAATTGTTCAGGATACAAGTCTTGAGCTTTTTAAGTTTTTAGCTGGTGAAGTAGATGTTGTTTCAGTTCGTGGAGAAGATGTTGCTCTTGTAAAAAAACTGGAAGAGAAAAAAACCTTTTACACTCTAAACTTAGGACCTAGTACTGGTACAGAGTTTCTTTTTTTTAATCTACGAAAAGATAAAAACCCAATTTCAAATCCCTGGTTTGACAATTCTTATTTCAGGCAGGCAGTTTCTCATGCAATAGACAGGGTTGGAATTGTTGATAATGTTTTAGCAGGTATCGGGAAGCCATTATTTACTTCTGAATCATTGGCTTCAATATATTTAAATAAAAAACTTGCAGATGGTTATCCTCAGGATTTTAATATTGCAAGAGAACTTCTAAAAAAAGGTGGGTTTAACTGGAACAATGCTGGAGAGTTAATTGACCTCAGTGGTAAAAAAGTTGAGGTTACTATTCTTACCAATGCTGAGAATCTAATAAGACAATCAATAGGAGTTATTATTCAAGATGACTTAAAAAAACTTGGCATAAAAGTTAATCTAAGACCAATTGATTTTAATACTTTAATTGGAAGATCTGATTCGGGTGACTGGGAAGGAATAATTATTGGGTTGACCGGTGGTTTCTTTGAGCCAAATGAAGGAGCAAATGTCTGGAAGTTAAATGGCAGACTTCATATGTTTGATAATTCAAAACATAAGCCAAGGGACTGGGAACTTGAAATAGATCATATTTTTAATGAAGCAACAAAATTTGTAGAGTTTGAAAAAAGAAAAAAACTTTATGATAAATATCAGGAGATTACTTATGAACAACTTCCATTTATCTATTTAACTTCACCGCTTAGGATTCAGGCTGTTCAAAATACATTAGGTAATGTTTGTCCTACAGTTTATGGTGGGGTTTTGCATAACTTAGAGAGTATTTATAAGAGATAAATCACCTTATAGTTGCTAGTACCTTCTTCAGAGCTATGCTAAAGACAAAATAACTATCAAACCCTAACTCATCAATACCAGTCTAGGACTTATCTTTAAGTGTTAATTAAAATATTTTAAACACGTAAATCATAAAAGGAAAAATTAAATTTTTCCTAAATTTTTGTTTTATTACTGTAAGTTAGTAAATAATTTAATTACCAATTTTTTATGATTCTTATTCTATCTAAGCTTTAAGTTGTAAGGATAGTTCAAGAGGAAATATTTTGAAAAATTGGCCTGAATACTAATAAAAGCTCAAGCTTGTCTTGGGCATACAAAAAGGAGGGTGATTACCTTGGCTACAATGACAAAAAGAACCTTAAAACCATTACAAGATAAAGTAATTGTTCAAAAATTAGAACCAGAAGAAAAAACTTCAGGTGGAATACTTCTTCCAGATTCAACGAAAGAAAAACCACAGGAAGGAAAAGTGATTGCAGTAGGACCTGGAGCAATTGACGATAAAGGTCAAAGAAAACCAATAGATGTAAAAGAAGGTGACCTTGTACTTTATGCAAAGTACAGTGGAAACGAGGTAAAGATTGATGGACAAGAATATTTAATTCTTTCAGATAGAGATATTCTTGCAGTAATTAAGTAAAAACGCTTTAAGGAGGCGAAAAAATATGGCTAAGAGAATAGTATTTGATGAAGAAGCACGTAAAGCACTGGAACGTGGTGTAGATGCAGTAGCTAATACTGTAAGAATTACATTAGGTCCAGCTGGAAGAAACGTTGTTCTTGAAAAGAAATTTGGTGCACCTCAGATTGTTAATGATGGTGTTACCATTGCAAAAGAAATTGAACTTGAATGTCATCTTGAAAATGCTGGTGCACAGCTTGTTAGAGAAGTTGCCAGTAAGACAAATGATGTTGCTGGTGATGGAACAACTACAGCTGCAATCCTTGCCCAAGCTATTATCAAGGAAGGATTAAAAAATGTTGCTGCAGGTGCAAACCCAATGCAATTAAAAAAAGGTATTGATGAAGCTACCAAGATTGCAGTCGAAGAAATCAAGAAGATTTCTCAACCAGTTAAAGACAACCAATCAATTGCACAAGTTGCAACAATTGCTGCTGGAAATGATACAGAAGTAGGCAAAATGATTGCACAAGCAATGGATAAAGTTGGCAAAGACGGTGTTATCACAGTAGAAGAATCCAAAAAACTTGTTGACACTGAACTTGAAGTTGTAGAAGGTATGCAATTCGACAAAGGTTATATTTCTCCATACTTTGTTAATGATCAAGAAAGAATGGAATCAGTTCTTGAAGAACCACTTCTTCTTTGTGTTGATAAGAAGATAAACCTTCTTGCTGACATGATTCCTCTTCTTGAAAAAGTAGCAAGAGCAGGAAGACCTCTTGTAGTAATTTCAGAAGATGTTGAAGGCGAAGCACTTGCAACACTTGTTGTAAATAACTTAAGACAAGTCTTAAAGTGCTGTGCAGTCAAGGCTCCTGGCTTTGGTGACAGAAGAAAAGCAATGCTTGAAGATATTGCGATTCTTACTGGCGGTCAGGTAGTTTCTGAAGAACTTGGGCAAAAGCTTGAAAATGTAACAATTGAAATGCTTGGAAAAGCAAGAAAAGTTGTTATCACAAAAGATAAAACTACAATTGTTGCAACAGATGCTACCAAGAACGAAGTCAAAAAACGCATAGTTCAGATTGAAAAAGAAATCGAAAAATCAGACAGCGACTACGATAAGGAAAAACTCCAGGAAAGAAAAGCAAAGCTTGCTGGTGGAGTTGCAGTACTTAAAGTAGGAGCAGCTACTGAAACTGAACTTAAAGATCGTAAACTCAGACTTGAAGATGCATTAAATGCTACTAAAGCTGCAGTTGACGAAGGTACAGTTCCAGGTGGCGGTTTAACACCCGTACTTATTTCAAAAGTGCTTTTCAAGCATGCTGAAAAATTTACTGGTGATATCAGAACCGGGATTGAAATTGTAGCTAGAGCATTCTCTGCACCACTAAAACAGATTGCAGAAAATGCAGGCTTATCTGGTGAAGTAGTTGTTGAAAAAGTAAACAGCTATAACGATCAGCTTACAGGCTTTAATGCAGAAACAGGAAAGTTTGAAGATCTGCGTAAAGCTGGCGTAATTGATCCAGCCAAAGTAACTAGATCAGCAATTCAAAATGCTGCATCAATCGGTTCAATGTTCCTCACTACTGAAGCACTGGTAGTTGATATTCCTGAAAAGAAGGAAGCAATGCCAGCTATGCCAGGTGGAATGGGCGAATATTAATAAACGGTTAAGCTAGAAACGTTAATATAAGCAGTTGTAAGGGCGGGTTTCAAACCCGCCCTTACTTTTTTCAATATGAATTTTTTTTAATAAAAGTCTTTAACATAGGTTTAACCCTTAGGCCGTATATTCACCTCTGTAAGCAAAATTAACTACTTGGAGGAATACCGTGTCTACACCAATATCAAACATTGACAAAGCTTATATGACTGACTTATCAAGCAATATTGCAAAGCTTGATGGTAAAGCAAGTCAGGTAATTAAATCATTTTCTGAGTTTGTTGATGAACTAAATAAAGTAAGTAAACTTAGCTCAGGTACTCCTGTAAAAGAACAAATAACAAAATTAACAGGAGAACTAAATAATTCATCGGTATTTTTTGCAAAAATGCTGGGTGATGAGTTAGGAAAATTAAATACTATAGTTACCACAACTACTAAGGAATCTGTTTAGTAACAATAAAAAAACTTTTTGTAGGGACGCGATAACCTCGTGTCCCTGCTTTTTTGTGCTGTAGTGTATATTTGTGTTATATTTTTATATGGTTGTTAGATAAATTTGTCTTGAGCTATATAGAAGAACCTATGAAAGCACTTTATCCAGGCAGTTTTGATCCGATAACTAATGGTCACCTTGATGTGATCCAAAGAATCTCAAGTCATTTTGATGAAGTAATTGTTGCTGTATTAAATAATGATAGTAAAAGAGATTTTATACCGGCTCAAGACAGATTAAAACTTATAAAAGAATCAACAAATGGCATTAAAAATATTTTGGTTGAAAGCTTTTCAGGCCTTACTGTTGAATATGCCAAGTCAAGAGGTGTAAATGTAATTGTAAGAGGGTTAAGAGCTCCTTCTGATTTTGAATATGAGCTTGAAATGTCGCAAATTAATTCTTTTCTTTCAAAAGGAATGGAAACACTTTTTATTATGACCAATCCGGCCTTTTCATTTATTAGGTCAAGTAGGGTTAAGGAAGTTGCTAGTCTTGGTGGTGATATAAAAGATTTAGTACCAGAGCCAGTTCATAAGTATCTACAGCAATTAGTTAAATTAAAATAGATCTTAAATTTAAATGATTATAAACTGTCTTATAAGGGCTTATTTGGCTAATTTGGCAAGTTAGATATGAACTTGTTTCGCGCTATTATAAAGTATAATAATTTCTAGAATATACAAAGGATGAAATCATGAGCATTTATAAATTAATAGATAGATTAGGCCTTGTTGTTGAAGAATCATCATCAGTTCCCTGGACATCTTATAAGCTTGTCAATATTGAGAAATTTTATGATCAACTTGAGCTTGTTATGTCAAAACTTCCTCAGGAAATTAAAGAAGCTACATCAATAATTAATCAGAAAGAAGAAATAATAAGCCAGTCTCAGACAAAAGCTGAAAAAGTTCTAAAAGAAGCACAAAAACAATCTGATGAACTTCTGGAAAGTACTCAATATAAAGTTGACAGAATGGTCAAAGACTCTGAAATCCTCAAAAAAATTGAACAGGAAGCAGAAAAAATTAAAAGATCTATCCTTCAGGAAGCAGAAGACATAAGAATGCGTGCACTTAAAGAGTCAGAAGAGATGAGAAAAAAAGCATATGATGAAGCTGATAACATAAGAATCGGTGCAGATAAGTATGCTGAAAGTGTTTTACTTAGCCTTGATCAAGATTTAACTAATGCATTATCGATAGTTAGAAATGGTCAAAAACACCTTCTTTCCAAATCAGATTCAGCAAGATATAGCCAGCCAATACATACCAATGGCCGGGACAAAGATACTGCACTGTTATAAGAAACTATAAGATTTAATCAAATACAAAACCGTTATCTACGAATAAATCTTTTTAACATTGGTTTGTTGGAAACTTACTTATTTCATTATGGTAAATTACTAATGGTACTGAAATTTCAAGGAGGAATCTATGAAAATTCTACCAATAACACTTTGCTTGCCAAAGCCAAAAGCTGAACCTATACCTGAAAAGCAGACGTAGTATTTGAACTGGTTAGGGGTAACCAAGTGGGAGCCTGGTGGGTATTTATCCACCAGGTTTTTTTATTTATTGTTCTAATAATCTTACATAGTCACCATAGACAAAAACCCTGTTTCTTTTTTGACCAGTTGTTTCTTCTAAAATCCCAGCTTTTACAAACTTAGAAACCAGTGACAAGGCATTTGGATTTTTAAGTGATGTAATTTCTTCAACATCCTTAATAGTTACAAATGGTTTTTCATATAAATGTTCTAAGAGTAAAATTCCTTTTTCAGAGCTTCTTCCAAGGTCTTTTACTTTTTTATCGTTACTTTCTATAATGGTTTTTATTTTATTTGTTGTTTGAATTACATTTGTAGCTGTTGTTATTAGCCCGCTTAAGAAAAACTTTAGCCAGCTTTCTGGATTATTTATTGTGTCATTTTGCCTGAATAAATTATAATATTCATTCTCATATGTTTTAAAGTATTTTGATAAATATAAAATCGGCTTTTTCAAAATCCCGTGCTTAGAAAAGAATAAAGGGATTAACAGTCTTATTACTTTTCCATTGTTACTGTCAAAAGGAGCAGTTTTTATTAATTCAAAATAAATAATTCCTGCTCTGATTAAAGTTGGTATTCTGACATCTTCCTGTAAGATGGTTTCGATATTTTCAAATGTTTTACTTTCCAATTTAGGCTTGATTAAATTATTGGGACATGAACTTAAAGTATTGTGATTTGGTGTGTTGAAAAATTCCTCATTTATTTTTTTAAGCAATGATATAGATATAGGATTAGATTCTATTGTCTTTAAACTTAGATTAATTGCTTTTACATAGTTTGATATTTGAGTAATCTCTTCATTAGGTTGCTCACCTGTTTTTGATTTAAATTTTAAAAAATCTAAAAGTGTTGTTTCAGAATCTTCCAGACGGCATGAATAAATTGCTTCTTTAAGTAAATAAACATTTTCAATAAAGCCTGCGTTATGTATATGTTCACTAATGCCTTCCAGCTTGCCAAGTAAAAAATATGCTGTTGTAAGTAAATCCTGAATAGTAGAATCTATATGAATTTCTTTTGTAGTAGTGCCTGAGCACAATGGAAAATAATGCAAACTACTATTATATTTAGTAATAAATGTTTGTGACTTCATTGCTCCAACCCTGTCTAACCCACCACTTTTTAAAGAGGCTTTTCTCAAACGTAGCTAAAAAAAAATAAGAAATGATTAAAAGACGGGTGATCCGTAGATTAAAATCCTGAGAAGCGAATAAATCCATTAAAGCCCCAACTCTTTTACACAATCTTAATTAAAAACACTTTGAAAATTCTAAATCATGGAATTATTTCTGAGTGCTATTAACTTATAACGATATCTTTACCTTAAAATAATTCTTCTTTTACTACAACCATGTAATTCACTTGCTATCTAATCTATGACAACTGATCTCAAGCATAGATTAGAAAATTCTAATTTTATCTATGAAATGGTTTTTTAAAAATTGGTTTATTTCATTGTTCTGAATTTTCATTGGTGTTATATTATTTGAGTCAGTAAAACTTAAGGAGGATCTTCATGACATTAATACAACCTAAGGTAATATTTGTACCTAAAGCACCTAAGGCACCAGAAGCCCCAAAACAACCTGAGTAATTGGTTCTTTTGTTAGGTAAGCAATAAATCAAACCTGGTAAGCATAAGAGCTGCCAGGTTTTTTTGTTTAATGGGTTAGAAGTAGAATTTACTTAGTCGTAAGTCCTGTGGTGAGATTTTTATAAACCTTATCTTTAACGTCTATGTCAATTTTATTGTGATTAGTACCATATATTCTTTCAACTATGTCCCCAGGTCTTTTATCAATTACAGAACTCCAGGTTTTTATTAATCCATAACATGTTGTACCTTGAATATATTTGAGAGGTGGAGAACCGTAAATGGTGGCAAGATCTGAAACTGGTGCTCCTAATCCTCCTCTATCAAAACTTTGTGGCTTTTGGTAATAATGCATATGAGCATGATTAGGAGAATTTTGAAACTCAGGTCTTTCTCTGACAGGCCTTCCTAAATATCTTCCTCCAAGCTCAATTCCATCAATCATCACAGTGACAGTTACAGGTTTGCTACAGAGGAGATCCTCATCATGAGAGAATTTTTGAATTGTACCTCCACCCCAGCTAAAGCCTGCCATTCTGATTTCACTTGGCTCACATTCTTTTATATAATCTTCAATTATATTTTTTGTGTGTTGATAAACTACTTCATGTTCATAAGCATAATTTCCATTCCAGGAAATGATGTTATCTACTTCATCCATTACAAATCCTGTTCTAAGCCATAGAACAGTTGCATTATTGTCCTGTTTTATTTTATGAAATATATATGAAAGTCCTGTATCTCTTTCAGATATATCTTCACCATTACCAGTAATTAAAATAATTAATGGTTTACCTTTTGGATTTGACGGAATATGAACTCTTGCTATTTTTCCTGCATAACTTGGATTTTTTTCAGATTCATCTACGACAAATAAACTATGATATTCTTTTTTATCTAAATTACATCTTTTTTTTGCAAACTCTATGTGATCACCCAGACAAACAGTACGATTGCAGCACTCATACCATCTTTGGTAAAACCATTTTGCTTTATTGTCTTCTTTGGGCAGATTTCTTCTGGGGTCATTTGCAGCACTGGGTTCAGTTCTATTAAAGAAGTTACGATCCTTTGCATTTGCTGGGGTGATTTGTCCTGTAATAATTGGAGCAGATAAAGTTGCAATAGCTACCATTCTTTGTAGTGTATTCATAACATCCTTTTTGCAAACTCAATAATATAAACTTAGGGTTTAGTGTAGGAAATTAAAGTTTAAAAATCAACATGTCTAGCAAAGTTAAACCCTTATCTCTATTGAATTATATTTAAATCGTAGATATGAAAATTAAGTGTTGACAGCTTTTTCTTTTACTTTGCTGTAAGTCCCCAGTGGAATTTCTTTCTTATTGTCCAGTAAAAATCACTTTCTTCTCCAAGCAGTCTGATTAATTTGGCTTTATGAGCAGCACGTGAAATTGTTATATGGGCACCATCCTGAATTGGGAATCTTTCCTGACCATCTACTTCAAACATTGTTCCTTCATGGGATCTATTGAATGTAATTTTTATAGTTTTATTATCACCTACAATATATGGCCTGCTTGTAAGGCTGTGAGCGCAGATTGGCACAATTTCAATTCCCTGAATTTCAGGATCCATAACTGCTCCACCTGCTGACATTGCATAGGCAGTTGATCCTGTGGGTGTTGAAATAATAAGACCGTCAGATATATAGTCAGCAACAGGCTTGTCATTTACATTTAAAGTAATGTTGATCATGCTGTAGCTTTGACCACGGCTGATAACAATGTCGTTTAGCGCAAACATTGGTCCAAGTTCGCCCTTAACTGGATCTTTTGTAAGTATATAACTGCATAACATGGCTCTTTCTTCAATTCTATATTTTTTATTTAAAACCTGTTCAAGTAAATCTGTAATATTTCCAGGTCTTCCTTCAGTTAAAAATCCAAGGTGCCCGGTGTTTACCCCAAAGATTGGAATATCTCTTGAAGAAAGGATTCTGCTTGCACCAAGCAAAGTCCCATCTCCGCCAAGTACCAGAGCAAAATCAAGAGGTTC
>OBEQ011216912.1_pt1 | contig 11951 bp, 10 predicted proteins | sample 1670901 | NCBI WGS metagenome assembly OBEQ01 (sample SAMEA104232315, study PRJEB22302) | groundwater metagenome | biome: forest; feature: aquifer; material: groundwater | place: USA | collected 2011-08-07 | depth 5.4 m | reverse complement strand
CCTCTAAATATTTCTCGTTAAAATTCAGCACCGGTAAATCCGGTTCGGGAAAATAGCGGTAATCATGCGCTTCTTCTTTGCTCCTCTGGCTAAAAGTTTTCTGTCCCGCCTCGTCCCAACCGCGAGTTTCCTGTTTTATTTCTTTACCCTCTTCCAACAACTCTGTTTGTCTTTTTATCTCATAATCTACGGCTTGGGCTGCAACTCTGATTGAGTTTAAATTCTTTACCTCAACTTTAACACCCATTTTTTCACTTGAGCTGACAGAAATATTAACTTCAACTCTCATCTGTCCCTTTTCCATGTTGGCCTCCGAAGCCCCAAGGTAGCGCAAAATCAAACGCAACTTTTCGGCAAATTCTTTAACTTCTTCAGCGCTGGTTAAATCCGGCTCGGTAACTAACTCCATCAAAGGCACGCCAGCTCTGTTGAAATCAACCAAACTATGATCCCCTTTCTGATCGTGTTGGAGTCTGCCGGCATCTTCTTCAAGATGAATTCTTGTAACCCTAATTTTTCTATTGCCGATTTCTAAAAATCCATTTGAGCAGAACGGCCTTTTGTATTGAGAAATCTGATAGCCCTTGGGCAGGTCTGGATAAAAATAATTCTTGCGGTCAAAATTTGTTTGATTGGCAATCTGACAATTCAAAGCGAAGCCGACTAAAATGGTTTTCTTTACGGCTTCTTCGTTAATGACCGGTAAAGTTCCCGGATGGCCTGTACAAATTGGGCAGATATTAACATTGGGATGTTTCTCATCCGGATCATTTAGAGAATTACAAAACATTTTAGTTTTGGTTTTGAGCTCGGCGTGAATTTCCAGACCGATTGTGGGTCTATAGTCCATATTCATCAATTTATCATTATTTTTGTAATAAAAAAAGCCTTGGGAAGGGCTTTTAATTTACTCTAAACAACAAAATTAATTTTTCTTAGCTTTTCCAAAAATTCTTCTCTTTCTCTTTTGTTGGTAATTTCTGAAGCGACTTGAATAACTTTTTCTTGGCTCATTGGCCATTGGTTTTGGCTTAAAATTTCTAACTCTAGACGAGAAAAAGTAATTGCATAAAGCTGATAATCTTCAAAAGCTCTGTAAGATATTGGCGTAGCATCCTTAACAATACAAGCCATAGCTTCGCCAAAGATTCTTATTTCATGTTGAGCGTGTTCATCAAGACGTAATCGCAAAAAATGCAGAAGGTTGTGCAGATCAATTTTCCAATACCACTGAGTGTAGTTAGCCACAGAAAGACCGATGCGAGCCAGCTCTTTTGCTAAATTAAACCCCAAAAATCTTTTATAAAGACTGTATTGGTTTTCGTATTCCTCTTTCAATAAACTCAATACAACCTGCTGAGTTTCTGGCTCAAGGTCTTCTCCTCTGCCTTGCCGATTTCCAGTTGTCTGTTGTTTTAAGTCTGAAGGCTCGGGCAGATAAAACTCACCCAGCATTTCCGAGTAGCGACCAGAGTACTCGTTAACATTAGCCGTTCTGTGACGAATCCACTGCCTTGCCACAAAAATTGGCATTTTGCAGTGAAATTTAAATTCTACCATCTCGGAAGGAGTGGTGTGAACATGACGGCGAAGATAACGAATTAGACCCTCGTCACTGCTTACTTTTTTTGTACCTTGTCCATAAGAAACTCTTGCCGCTTGCACTATCGCGTCGTCACTGCCCATATAGTCAACTAAATAAACAAACCCGTGATCGAGACATTTGATAGGGCGATAAAGCCACTTTTCAGCGCCTTCACTAATCGGCCGCAGAGTTGTGTTGGGGCTTTCAAAAATTCTTTCGGGGAGAATTAGTTCTGCCATTTTTACCTCATCTTATTTTCAAAAAACTGTCCTAGAATCTTAGCAGAAATAAAAAATAAAAAAAGAGGCTAAAAAAGGCCCGCGAATCGGGCCAAAAGTATTTGTTTAACATCAGAAAAAATATCTTGCTCGCTTCTATTACCATTTACAACAAGTAAGTTATCCGGCCAAAATTCAACCAACTCTAGATAACGAGTATGGGTACGACTAATTTCAGTAATAGTTTCTTGAGCGTCAAAAACCGTTCCTTTTTTGGCCAATCTTTCCATGGCAATCTCTGGTGAAACTTCAAAAACTAAGACTAGGTCAGGAGTCAAAAACTGCTGGCCTAAAATCTTTTTGTTAAGTTCTAAAATAACTGGAATGTCCGACTTGAAAAGAGCGCTGTGGACTAACGAGTGCCGATAACGATCGCAGAGAACGATATCACCTTTTTCCAAAGCCGGTATGACTTTTTCCTGCAAATGCTGAAGACTATCTAAAGCGTACCAGCTCTGCAAACCAGTTAGTCCTATGACTTGGAATATATTCTGATCTGCAAGCGCCCGACGAATTTGTTTGCCCACAAAACCTTCTGTCGGTTCTTTGGTCGCAACAACATTAACAAAAGGGTGGTTCGCTCTAATCCAGTTGCTAGCCATTGTAACCTGTGTCGATTTGCCACAACCATTTACACCTTCAAAAACAACAAACTTACCAGAATATTTTGCCGTCATTTTTTCTCCTCTGAAAACAAATAAATAGGGAAAGCTATAAGCTTTCCCTATTCTAATCTTTATAATTTTTAGTGCAAGTTTACTTCACCTCAATCCCCATGTTTCTGGCTGTGCCCTCAATAATTTTCATCGCTCCCTCAATATTGTTAGCATTCAAATCTTCCATTTTGGTTTGGGCGATTTCTCTGATTTGAGCCTTAGTCACCTTGCCAACTTTTTTCTTGTTGGGTTCGCCCGAACCTTTTTCTATGCCCGCCGCTTTGCGCAAAAGATAGGCTGCTGGCGGAGTTTTCATTACAAAGCCAAAAGAACGGTCTTCGTAAATGGTAACCTCAACCGGCGTAACTTGGCCGACTTTGTCTTTGGTCGCCTCGTTAAACTGCTTAACAAATTCGCCAATATTAATTCCGTGCGGCCCCAAAGCCGTACCCACTGGCGGCGCCGGCGTAGCCTTGCCGCCTTCAATCTGCAATTTTAATTTTGTTTTAATTTTCTTTGCCATACGCTTCGCTATCTACTAAAGTCTTATTTGTAAATTCGTACTAAATTCGTAATTGGTAGATTAAATCTTCTTAATTTGCAAAAAATCCAATTCCACCGGCGTCTCTCTGCCAAACATCGTCACCAAAACCTTAACCCGGCCTCTTTCTTCATCAACTTCGGAAATCCGGCCGTCAAAATCTTTAAACGGCCCGTCGGTAATTTTAACATGATCCCCGACAGCAATATCAAACTTGTACTTTGGCTCTTCCACTCCAACTTTTTTCATTAAAGAGTCGGCCTCTTCTTTGGACAAAGGCGTCGGGATAACACCCGCACCGATAAAACCGGTTACATTCGGCGTGTTGCGAACCACATACCAAGAGTCGTCGGTAACAATCATTTCCACCAAAACATAACCCGGGTAAATTTTCTCTTCAACTATTTCTCTTTTGCCGCTTTTTATTTTAATCTTTTTTTCCTTGGGTACTAAAACATTAAAAATTTTATCTTCATAACCAAGCGATTCAATACGCTGTCTAAGACCGTTGGCGACATTATCTTCATAACCCGAATAGGTATGAATAGCGTACCAATGTTTTTCTCCAGTTGTTGCTTGTTTTGCCATGAATTTTAAAAAAATTCACCCCGAGTGAGACTACTTAGTCGACGAGGGGTAATCTTATTTCTATTTCAAAATAAATTTATTTAACAAAAAGGTAAAAACAGCATCCAGCGCGCCCAGATAAATTGCCACAAACAAACTCAAACCTATCACCACGCTTGTGTATTTGATGGTTTGCCGCCTAGTGGGCCAATCCACCCGGCTTAATTCTGCTTTTACATCTCTAAAAAACTCCCACATACTAATTTTATTTCACAATACTTACAACACTTACAAGACTTACAAGGGTCATCCTTGTAAGTCGAAAATTTGTGTTATAATTTGTTCACTCTGTATTTCGACTGCATATAAACATTTAGTTATTTTAAAACCCCCGCGGGGGCTACATTGGTTACCACCAGTATAGCACCAAAGGATATTTGCAGTCAAGCAAACTTTGCAATACACCTACTTGAAAATTCCCGAGGAGATTCTGGTCGGGCTAAAGCACCGACCAAGAAACTTCTCCTTGCAGCGAGGAGTCGAGGGTCGAAAGTGGGTGGTATTGCGAGTTTGCTTGACCCCCTATATATCCAAGTTCTTAACGTTTTTCGCGTGCGTCTGTATAAACTTTTTGCGAGGCAGAACCTCACTGCCCATAAGAGTATCGAAAACTTGATCGGCCAGTTCCGCATCTTTCATAGCCACTTGAAGCAAAACTCTATTTTCTGGATTCATAGTTGTCTCCCAAAGCTGATCCGGATTCATTTCTCCCAAACCCTTGTATCTTTGCATGCCTATACCCTTTATCTGGGTATCTGCTATTTCCTCACCTTCTCCGGCCTCTGCCTCCTCTAACGCTTCTCCTACTTTGCTAACTTCCCAATCTTTATCTTTTGCGGTCTTTTTTATTTTTTCTTTTTGATTCATTAAATCGCCCCACTCTTTTACTATTTTTTCTTTGGCCGTGTCGTTATAGGCGTATCTGACATCATTGCCTTTTTGCAAACGATAAAGTGGCGGCTGGGCGATGTAAATATAGCCTGAAGAAACAAGCTGGGGAAAATATCGGTAAAACAAAGTTAAAAGCAAAGTTCTGATATGAGAGCCGTCTACATCGGCGTCGGTCATGATAATAATTTTATGGTAGCGAAGTTTGGAAATATCAAATTCTTCGGCAATGGCCGTACCGATTGCAATAACAAGATTTCTAACTTCCTGTGAAGCCAGTATTTTGTCTATTCTGGCTTTTTCCACATTCAAAATTTTTCCGCGCAAAGGCAGAATAGCTTGCGTTTTTCTGTTGCGTCCTTGTTTTGATGAGCCGCCGGCCGAATCGCCTTCCACAATAAACAATTCGGACTCGGATGGGTCGCGCGAAGAGCAATCCGCCAGCTTACCCGGCAAAGTAAAACCTTCCAAAGCGCCCTTGCGGATAACCGTCTCCCGCGCCGCTTTAGCCGCAATCCTTGCCTTGGAAGCTAAGATAACTTTTTCTAAAATTCCTCTAGCATCCGAGGGGTTTCTATCCAACCAATCCGGAATCTCAATATTTAAAACTCCTTCAACCGCAGTTCTGGCTTCAGGATTGCCCAGTTTGGCTTTGGTTTGGCCTTCAAATTGCGGTTCCCGCAACTTAATTGAAATAACCGCCGTCAAACCTTCTCTAATATCTTCGCCGGTAAGATTTTCTTCTTTTTCTTTAATGTAGCCGTTCTTGCGCGCGTAATCGTTTAAAGCTCGGGTAATCGCTGTGCGAAAGCCAGTGATGTGCATTCCGCCCTCCAGCGTGTGGATGTTGTTGGCAAAGCCCATCTCCTTGCCTTGAATATCGTCGGTGTACTGAAAACCAACCTCCACTTGCATTTCATCCAAATCTTTAGAAATATAAAAAATATTCGGGTGCTTGGCTTCTTCTTTGCGATTTAAGAAATATTTAATGTAAGAGACTACTCCGCCTTCAAAATAAAAAGTGTGTTTTGGGAAAAAGAAAGTTTCTTTGCTGTTTTCTGGTCTGACAGACTTTGTTGGTAAACGCTCATCAAAAATATCTATCTTCACTCCCTTAATTAAATAGGCCTGCTGACGCAAGTGAGTAATAATTTTGTCCCAGTCCCAGTTAATCTCGCTGAAAATTTCCGGATCGGGCTGAAAAGTAACGGTTGTCCCTGTCTTGCTAGTCTTGCCGACTTTTTTTACTGCCGCCAAAGGCTTGCCCCGTTTATATTCTTGAACAAAAACATCGGGTTTGCGATTAACTTCCACCTTCATCCATACTGACAAGGCATTGACCACAGACAAACCGACACCGTGCAATCCACCCGAAACTTTGTAAGCCGAGTGGTCAAACTTGCCGCCGGCATGCAACATGGTGGCCGCCACTTCCAAAGCCGACTTTTTAATTTTGGGATGAATATCAGTAGGAATACCGCGGCCGTCGTCTTCTATGCACACTTTATTTTCGGGTAAAAGAGCCACGGTAATATTTTTAGCATGACCAGCCAGCGCTTCATCGTAAGAGTTATCGAAAATTTCCCACAACAAGTGATGCACGCCCTCTGCGCCGGTTGAACCGATATACATACCCGGTCTTTTTCTGACCGGTTCCAAACCCTCCAAAACATCTATATCAGCTGCCGTATATCCTGATTTTTTAGTCTCTTTTTCCGCCATAAATATAAAACTTCCCCGCTAAAATCACGGAGCCCTCAAGATTTATAGGGCTTACCGTGATTTTAGCCCTTGAGGGTTTGCTCAATTTCTTTGTTAAAATCTCCGTTTGAGACTCGCTGTATCAGCATACACCTCGTCTCAATCCTCGATTTTGCCTCGAACTTGAGCAAACGGGAAAGTTTTTATCTGATGTAAATATTATATCAAATTTAAAAACAAAAACAAGCCAAAAAGAAGCCTGTTTTTAAGTTGGTTATCTTATTTCCGCCCCAAACTGTCTAGCTGTTTCCTGATAAATCTTTTCTTGGATCGGGTCTATTTCTTCTGTGGTAAGCGTGCGCTCGTTACTGCGGTAAATAATTCTATAAGTATAACTGGTTTTGTCATCACCAAATTTTTTAGGGTCATCATAGTGGTCAAGCAATTTTACTTCTTCTACCAAATCTCCGCCCAAATCGCGAATCAGATCAAAGTAATTGTTGGGCACGAAATCTTTTTTAACGACAAAAGAAATGTCGCGGGTTATGGCTGGATACTTGGAAACTTCTCTGAATTTCTGACCAAGTTTTAGTTGTTTTTTCACCCGCTCGTCTTCCGACCATAAAAACCGTATATCAGGCAACTCCATACTGACTATCGCCAACCGTTCCAAACCAAAACCAAAAGCCCAGCCATGATAGCCGGTTAAACCAAAATTTGCCAAGACGCTTTTCCTTGCCATACCAGACCCTAACATTTCCATCCATTGTCCATTTATCTCTGCTTCCATTTCAAAGCTTGGGTCAGTGTACGGAAAGTTATGTTCGTAGAAACGGAAATTAACATTACCAAAAATACTCTTAGCTATTTCTGAAAGTGTATTTTTTAAATCGTCGGGAGTAATTTTTACTTTATCGTCGGGACCGATATAGAGTCCGCCAAATTGATGAAAAACATTCATGTGCTTCCTATCTATCTCGTCTTTGCGATAAACCTTGCCGTAACATAACACCCCCAGAGTTTCCTTGTTCTCAATTCTTTTCTTAACTATTTGGTCATTTAAATAATAGTACCAAAAGACTGTGTCATGAGTTCTAAGAACATGATCTTCGTCAACATAATAAGTGTCGGATTTACTGCGAGCGGGATGTCCTTCGGGCATGTTGAAAAGATCAAACAAAACATGAGTGGAAACAATCTCGGGTATTTCAATAATGTCGAATCCCTCCAAGCTCTTAACCTTAGAGGCTCGGTCGACAATTTCTTTTAAAGGACTATCCAACTTACGAGACAAATCGGGCATACTCAAAAAACGCTTTAAGCGAAGCGCCTCCGAATCTTGGCGAGTTTCAAGTTTTTGCTTTACTTCTTTTTCTTCTTCTGAATTTATTTTTATATGATTGGGCATATTTAAAAATTTATTCTAACTAAAAGTGAAGAGAAAAAAATAATGACAACTAACAGAGAAAGCCAAAATGATTTTCTAAAAATATTTTCCGCACCAGCCCGTTTGGACCAAAAAGACCAAGTAAAAAAAGACAGTAAGGTTAGCAAACCCCAAGTTCCCAAAAAGAATGCGGCAAAGAAAATAACTTTTGCCAGCAAGCCTGTTTCAAAAGGATCAACCCGAAAAAGCATAATTGCCACACCCAAAAACGAAAGTGTGGTCGTAATCACAGTGCTTAAAATTGAAGATCTTTCTCCTAATACCATTGCGCGGGCGACCGGATTTGAACCGGCGATCTCCTCCGTGACAGGGAGGCGTCATAAACCAGGCTAGACCACGCCCGCAAGTCGCTTATTTTCTAACTTAATTTAACATATTTTATAAAAAATAAAAGCCCGATTGGGCTTTAACTGATTTCTGATCCAATATCCTCTCCTGTCAAAATTTTCCTTAGATTTCCTTCCTTAAAAATATCAAAAACTTTAATAACTAGAGAATGATTACGGGCCAGCGTAACGGCAGTCGCGTCAACAATATTCAAATTTTTGTTCAAATAGTCCATATAACTTATCTTTGGTATCAAAACAGCCGTATCATCTTTTCTGGGATCTCTGTCAAAAATCCCGTCAACTTTCGTACCCTTCATGACTATTGTAGCTCCAATTTCATGAGCTCTTAAAACCATGGCTGTATCGGTAGAAAAATCGGGATTGCCAGTACCTCCGGCAAAAATCACTATTCTCCCCTTTTCCAAATGACTTATTGCCTTCCTTTTGCTAAAAAGCTCGGCAACTGCTTTAACCTCAAATGCGGTAAGTACTCTCGTTGCTAAACCAAAATCTTTTTCTAGAACATCCTGAAAAACGATAGCGTTGATAATCGTTCCCAGCATGCCAGCATAGTCGGCAACCACCGAATCCTGAAGATGAACTTCTTTTTTAAGTTGAGTGCCACGAATTATATTGCCGCCGCCAATAACAATAGCCAATTCAAGGAGATCTTCTACAGAAATAATCTCTTTGGCCATGAAGTCCATGGCCTCTCTGCTGTGTCCAATCTTGCCTTCTCCGCTTAGTGACTCGCCAGAAATTTTTAAAAGAACTCTTTCTTTTGCCATCAAGTACCCCCGAAGTCATCAAAAGAGCTTATATTTCATATCATTAAAACAAAACCCCGTCAAATATTGAGCGGGGCCTACCTTTCAAAAGATTCTCTCTTAGCTGCTTCTGAAAGAAGCGTAAAAAATTTGAGAGGATCATCTATGGTTTTTTTTCTTGCTTCTTCTAATGTTTTCTCACCCATATAACTTACCGAGCCTTGTAAATGTTCTCTGATCCTATTCAAAACATCATTGACAGCTCCACGATATGGAACTTTTCTCTCTTGACCTTCAATAAATTGAATTGTTCTTTTGTCTTCAGGCGCGTCACCGCTGTTTTCTAACTTTGCTTCAGGAGCAGTCATGCCCCTATAAATTTTACTTTTCAAACCTGTGCCTGGCTCGGTAATAATGTCCCCCGGAGCTTCATCGGTGCCAGCCAAATGACTGCCTACCATTACACAATCAGCTCCAAAAGCCAGCGCGATCCAAAAATCTTTATCATGCCTCACTCCACCGTCAGCAATTATCGGCAACTCACCTCTCAAAGCCAGATAAATTTCCCTAATTGCTTGCAGTTGAGCAACGCCAGCTCCAGTTTCTAGCCTAGTCCTACAGCCAAGACCAGGTCCAACCCCAACCTTGATTCCGTCTGCTCCCAATTCTTTTAAGAATAAGGCGCCTTCTCGCGTAGCAGTGTTGCCACAGATCAACTCAAAGTCAGGAAATTTTTCTCTAAACTCCTTTACGCCTTTTTCCATGGCAGTCGAGTGGCCATGAGCAATGTCCATTACCAGAACATCAACGCCTACTCTGATTAATTCCGCTGCTCTTTCCAGAAAATCTCCCGTCGCGCCAATAGCCGCACCGACTCTCAATCTACCGTTTGAGTCTTTATTAGTCACTTTGTGACGCAACAATCTGTCAATGTCTCTGGCCATAATAAGGCCTTTGAGTTTAAACATGCCGTCCACCAAAGGCAACTTGGTTACTTTCCATCTCAACAACTCTTGTCGTGCTTCTTGCGCTGATAAAATTTCCTTTTTGGAAAATTGTAAACCCCTGTTTATTTCAAGCATCCAATTAAAAACTGACTGCGAATCGTCATCGCAAAATAAAATCATAGTGTCGGTCAGTAAGCCCAACAATTCGTTACTCTTGTTAACTACCGGCAAGGTGCCGACATTTTTTTGTTCCATCAATCTCTTGGCTTCTCTGATAGTCTTTGAAGACAAAATAGTATAAGGATTCGCAATAATAAAGTTTTCTGCCCTCTTAGTTTCTTCTGCCTCTTTTGCTTGTCCGGCAATTGAGAGGTTGCGATGAATAATTCCAATACCTCCGTGTTGAGCAATCGCAATAGCCATTTTTGATTCCGTAACCGTATCCATATTGGCGCTGACAATCGGAAAATTTAAAGAAATGTTTCTTGAAAAAGCAGACTTTAATTCCACATCGCCCCGATGTTCAACAATTCCCTTTTGCGGTCTTAGCAAAAAATCATCAAAAGTCTTGCCGACAATTTTCGGTTCAATTTTTAACTCTTTAGTTTCCATGTCTTTCTCTCTGTGAAAATTTTCAAAGTTCTACATTTAGTGAACTTAACAAAATTCCGGCCTAGCCGCAAATTCTTTGTTCTTTCAAATTCAAAAAGAAAAGGAGGTTCCGGCGAGAAACCTCCTTCGAGAGAACGCTGGGCGTGTGGCTAAACCTATGGAGCAATGCCGGTATCCCAGTCGTAGGTCTCTGGGCCATCTTCTCCTTCGCGCGCTTTGCGGACAAGTTCGAGATACTCCTCGGATTCGCCCAAAGTATCAATGATGTGCTTTTTACCGTCAGCCCATGCGAAAGGGCTTTCTCTCTGGACGGTCGGGCACCCGGTTAGCTCACGAACCATCTGGTCAATGACCCACGTCTTGTGGTGCTCACCATCAGTCCCGCCGTATTGCACGGCGAGTTCGAGGGCCTTCTGAATGCGAGTTTGAAGTTCCTTTGCTTCTCGCTTTTCGGGACTGTTCTCGGCCATTGGTTTTACCTCCTCGGGCTTTCCGCCCATTTGTTCTGATGATTTCATATGTACAAAAAGCTAATTGCTATTATATATTAAGTTTTAATAAAAGTCAAATGAAAATTTTTCTTTTCTGCTTCTAATGGAATCGGGAATTTCTTTTTGCCCCGAAAAATCCATACGTTTTGGTCGCCGAGCGAAGCGAGGCGAACCCTTCAAACTTGCAATTTCCTATGTGGTGCAGAATACTTGAATTAGTCCGAACCGCTTTCGCCCCTCGACTGGCTCGGGGCGAGGAAGTCCACTCGCGAAAATCCGGAAAGGCGGCGGAGCCGCACGAATCAAAACCGCAAAAGAACCCGTTAAAAACATTGGCTCGAACCATATTTTGTAGAAGCAGGAAAGAAAAATTTTAATCATTGGATTTTTTACGATAATTTCAGCAGAAATGCTGATTTTTTGTTGCCATTGACTTCAAGCTCTAGATATGCTATATTCTCTAACAGTTTAGAGTTCCCGCTCTTTGAAAGGAGAAAATCAATGGAGAACACCGCAGTTGAGACCGTTCTGCACATGGATGATTTCACGAAGTACTTCGAGGCAACACGCCTTGGAAGACTGTATTTCCCCAACGGGAGGGCATATGTTCATCCTGGTGGGCGATGGTTCGATCGTTCATCCATCACGGACTTCTACATCAACCTCACCGACCTCTACAAGTTGGTGACGGGATGGAAGGTGAACCACACCCTTGTTCCACTTGATGACATCGTGGCGGTCATCGCATTCGGCTCTGCCGTTCGCCATCCGGGCGTGCAGGAAGTTTCTCGCGAGCGTAGGAAGTACCTACTGTTTGGCGAAAAGGTTACGAAGGTCAAGCAAGTGGCGATTCAGCCCAGTGATGCCGATTTTCTCGTCATCACCGGCGAGAACCTCATGCGAGAGGAAGTTCTTGAACCAATCTCGATCCATACTTATGACTGTGGAAGTTGGATCGAGAAAGGCGGCATTCATCTCGTGAATCGTGGTGTCAGCCAACTTCTAAACGGCGTTCGGGCAAACGACACCGTAAGCGCTTCTGCCTTGCGAGAAGGCGTTCCAATTTTCTTCAACGGACGACT
>OBEQ010405180.1_pt1 | contig 11951 bp, 17 predicted proteins | sample 1670901 | NCBI WGS metagenome assembly OBEQ01 (sample SAMEA104232315, study PRJEB22302) | groundwater metagenome | biome: forest; feature: aquifer; material: groundwater | place: USA | collected 2011-08-07 | depth 5.4 m | reverse complement strand
TGAAGAAGGCGGAAAGTGCATTTACTGCGGGAAAAAACTCTCGACCGTGCTAGACAAGTCAGGAGAAGACGCGGTAAAAGGGATTAAGACGATGTATTAGCGGGGCTATTTTTTCCTTAAGTGAATCATCCAAAAACCGCCTTCTCGCCCTTCGTCTGAAATAATCTCGGTTAGCTTTTCCAGGTTTTTTATTGATTTCATGTCGGGCTTTGTGTATTCCGGCTTGCTTATTTCATCCCCGCTTATTATTGCCTCGCCGCCGGGCTTCAAAAGGTGGAGTATGTTTTCTATGGCTTCCATTTCCTGAAAGTGCGTTCCAAAGTCTGATACTGCAAGGTCAAAGTAATTTGCCGGAAAATGTTTGTGAAGGTTTGACGCAGTAGCCCTTTTCACGTTGTTTTTTATTTCAGGGTGAACTTTTCCGCTTAGTGAGCTGCCCCAAAGCTCTATTTTTTCCTTCATGTGCAACCATTGTGCTCCTGTTCCGATGCCCACGTCCATTACCTTGAGCTTTTCGTTTTTCGAATTTATTTTTTGGTCAAGGTATTGTTTAAAATTAAGTTTTTCTGGCCCAATACCGAAATTGGCATAGTGCTCTAGGGGTGTTTCTGAAAAGGTCCATGTTCCTTTGCCTGTTTTGCTTGATTTTTCATCTTTAATGAATTTCCTAATTTTTCTAGCTGCAGAAATTCTCCTTTCTGCCTTAGTGACTTTTTCGCCGAACAAGTATCCTGGCCTGAATTTTTCAGTCATTATTGGTGCACCGGGCAGTCTTTTCTTTTAGGCACTTCAAAGGTTGCCGTCGTTTGCTTGAGACCGTTGTAGAATAAGTATTTACCCTCTAGCGAAGGGAGGTCGTGCGATATTTTGACAAACTCGTTGGCTTGCATGGCTGCAATTATGCTTGTCGTGGTTGAAACTGCCGGCATTTTAGGGTCTAGGAAGTCAAGCAACTCGCCTGCGCAGGAGTATTTCTTCCAAAGAAGGTCGTAGTCTCTTTTGGTGAAGCCGCATTCAAGGCACGAGGAAGGGTTTTTTGCCACTTGCACCTTTCCGTGGAAGCCGAAAGTGCCGCCGTCTATTATTGCCGCGTGGTGGTAGGCCTGGGCGTTTAAGTGAAGCCTCGCGCCTAGGTTATCAAGGCAGGAGAAGGCGAAGGTGAATTCTTGGAAAAAGCTTTCCGGTAAGTCCTCGATTTTTTTCGTTACTGGCGTGATCTTTGTAGTATGGTTCGAGGCTTTTTTTGCCACAACCTCGGCCTTTTTCTCGCCTAAGTCGTTTTCAGTAAAGAAGACGCAGCGGTTTAGGTTTGGCTTTGCCACGGTGTCATCGTCCACCAGGGTTATTTTCTCTACCCCTAGCTGGGATAGCAGCTTGACTGCTTCGTTTCCCAACGCGCCCGCGCCGACAACGAGCACGTTCTGGCTTGAAACCGCCTGTTGGTTCCAGCCTTCAATGCGCTTTTGCCTGTCGAACACGTCGTTTTCCATTTAACCTTGTTAGGCAACCGCATGTTTTTTATTTCGTTGGATGGTTGTATTGCGTTATGCCTGAATTTATCCACGTTCTTAATGAACATAAAATTGAAGTGCCAAAGGCAGGTTCGAGTATCTCTGCCTCCGTTAAAGGCAAGGTTAGTAAAGTAGCGAATTGGCTTGGAACGAAATATGGTGTTTCATCTAACGAGCCTGACGTAACTAAACCCGTGGTAGGTAGTTTGAAAGTAAAGTTCATTTCCCTTCCGGAAGGTACTATTAATTCCTTCTTAGAGGGTAAAACTTCTGGTAAGGAACATTGGCTTACCGCTGAGCTTGATCATCCTAAACGGCTTAGCAAGTTTTTGCATACTGTAACGAAGTTGCTTGACAAAAATGTTGCATTCAAAATTATACCTCCTCAAAACGATGAATCTGCTCATGTTCTGGAGGTAGCTTGTGACGACTATATGCTTTCAAGAAAGCACGTGCAAGCTCTAGCCTCTCATTTTGAAAAAGTAGAAAGTTTGTAAGCCGCTTTCAATACTCTCCAAGCGTCTTTTGTGTTAGTATGCGGCTTTGCTTTAGGTATTTGTGCATTGGCTGTTTTAGCCTCGTCTTGAGTATTTCAAGCGCTTCGTTTAGCGTGGTGCATTTAGTGGGTTGTTTTCTGAATGCGTTTCGGACGTTTTCGCGCACTTCAAACACACCAACTGGGATGGTGTAGTTTTCGTTGACCTCACGGAATATGACGCACCTGGCTTGTTTACGCAGGATGTTAAGCGCTTCGGCTACGCCGTGTCTTCCTGCGTAGTAGCCGCCGCCTTCAGTCTTTGCGTAATCACTCCTTCCCCAGTAAGGCTCGTACTCGTGACTGATGTCAGTTCCTTGTTGTTGGTCGTTGTCAGGCTCCCAGCTTTCGAACTGCTCGAATTCCCAGGCGCCTGGCAGTAGCAGGATTTCAAAGTGGTTGAATAGGTAGTTGTTGCTGTATATCGTGGGCTGGACTATGTGGCTGTTTTGCTTTACTTCCTTGAGGAATTCGTCGGCTACCATCCTATCCGTTGCGGTAATACCCCATTTGGTTGGCACGAGCTTCCTCTCCTCTCCAAGCACGCCTGCCGTGAGAATCTTTTGAATGTAGTGGTAGTCAAACTCTTCCATTAGTTCAGGCAATGCTTCCCTTACCTTGAGTTTTTCAGCCACGATTTCATCAATCTTGGCGGGAATTACCGGGTTGCCTGCTATCTCGAATTTTTTTATCTCGCCTGAAGGCCCACTTGGCTGGTGAAGGGAAGAGAAAGTCAGGGAGAATTCAATTGGCTTTTTGAACGTGGTTTCAATATCAGGCTGGTTAATTGAGGTGGCTATCTCAAATGCTTTCTCAAAAGGGGCTTTCACGTTTCGCCTCTCCATTCCCCGGACTAGTGAAATTCGGGACTGTATTATCGCATCGTAATTCAGGCCGTATAAGTCAACTGGGCTGTCAATTGGCTTTTCTTCAAGTGAGACGAGGGGACCTGCGAATACGTTTGGATAGTTGTACTCCCCCACGAACACATTCGGAGGCGTTGGACCAAAGACGCTCTCGCCTATTTTCCTCTGGGGCTTATCCAGCCACTTGCGGCTTTTTACCCATTCAAACACGCTTTTCCTTGTCTTTTCCCCAACCGTTGAATCAAAGCTAATTCTGGCTGCCATAAGCGGGTTTGTTTTTATTCGTTTATAAAGTCCTTTCGGAAGCAGCCTTCCAGTGCCCTGCCTATGTTTCGGCCTCCCCGGCCGTTTCACTTAAGCGTGTTTTTACCCTAAAATGCCCCATTTTGCCATTTACTTGTCTTTTACAAGGCTCTTATGAGTCTTTTACAAGCCTTTTACAGCTCTCATACAAGGCTTTTACACGTATTTTACACGTGACGTTTTGTGGGGTAAAGTCTTTTATATGTCTCTTACGAAATAGTTGTTCTTATGGAAATCTTTGAAGCAAAACAAAGGCTGATGAAGCAGCTGCTCTGGAGCGAGAACCCTTTTGTTAAGGACCTGCGCTCTTCATCTAAAGAAGAATTTTTGAAGTATTACTGCCCGTTTGAGTCTGACTTGATTTTAAGGAAGCTTGCCTTTGACGCAAAAGCCTGCCTATTACTTGGGCCAAAAGGCGTTGGAAAAACTTCAGCGCTTTGCTTTGTCTCGTATTTGCTTCCTTCTAACGAATTTCACCCTGTGTTCTTCAAGGAGCCGCCGGAGTCGGTAAACGACCTTGCAGTTCAAACTGGACTTGTTAAGAAAAGTTTTTTTTCCTCGCTCTTTGGCAAGAAAGAAATCAAGAGGCAGGAGCTTGTTGATTCGCTGAAAGGGTTTGGCAAGAAGGTTGTGTTCTTTTTAGACGAAGCGCATTTGGAAAAAGAAGGGATGCACATGGAGTTCAAGTACTTGCTTGACGACGTGCCTAACTTGAGGATGGTCATTAGTGCGCTTGGAAAAGAGGGTTTTCCTGACTCGCTCCTCCAGCTTGTTGGCGACTCCAATGCCTTCCAGCGAACTGGCTTTACTGACAAGGAAATGCGAACCATTATCGCACACCGCATTAAGGCAGTTGGCGGGAGCGGCATGAAGCCTTTCCCGGAAGTGTTCTTGCGCTCGGTATTAAGCGAGCAGAACTTGCTGTCGCCCCGTTATGTGTTTGACGAGATTAACAATTACTTAGGCGAGTTGGCAGTAGGAAATTCCAAGTGGAAGGGAGCGGCTGAATATGCCAACGACCCGATTATCCAGTCTGCGGTTTTGAACTCTGAAGGCGCGGGCGAGGAGGTTTTAACCAAGAGCCATGCGAACTGGTGGATTTCCTTGTCGCCTTCCCAGCAGTCTATTATGGAATTGCTTTTACGGAGCCAAGGGGGCTTGACGCTTGCTGATATTATGTCGTCAACCAAGCTGTCGCAGAATACTGCGTTTAACGCGCTGTACCAGATGCGCGGGGATGATGCGGCTGAATTGGAGCGGAAGAAGGACGTGCCTTTCCCGTTGATTGAAGTCAAGGGAAAGCTCATTGGCGGGAGGAAGAAGAACCTCTATTTCGTCAGCCCGAAGATCAAGAATGTCTTTACCATGCATTAGGGCACATTAGTAAAATTAGTAAAAAATAGAAAAAAAGAGGGTGGTTGAATGGCGGAAAAAACGGTTTCACAGTTGTTTGGCGAGTTGTCTGCAAGCAAGGCGTCTTTCAAGTTCAGCGCTGTCGGGGGACACGTTGTTCTTTCAATTGACGGCTTGATGCACTCGCTGCGCTAGCGTTTGTCCGCTGTTTGTTTTTTTATTTTTTTTAAAAGGTTTTTTCTCCGGGGGGAGAAAAGGCCCGATTAGGGGTTTTGGGTTGGGAAAATAGTTTTGGTGGGGGGTTTGTTTACAATGGGGGTTCTTTCTTTGTTTGACATGGACGTGTTCCTGCGTGACGCAGGGGCTGACCGCGTGGGTGAAGATGCGAGTGCCAAGCTTGCCGAACTGCTTGAAGACGTGGCTGACGACTTGGTTTCAAGGGCTAAGGTATTTGCCAGGCATGCCAACCGCAATTACGTTACTAGGGCTGACATACTGCTTGCGGCTGGCTATACGCAGTAACTTGTTTTATTTTATTTTTTTAATTTTCCGTGCTGCTGCTCGTTTCTTGGGAAAATTCTTTTTCAGTGCATACCTTGCCTGGGGTTTCAAAAGCTGAGTCAGGTGTTTTGCCTTTAACGCAGTTTACTTCAAGCCCTTGCTTTGAATATTCCTGAAGCTCTTCTTCCCCTAGGTTAATTGAGTTTTCAGCAGAATTTGCCTTAACCCAGTCGCAGTTAGTCTCTATTTTACCTTGACTTTCCCCTTCTCCAAATGCCGAGGCAAATGCTTGAATTGTCTCTGCCATTATCCTGCCGTCGATGTATGTAAACCCGTCTTTTTGAATTGACTTTATTTCGAGGAATTCCCCTTCTTGGGTTATATTTCCAGTGGCAATGCTTTTTCCGTCGCTTCTTGAAAACAATGCGTCGGCTTTTCCATAGCCTTGTAACTCGCCTTTGATTGTGCACTTGAGGTCAATTGAATGGTCTTCTAAGGCGGATGCTAGGTTTTCTTTTTTTACCTGTTCGCCTGACTCGAGGCCGGAACAGCCAAGCAAAATCACTCCAACTATGATTAAAAACAGGGACTTCATTTTCTTCACGTTCTCTGGATGTATCATTTTAGCTGGCTTAATATTCTCTGTGATTTTGTGTTTAACGCCGGTTGACTTTTTCCGCAATCTCTTCAGGAGTACAGGAGTTGGCGGTTGTAAAAGCCTCGTCGCCTTGGCCGGATAAAGCGCATTCCGCGAGTTGCCTGTCTATTTGCACAAGCTCCTTTGGGCTAATTAGCTGGGGGTTTTCTTCAACTCGCGTTCTGACGTAGTTACAGCCGTAGCTTTGGTATTGGCTTTGGGCGTAAACCATTTCCTCTTTTATAATACCTGAGTAGGCGAGTTGCTGGTTTGCCTGGTTAAGCACTTCGATTTTCTCGCTAACCGCGCCGTTTTTCATAAGCACATTGGCCCTCATTAGCGTGCCTGAATATCCTAGGTTTATCTTGCAGCTTATCGCAAACTTTGAGTCGAGCATTTCGCTGAAGTTCATTTCAGTTAAGTTGAGTGCGGGAACTGGAGTGCTGGCGCTTGTTTGGTTTTGTGCCTTTCCTTGTTGTTGAGTGCATCCGTTAAGCAAAATTGCAAGGAGAATTGCAGCGAGCAATAGTTTCGTTTTCATTTCACTTGTCTTTCAGCTGTGTTTGTATTATTTCTTTCGCTTTCTTGAGGAATGACTCGACGTTAGCCTTGCTTGGCTTAAAGGACGCCCCTGCAGCGATGTTGTGGCCGCCTCCGTATCCGCCTGCGATCTCTGCCGACTGCCTCATGACGTCGCCTAGGTGAAGGCCTTTTTGCACCAGCGCCTTGTTAGCGCGGGAAGATGCCTTAACTTGCCCTTCCTCGTCTAGCGAGAGTGAAATGATTGGCTTGCTTTGGGTTACTGCACCTGAGGCGAAAAACCCGCCTGCAACTGTGCCTATGACTGAATCACTTACCTTCCCCCTGCCGTCGAAGAAGTAAAACGCGCCTAAGTCCATGGTGCTTTCCCTAGCGAGGAGTATTCCCTTGCTTATTGCCATCCTGTGATTTGCAATCAGGCCGCGTGCTTTTTCCAATGCCTGGGGTGAATTATGCAGGCACACGCCTATTCCTGCTTCTGGTTCATCGTGCCTGCCGCATGCGTTCATCATTACTGAAAACTCGTAGCCGTCACGGAGTTCTGAATCGGCTGGCTCGTTTAGGAAGGTGTAGGTGTCGCCAATCAACTGCCTTGCTGGTTCTTCGCCCAGCTTTTCAGTTGCGTAAGCCAGCAAGGCGCTCGCAAGCTTTTTCTGGTCTTCCTCTGAGAGGTCGTAGTACTTGAGCTTTTTTCCCTCTGATTCTGTTGGGATTTCGTTTTCATCAAGGAAAATTGCGCAGTTTTTATCGTTGCCAGTTAATCCTGGCAGGAAAGGCTCGGATGCGAATGAAAGGAAGCTAACCAGTGCGCGGCTTACTTTTCCAAACATCTTTAAGTCAACTTTTTTCGAGACTATTCCTTTTTGAATTGCCTCTTCAAGCATTTGTTCGTTTAGGAACTTCATCCCTTCTTGGTCTTGCATGTCGCCAATTGCGCCGACAATTCCAACTTCGTAGTGAAGCGGGTTTTGCAGGTGCTTAAAACACCAAAACGCGGTTGACGCCGAGCAAGCAGCAATTGCGCCGTCGAAGCCAAAGTCATGCGGGTTTATAATTTCAACCTTTCGTTCGCCGTTTGGCGGGTGGTGGTCTATTATGAACACTTTTTTGCCAGGGAGAAATTGGTTTATCACGTCAAGCGCTCCGCTGCCAAGGTCGGTAAACACGTAGTTATCAGAATCGGGTACGGTCTTTATGCTCTCCGGGTCAAGGCGCTTTAGCATTTTCATGCGGTACGGCTTTTTCAGCTGTTCAAAAGCAAGCGCAACCATTGCCCCGCTTGTAATGCCATCGCAGTCCAAGTGGTGCACGATTACTGGGTTGTTTAGTTCGAGTATGGCCTTTCCGATTTCCAATGCCTTTTGCTTAAAGCCGTTATAGTCTTCCATAAGAGGAAGATGGTGCTTTTGACGGGTGAAAAACCTTTTGGTTAATGCAAATCAACCGCTTGTTTTTTAGGCGTGCTGCAAATAGCGTTAAATTCGTTTTCTTCCTTCTAACTCTCATGTCGCGTATTTCCGAGAAGACTTTCAAGAAGATTTGCGAAACCGTGCTGCAGGTGCTCTACGACGCGTATCCAATTGCCTTTACTACCACCCGTGTTGCTGAGGAAACCGCGCGCGACAACGAGTTTATACTCAAAGTATTAACTTACCTCGAAAACAAGGGCTTTGTGACAAAAATAGTTTCAGGAAAGGAAGGAAATTACGAAAGGTGGATGCGCTGGAAGCTCTCGAAGAAGGCGAAGGAAAAGTACGGCGTTAAGGTCTAGGCTAAGTTTTTCTTTTTTTGCTTGTGAAATCTCTTAGTAATTTCGTCAAGGGTATGCCTCTTTCTTTTTCCTTCATCTATTTCCTTGTCGATCCTCTCCATTTTTCTTATGGCTAGCTCTGCTTCCAGTTTGCTTATTTTTCTTCTCATTCACTCATACCTCAAACTTTTCCCCGAGCTTCGGCACTTCGACTTTAGCGTGCTTTAAGTGTTTTTTAAGCGCGGTTTGAAGCTCGAGGCTTTTTGCCTCTTCGCCGTGCACGATAAATACGTTTTTCAGGCCTTTGATGCTTTTGGCGAATTCAACTAGTTCCTTGTGGTCGGAATGTCCGGAGAAAGGCGCCTGCCTTACCTTGAAATTCACGTCAATTAGCTTGTCAGCTAGCTGGATTTGCTTTACCCCTTCTAAGAGCATCCTGCCTCTCGTGCCTTGGGCTTGGAAGCCTACCATTATGATCTTGTTTTTTTCCTCTGGCGCGAGCTTTTCAAGATAGCCTACTGAAGGCCCTCCGTTTAGCATGCCGCTTGTGGCTAGTATTACTGCGTTAGGCTGTTCGAAGACGTCGGATCTGTTTCTCTTTTGCGGGACTAGGTAGTGCTCGCTTTTGAAGGGGTCGTCGTCGCTTGTTAAGATGCGGCGCTGCACCTCTTTTTTCAGGTAAATTGCGTTGTGCCTGTAAATGCGCAGCACCTTGTTTACCATGCCATCTAGGTAAATCGGTGTTTTTTCAAGCGCGCCTGACCGTAAGTAGCTTTCGAGGGTGAATAGTATTTCCTGCCCTCGGCCGATTGCGAAGGTTGGGATGAGCACTTTCCCCCCTTGCTTGACCGTGTCATTTATTTCCTCAACTAGGATACGGCCGGCTTCTTTAGACGAAGGGTGGCAGTCTGCCTTGGCGCCGTAAGTGCTTTCGATAATTAGCGTGTCTGCTTCCATTCCTTTTTCAGCGCCTTCAAGAAGCCTTGATGCACGCAGGTTCATGTCTCCTGTATATAACACGGTTGAGTCGCCTGTGTTTATTTTCGTAATCGCGCTTCCTAGGATGTGGCCCGCGTCGTAGAACTGAATGCCTTGCTTTTCCTCGTGGTATTCAAGCATTTCCGTGTGCGTCAATAGTTTTGCAACATGCTCTTGCTTGTAAGGCGAAGTGCTTTCCTTAATTCGCAGGTAGTCTGCAAGCAATAGCTGGATTAAGTCACGCGTTGGCTTGGTCAAAAAAACTTTTCCCTTGTAGCCAGATGCGTAAAGCGCAGGCAAATAACCAGAGTGGTCTAAATGAGCGTGGGACAAGACAACCTTGTCCAGTGCCTTTATTGCTTCGTAATCAAGCAGAGGGTATTCCTCTTCCTGGCCTAGCTTTACCCCGCAGTCAAGCAAAACGCTTTCCCTGCCTTTAACGAGAATACAGCTTCTGCCAACTTCCCTTGCCGCGCCTAAAAAACTAATTTCCGCCAACTAAACCCACACTCCTTTTGGAAGCAAATGGGCAAAGAAACTTAATGCTATTTTTCAAAAGCAAACAGAGTCCTGTCCCAGCTTCTTTAACAATAAAAAAGTGGGTTTCGTGGTTTAAATCGGGTTGGTTTTATTGCTTTTTTGTTGCGAGCATATGCATTGTGTTGAGCCTTCCTGGTCCAGGGAATCTAGCTTTTGCCGCTTCGAAGCCGTGTTTTGTGGCTAGTTTTTCAAAGTCTTGGGTTCTGGTGGTGCTTTCTACCTTCGTGTCAACGTGTTCAGAGTAACTTACTACTTGGTTATTGCTTTTGTTTACCCTGCTGAAGAACTCGTCTAGCAAGTGATGCCTCCAGTTCGCGTATTGCCGCTGTACTTTTGCTGTCAGTGGTTTTTTTTGTTTAAAGCAGCCTTGGATGAAAACTACTTTAAACCCGCCTTCGTGCTCAAAGTATTTCATTACGCCAACCGCGCCTGGAAAGTGCTCATGCGGTGCTTCGCCCCCCAGTAAGCCAGCTGTGGTTTCAGCAAAGTCTCTTGAGTCTTCCGGTTGTGGGTAGAACACTAGGTGCATTGCCTTTGGGGCGGGTGTTTTCTTATGTATTTGTTTAATTTCTTCCAGGACTTTTTTCATCTTTTGTGACATTTCTCCCTCTTCTGAGTATGCCCTTCTTGTAGTTTGTTTTGCTTCTACGAGTAAACCGTTTCCGGCCTTGCGAATTGTTCGTAGTAAAACCCGTTGTCCATATAAGTCAGTGAATATCGTGTTCTTTCCCTTCCAGAGTTTTCTTACCGCTTGTGCGTGCCGCTGGTATTTAATGAATTTTAAGTGTTTTTCGACGAAATTCATTCTGTTCTTTCCTGTTAGCCAATACAACTCCGTGTTGGTTTTTATAAACCCCGCAAGCAGTTTAAGCCCTTTGCTTCAGGGTTTAGTGATGGAAGATGATTGGAAGGCAAGGGAGTTGTTTTACCGCAAGGTTATTGGCAAATATTCCGAGGCGATTAAGGCAGGTGAGGAAAAGACCGTTTCTGGCCTGAAGGCCTGGCTTGTTACGTGCCTGGCGGATGCTGCCGTTGCGAGGGTTTCCTCTGAAGTTGCTTCTTGGGAAGAGTGTGTTTCTTTCGTGTCAAAAATCCCTAGCCTGCATTCTGGCTTGGAAGTTTCCTTTTGGCTAACGCCTTCTGAAGTGCTTGAAATTGGCGCAGGAGACGGGCTTGACAAGAGCGTTTTCTTGCAGTGCCTGCTTAAGCAAAAGCACATTGACGTGAAAATTAGGGTAGTGGAACTTGAAGGCAGCTTCAAGCACGCGCTTGTATGCTTTAAGCAGGATTTATTCGTGCTAATCGACGTTGACAAAGGTGAGATCAGGCAAGGCAAAAGCCTGGAAGACCTGCTTGCAAACGGCTTTGAGGGAAAGAAGTTCCTAAGGAGCCTGTATGAATTCAGCCAAGAAGAATACGTAGCGTTCTAGATTTTCTTCAATTCCTTCAGCAGCTTTTCGTGGATTTTTATTGACTCCTTGATGTGGTGCTCTAGGCTTTTTTTGCCTGTTTTCATGTGGTGGTGGAGCTTTAGCTCGTGGAGAACGTGTTTTTTCCACAGGTCTAGGAACTTATGCAGGCGCAATTCGGCTTTAGCGTCGGCTTTAGACTGTTTTTTCTTTAACATATTCCAAGCATTAACTCGCTTGGTGGTTTAATAGTTTACGCTGGGTGAAAAGAAACCCTTAAAATGCCGTTTTTTCACAATAAATTAACCAGTTAAACGCTATTTCTACACAATGCGGTGATAATTACTTATGGCTAAGAAGGTTGAGGAATTAACTAAATACGAAAAAGCCAGGCTAGTTGGCGCACGCGCCTTGCAGCTGTCAATGGACGCGCCGCCTTTGCTTGAAGTACCAGGCGACATGATAGACCCAGTCAAGCTCGCGGTTTTAGAATTCGAGAAAAACGTAATCCCGCTTCAGGTAATGAAAGTGCCGATGTAAACGTTTTGTAGTCTTTTTACTTAGTTTGCTTTTTTTATCCAGTGCCTTAGCGCGAGCTTGAAGTGGTCGCTTGCGTCTTCGGAAAGCGTGAGTTTTACTTCAATATGTTCCTTTCCTGCTTCTTTATCCGCTGGCTTACGCAAGACTATGCTGTTATTCCTTTCGCCTGGAAATATTTCATAAAGTCCTTCCAGCAATTCACTTGCCCTCCCTTGCATATGCACTCCCGGATGGCCGGGGTATTTCAAGAACGTAAATGTAACTTCTTTTTTTCCTTCTTTACGTTTATCGTCTTTGTGCCCTTCAAATTGCCAGTATTCAAAGCCTTGGCCCCTCATTTTTTGCAGGAATTCACTACAAGATGCCTGAAGCGAGGCGTTTATTTTTGCTAACGCTTCGTAGTAACTGCCTTTTGTCTTGTGCATGACTCCGGCTAGGTATGCCTTCCCATCTGAACTGGAAAGCACGCCTGTTTTTACTCCCTTGTT
>OBEQ012643292.1_pt1 | contig 11952 bp, 11 predicted proteins | sample 1670901 | NCBI WGS metagenome assembly OBEQ01 (sample SAMEA104232315, study PRJEB22302) | groundwater metagenome | biome: forest; feature: aquifer; material: groundwater | place: USA | collected 2011-08-07 | depth 5.4 m | reverse complement strand
GCACGCCCGGGTCCCAGGTGGTTTGATCTCGGCCGGCCGGTGGAATTTCGCCGTCCATCATGCCCGCGGCTAAATCAAGCACGTCTTCAACGTCCGCATCCATGAACGGGTAGTAGACCATCCGCGTCTTCAATGCGTTCTCATAGTGATAATCGTAGCGCTCTTGCTGAAAACCGTAGATCAGCGTCGAGCAGCCGCAAAATGCCGCGAACAGCATGGCTCCGGACATGCCTCCGATCGCAAGCGAAGCGCGGTTCAGAACCGCGACCTGAGCATCCATGCGCAGCGTTGGATCAACGTTGATCACGTCCACGCAGCCGGCCGGCACGCCGTCGGCGTAATAAGCGCCGCGCGGCTCCCCAAGCAGCGCGATGAGCGCTTCCGGATACCGCTCTTGCAACCCCTTGATCAAATGATCGTACTTGGCTTGCGGCCAATTTTTGTCCGGCCGCCGCACCGCGCGCGAACGCGGGAACACGGCGATCACATGCTTGCCCGCCGGAATCCGCTCAGCCGCAAATTGTTCGCCGCCGGCGGTCGCCTCAAGCTGCTCAAAGCGCTGGTCTTGCCGCCGCGGCCGGTGCGCGACAAAATCCTGGTCTTGGCTTGCCTCCGGCCTCACCTCAAGCCCGACTTTCACGCCGGATGCCGGACACGTGTTCAGTTGAAACGGGACGATCCATTCCGTGCCCGCGGGCAAGCGGGCTTGGTACTCGGCCAGCAGTTTCGAAGCCTGTGTTTCGGCATCCGGCCCGTCCGCCTGCTTGTCCAATGTCACGCTTTCCCAGACCGGACGCACGCCGTACTGCAGCCGCTTGCGCCACACGTTGCCGCGCGGCGCGCCGTTGCGCCAGAAATCCGCGAAATAAGCGCGCTGCGACAGCGGAACCTGTTGGAACCATTCCGGGTGGCCCCAAAATTCATCCACGTCCGGATAAAAAGCTTGGCGCCCCGGAAAGCTCGCGGCCACTTTGTGCGCGTCCGCGTACTCCGTGCGGCAGAGTTTCTTCACCCAGCCCTGCCACCACAAGAGCTCCCAGCCAAACTCGCCGATAAAAGGGCCGAAGAAGACGGTTTTCGCCATCTCAGCCGGTGCGCAGCACCGGTATCTCGGACGGAATGGAGCCGCCGTTGTCGCTCAGGTACTTCAAGACGGCCAGCCGATGCAGTCCGTTCAAAGCGGAGTAAAAACCTCCGTGCTTCACAACAGTAATGAACCCAGCTCCCGGTCTGCCTCTATAATCCACATGCCGCTCTTTGCCGTCCGCATCCTGTTCAAGGTGAGGAGGAGCTTCGTGTTCAAAGTCGTCCAGGAATGCCTGGTCTTGCCAATGGTAACCATGCGTTCGGAGCGAATGGATCAGATGCCTGAATCGAATGACCTGCGCTCCCGGATCAAGGTACTGCCAGGTGGCGCCGCCGTCGCGTGGTCGAGCGGACAAAGAAGCGGTTATGTACTGCCAATACCTCGTCGACTGAAGATCGCTGCTTTCCAATCGCATGTCGCTCCGGATCAGCCTATCCGCGAATTCATACCGCGCGTCCAATACAACCGCATTGCCCTGTTCATCGCACATCCATGGCCGCAGCTCCGCTGTCGACTCGCGTGTAAACTGATAAAGCTTGTCGAGGTTGAGCGAAAGCCTCGCCCGCTTCGCGGAAATAGCAGCCCGCAGCGAGCGAGCAAGCGCTAGCATCCCGTTTTTGCCCGTTCGCGGCGATCCCGCCTGCTGCGGTACGCTTCCAGCCAGCGGTTCGGGATGCAAAGCTTCACCAGCTCCTTGGCGATCCGGCGCGTGACGAATCCCTTGAAAGGACGCGCCATGCCGTTCGCGGGCGCCGCAGCCGCGGCTGCAACCTTGGGCTTATCCGCGACAGCGACCGCGACCGCCGTTTGCCCTTCGCGCTTGGCGTGCTCCTCGGTCTTGAGCTGCTTATCCTGCCCGTCGAGGTAATAGCTGTCGTAGCCGATCCAGTCGTGCGCGTCTTCGCGCCGCACCCAGAACTCTTTTGACGGGTCGTCGTGATCCACGCGGCCTTTGGGCACCGCTTGGTGGCAGGTTCCCACGCGGCGCGGGGCCGTGGCGTACCAAGGCGAGGCCTTCAGCTCCGCGAGCGACTGCGACATGGCTTCGGCAAGGTCCACAAACTCTTGGAACGTGAGCTCGGTACGCAGCCATTTCCAGTGCAAATGGATGTAGTCCGCCCACTGCTGCACTTCCACGCGCACTTCATTGGACGAGATCGACGGGTTCTTACGGCTCGGCTCCTCGTGGAGTTTGCCGGTGCCGAGGAACAGCATTTGCCCCAGCGGCACGTTCGCGGGCTTGCCGTGGTTGAGCCAGGTCAGGTACGCCTGCTGCGCCATCTTGCAGAAAACCTCGAACTCCTCGGCGTCGAACTCGATGCGCGCGTTGCGCCAATGCAGGTGGATGCTTTCCGCGATCTCGATGGCCGCGTAGTTGCTGTAAAACGTGGAGACCGGATCAACCGATTTGAACGCTAGAATTTTCTTCGCAACGCCCACCGTCTGCTCCTTGGATGCGCTTCGCTTAACGGCCGAGAATAAAAACCCGCTTCTGTCCGCTCGCCAGCCACAGCCAGGCCGATGCCAGCATCAGGCTCACGCTCGCGAGCCCCACATTCCAGGCGAACGACGGCTCGACCCACGCGTTCACGGCAATGGCCCCGCCCACAAGCGTGGCCACGGCAAGCAAGTCGCGGCCGAACGCCAGAAGCTGCCGCACGTACCGGTCCTCGTAGAGGAACCGCAGCCCAAGCCGGCCGAACCCCACGGCATAGACCACGTAGCTCAAGACCTGGGCGAGCACGATGCCTTTTGCTCCCATCCACCGCGCCAGCGTAAAGAACAGCACAACCTCGCAAACCGTTTTCGCGAAGAAAACCGCGAGCAGCGTCCACGTCTTTTCCATGGAAAGGTACAGCATGCGGAGAATTTGGAGCGGCACGCGGAAAATAAGCTGCACCGTCAAGAGCTGCAGCAGAATCGTGGCCGGCAAATAGCTCGGACCGCCGAGGATAAGCGCGATCTCGCGGGCGAACACCGCGAGCAAGAGCGTGGCCACGGCCGTGAGCAGCAGCACCGTGTGGTACCCGCGCTCGTAAAGCTCTTCCAATTCCGTGCGGGCGCGGCCTTTCAATTCCCCGAAGACCGGCAGGAATGCGGTCGAGACCATGGTGTTCACCGCGCTGTTCACTTTGTTGACGATGTTGAGCGCGAACGAAAGATGGCCCACGGTCGTGGTGCTGAACCATTTGCCCGCGAACAGCGTGCCCATGTTCAGGTAGCTCTTGTACAAAATCTGGTTGAGCGACACCGGGATGCTGCGCTGCGCCAGCGATAAGGCGTCGGCCCAGAGCTCGGACCAGCGCACCGAAGCCCCCGCCCACCCGGCCGAACGCCGGAGGCTCGCATACAGCCACCAATTGTACGCGGACACCGCCAAGTCCAGCGTGGCACCGCACAAGATGTAGCCGACCACGGTCTGATGCGTGAGGATCGTGTACCCGGCGGTTGCAAGCTGAGCCGCGATCATGGCCAGCGCTTGCCACAGGTACCGCTTGTATTGAAGCAGGCCTTGTAGAACCTCCGGACCCACGGGGCTGCCCAGAATGCCGACGAACTGCACGATTCCCAGAGCCATCACGATCGTGTGAAGCCCCTCAAAATGGTAAAACCCTTCCGCGGGCCCGGCGGCCGCGAACATGAGCAGGCCAACCACCAGCCGGCAGGCGGCCTTGATCAAGTAGTTGGACCACACGATTCGGTGAGCCGCTTCCGGCGAACCCGACCCGGCGAGGCGAGGCACGACCACCACATCCGTCTCGATCACGATAAACGAAATGATTCCGAGGACGGACGATCCGACCGCGAGCAACCCCATGAGGCTCGGCCCGAAATAGCGGTAAAGGCACGCGGACGTGATAAGCCCGGCGCCCAGCCGCAAAATCCACACGGCCGAAAACGTGCTGATGCCTCGAAGGATCTTCTGGTGCCACATGGGCGAACGCCTTACCTCCGGCCGCTTCCCACGGGAGCCGGCTTGCGGCTGCGCGGCGCTGACACTACCGGCGGTCGCGCGACTCCGGCTGCGGGAGCCGCGGGCTCGGTCTTGACCGCGGCGCCGTTGTCCGGTGCCATCCACGCCTGGAAATCGGTGATGAATTGCTGCACGACTTCGTCTGTTTTCGGGTGCGCCACGAACGGCTTGAAGAACTTGTGCGGCACAGTGACGATGTCCGCTCCGGCGCGCAGCGAGTCGTTGATGTCGTGGATGTGGCGGATGCTGCCGGCGATGATCTCGCTCGGGTAGTTCCATTCCTTGAATACCTGGTGCACCTGCGAAACAATGCTGTACGCGTCATACCCTGTGTCGCGGATCCGGCCGATGAAAAGGCTCACGTAATTCGCGCCAGCCATCGCGGCCATGACCGCTTGGTTGAACGACATGCAGCACGTGCAGTTCACCTTGACCCCGCGCTGGCGCAGCTCGCGGATGACCGCGAGCTCATCCCAGCCAATCGGCACCTTCACGTTCAAGTTCTTGTACCGGCCGAACGCCTTCACGAACGATTCGGCCTGGGAGATCATCTCTTTGGGGTCGGTGGTGAACACTTCCACGCTCAAGGGGATGTCGTAGCCGTACTTCTCAAGCAGGTCGATGATCTTCTGGATGTGCGCTTTAAAGTCGCCTTTCTTCTCCTTGGAGAGAATGGAAGGGTTGGTCGTGATCCCGCGCGGAAAGCCGCGCTTCAAAGCGTCTTCGATCTCATCCAAATTCGCCGAGTCGACGAAAATCTTCATGCGAAAAACTCCTTCATTGGCTGCCTGAGCGAGCCTGTAAAACCCATGCCACCGCTTCCCCGAGCGTTCGGACCCGGTGCGCGGGCGCGCACGGTCCGGTGCAATCCCCGCTGTAAGGCCGTTCCACCAACCCGCCGGTGCAGCCAACCGCGTTGCCGGCCCCTATGTCGCGCCAGCGATCGCCGATCATGAACGATTTCGTGAAATCAATGTCCCATTCCCGCTGCGCCTGCTCAAGCAGCCCGGGTTTGGGCTTGTGGCACTCGCACCCGTCCGATTTGTGGTGCGGGCAATAATAAATCGCGTGCACCGGCACGCGCTGCTGAAGCAGATCGTGCATGCGGTGAAGCTCCGCCTGCTCCAGCTCGCCCGTGGTGATCTCGGGCTGATTCGTGACCACAATGGCTAAATACCCGGCATCGACCACGGCTTTCACCGCGTCGTGCGCGTCCGGCATGATCTTGAACTGGTCCACGTGCCACGGCGCGATCCCGCTGCCGTCCATCAAGCGGACCTCGTTCAAGACGCCGTCACGATCGAAGAAGACGGCGCCCTTCATGCGCGGCTATGCGCTCGGCAACGCCGAACGCGAGTAAATGGTGCAGCACCCCGTGCCATCCTTCGACGTGGGGCGTGGTGTTGTACGGAACAACGATGCATACGTCGCAAACCTCTTTCATCGCGCCGCCGTCGAACCCGGAAAGCCCGATTGTCTTGCCGCCGCGGTCCTTGACCCATTGAATCGCCTTGAGCAGGTTCTGCGACCACGCTCCGGCCTTGTCCTTACCCGCGCCGCCGTGCACGCTCACGGCCACGAGCATGTCGCCGGGCTTGTAAAAGTTGGTCAATTGTTCGGTAAACACGTGCTCCCAGCCGTCGTCGTTGACGAGCGCGCTGAACAGGCAGATATTGTCGACCAAGCTCATGACCCGCATGCGGCGGACGTCCGGAAGCGCTGTCATCTTGTTCAGGTCCGATGCCAGATGCGACGCGGTGCCGGCCGATCCGCCATTACCGATCGTGAACACGGTGCGGTCGTTCTGCCACGCGCTGAATAAAACGTCCATGGCGCGGTCGATGCTCTCGCGGTCCAGCTCGCGCTGAATCTTCTCGCAGCCGTCCATGAACGTGTCGATGTACTGCCGGTTGCTTACCCATCCGAGCGTCGGCGCGCTCTGCGCCAGCGCGTTCTTTTGAGCGGTCGTCGCGGTGCTTGGCATCAGTCCAACCCCATGGTCTCAACCAACTCAGTGACCCGCTGGCGCATGTCGTCGAACGACAGCGGGGCGTTCCCCATACGCTCCACGCGGACAGCGGCCGCGCAGCTCGAAAGAAAAGCAACGGTCAACAGCGGCGCGCCCACGGACAGCGCCAGCGCCGCGGCGGACAAGAGCGCGTCTCCGGCGCCTTTGGTGTCCACCGCGTCGCGCGCGAGCGCTTCGATCGGATAAAACTCTTTGTTCGCTCCGTGCGGGTACTCGAACGCGATCAGCCCCTTTTCGCCCAGCTTCATGATGAGCGATTGAGCGCCCGCGTCCATGAGGCAGCGCCGGCCGAGCGACGTGAGCCCGCAGTCCTGGTCACCGACGGCGAACCGCACTTCCCGCTCGGTCGCGCACAGCAAGTCCGCGCCTTTATAGTCCAAAATGTTGCCCCAGCGGCTTGCGACCTGCGTGTCGGCCACGATCTTTTTGCCGCCGTCTTTTGCCAATTGAAGGAATGTCGGGATGCTCTCGTGGTGGAACAAGCCGTGGCGGAAGTCCGAAAACACGACCGTGTGCACCTCGGGCAATTGCTGCTCCATGATCTGCTGCACGCGGATAAGCGGATCGCCCAAGAGCGGCGTGTTATCCACCTGATCGATCTGGATCAATTTATAGCCGCCGCTCTCAAAAACTTCCTTTTTCGTGGTCGGCCGCGTGCTGTCCACGATCAGGTGCGCGTTGACCTGTTGTTTCTTCAGGTACTCGGTGACATATTCCCCGTCCGCGTCCGCGCCGATGAGCGTGACGAACCGCACGTCCGCGCCGAAGTTCGCCATGTTCTGCGCGACCACGGCCGCGCCGCCCACAAAGGTCTCGGAAGCATCCTTCTTGATGGAGAACGTTGGGGTTTTGGTGGATGAGCCGAGCACGGTGCAGTGGTGGTACTGGTCGATGATCGTGTCGCCGACCAAGAGGATCTTCGCGGTCGCGAGCTTCGCGAGCGTACCGAGAATTTCCGCGCGGCCGATGCCCTGCGTGCGGCACATGGCGCTGATTTTCTCGAGCGTGACCTTGGGCTTGGTGCTGCGGATGATCGTAGTTGAAGAGAACACGGTATCGCCCGGCGAAAAAATCATCTTTCCGCCGTACGCGGTCACGGCGCGCATTTCTTCCTGCGTCTTCGGATGCGCGTCCGGACGCTGGCCGTCGTACTCATAACCCTTGATAAAGATGTCCGGCTTGAGCGAGCTCAGCGCCGCGATCGGCGTGGCTTCCTTATCAATGTAAACATAGTCGACCAATTCCAGCGCGGCCAGGTTCTCGGCGCGCAGGTCTTGGGTGATGTACGGCCGGTCTTTTCCTTTTTGAACCTGCTCGTCGCACGTGAGCGAAACCACCAGGATATTGCCTTTTTCTTTTGCGAAGCGAAGGTGGCGCAAATGCCCGGGATGCACGATGTCGAAGGTTCCGTGGCACAGGACCACGGTTTTTCCTTCACGGACCCGGCCCAGATGGTCCACCAGGTCCGCCAGCTTGTAAATCTTTCTCCGATAGTCAACGGCAGTGGCCATTGGCTCAGCGTTGTCCTTGGGGTTGCAAGCCGGCTTCAGATAATTCGCGGATGCGTGCCGCTACGCGCATGCTGCGCAGGCCGCGCTCATTATCCGGCGCGGCTTGGCCCGCGATGCACCGCATAAAATGGTTCCATTGCCCGTCCCAGGAGCCGTCCCCGATAAAGGTCATTTCCTCTTCACGGGGTGCGCCGGATGGCCGCACGCGCGTGCCGATCGTCAGCGTCTGCGTGCCCCATTTCGGCAGCGATTCGATCCGCACGTACCCTTCGCTTCCGGATACTTCCAGGTGGAAACGGTTTTTCCAGCGCAGAAAGCTGAAATGCAGCTTGGCAAGCATCGACCCTTTGCGCAGCACGGCAAAACCGTTGTCATCCTGCGCGTGCTCGAATCGCGCCAGGTCGCCCGAAACACGGTCCGGCTCGCCGAGGAACCACAATGCCAAGTCGATGCTGTGGATGCCCATGTCCAGCAAGCTGCCCACTTCGTTCGTATTCGTCAGCGCGGTGCCGTTCACGTAGTCGCAGGTGAGAAAGTACGGCTCTCCGATCGCTCCTTGGGCCACGAGATCGTGCGCCTTTTGCAAGCCGCGGTCGTACCGAAGGTTGAAGCCCGTCTCCAGCGCAACGCCTCGCGCAACCGCGAGCTCGGTGATCTCGCGCGCTTCTTCCAAGCTTCGGCCGAGCGGCTTCTCGGCTAGCACGTGCTTGCCGGCCGCGAGCAGCTCCAAGAGGATCTCCGGCGCGTATTTGGTCGGCACGGCAACAATGGCCGCGCCAATGTCCGGCCCCAGCGCGTCGCGCCAATCCGTCGATGCCACACCGCCGTAGTGCTCGGCAACCGCGCCGGCGTGCGCTTTACTCACATCCACGGCCAAAACCACCTTGGATCCCGGATGCCCCACGACCGCGGCCGCGCGCTTGGCGCCGATATTCCCGCATCCGATCACAGCCGTCCGCACCGTCATGAGGGATTGATCCGCCGCAGCGTCCACAGGTCGCTCGAAAGCGTGGCGGGCGCCGCCTCGCGATACTTGTCTTTGATGTGCAAAAATTTGCCGGTCACCGTGGGCGTGGTCACCAGGAACCGGATCAGCTCCGCGAGGTCCTGCGGACTGTCCCACGGCTGCGACGGCGGCTTTTCGCCCGCTTCCTCGGCATGCCGCCAGATTTCCGATTGCTGAAGCCCGGGCCCGATCGCGTTCACGCGGATGCCGAGCGGGCGCAATTCCTCGGCGAGCGAATCGCTCAGCCGCACCACCGCGGCCTTTGAGCAGGCATACGCGGTGAAGTGCTTGCGCGGGTACGCGCTGCCGCCGCCGGCCAGGTTGATGATGCAGCCTCCGCCTTGCTTGGCCATGACCGGAATCGCTTTCCGGCACAGCCGCGAAACCGCGAACACGTTCACGCGGAAAACCGCTTCCCAGTCATCCGGATCCACGTCCGCAAGAGGGCCCACGGCCGACATCACGCCCGCGTTGTTCACCAGCACATCGATGCGGCCTGTTTCCTTCAAAATGGCGTTGATCCAAGCGTCTGCGGCATGATAGTCCGTCACGTCGAGCGTCGTCAAGCGAACCCCGGGCACGTCGATGCTCGTGGCTTGGCGCGCACACGTATGAACGCTGAAGCCCATTTCCGCGAGCGTTTTGGTGATGGTTAACCCGACCCCGCGGCTGCCACCGGTCACAACAGCAACCTGTTTCTGCATCAGAACACCCGGCGCATGTTCGCGAGCGCGGCTTCGCCGTTTTGCGCCAGCGCGGGCGGCAAGGAAATGTCGAACCCGGCGAGATCCCCGCGGGCCTTGAGCGCGCGCCGGACGGTCAAAGCATCCTCTGCCTCGGCGTAATGGAAAACTACGCCGTCAACCGACTCCAACGCCTTGTCCAAATCGCGGACCGGTGTGACTCCGTCCACCGGCGGCAACGGGAAAAAGCTGTCATAAGCTTGAACGTTCAGTTCGCTGGCGAAACGGTCCACGAATTTCATGAAGGGCGAATTCACGAGCGAAAAAGATTCGCGCTTGTACGACACGCCGACCCACAGCAGCGAGCGCAGCCGGCTGGTATTTGAGCCGCTCACCGCGTCGAACAACGCGCGCATGCGCTCCGTGTTGACCGCCTTCATGTCTTCGAACAGCCGCCGCGTGCTCGCGTCTTCGCACTTGCGCAGGATCGTGGTCATGTCCCGCTCCAAGTGGCCGCCGCTCACGCCCAGGGATGGGGCGATGTACGCGGCCTTGCCGATGCGCGCGTCCTGGCGCAGCGCCGCGGCCAGAGGCGCGAAGCGGAACCCCAGCTGGCGGCAGTAATTGTCCATGGCGTTGGCGAACGTCACGCTGAACAGCAGGTAGATGTTGATCGCGACCTTCACCATCTCGGCTTCGATCCAGGTGTAGGTATGGATCGGGCAGGTGAAATTCGCTTTGAACGCCGCGGGCACGTCCTCCGGCCGCTCGGTGCCGAAGATCAGCTGTTCCGGCTCAAGGAACCGCGGAAGCGCCTGCCCCATTTTCAAGGTGTCGACCATGTACACCAATTTGACGTCCGGCCGCTGGCCGAGCAATTCCCGCTTCACCTCGTCGCAAAAACCCGGATACACCTGGCTGAGCAGAATCAACGTCGCGCCTTGGCCCAAGTGCGGCACGCATTGAGCGATGAACGCGCGAATCGCTTCCACGTCCGGCTCGCCCTGCTGATTCAACGGGGTGTCGATGGTCAAAAAAACGACGCGGTGCTCCGCGATCTTATCCGGCGTCGCGTGGAGCGTGATCCGGCTCCGGCCTTCGGCCCAGCGGCTGCGCAGGTCCGGCTCTTCTTCGGTCAGCTCGCCCGCGGCCACGGCTTCGCGCCGCGACATCTCAAAGTCAAACGCCGCGCATGGGCCGGCCTTGAGCGCCCAGCCAAGGCTGAACACCTGCCCGATATGCGATAAACCTAAGAAAAGAGGCTGCTCGACCATTTCAGACTCGTGCATTGGCCTCCGACCGAGGCTCCGGAGCCGAGGTCGTGTCGCGACGCGACGGCGGCGCGGCCTGCCACAGTTGTTTCATCAAGCGCACGCCTTCCGGAAGATCGATTGTCGCTTTCCAATTCAGATCAGCCGCGATCCGGCTCACATCCGCCACGGTCACGCGCGCTTCGCCTTTGCGCTCCGCGATGTGCGTGATGTTCGGAGAAAATAGCTCCGCGACTTCCTGAACGCTGTAATTGTTGCCGCAGCCCACATTGTACGACCGCAACGCGCGCAGCGACCGCGCCGCCGCATAGTTGGCGCGCGCCACATCGGTCACGTGAATGCAGTCGCGGCGCTGCGAGCCGTCGCCGGTCACGGTGAGCGGCACGCCTCGGCGGCACTGGTCGTTGAAAATCCCGATCACGGAGCTGTACGCGTTGAACGGATTCTTGGGATTGAACGAGCGCGGGCCGTACACGTTGAAATACCGCAGCGCGATCACCGGAATGCCGAACCGCTCGCCGAGAATCAGCGCATATTGCTCGCCCGCATATTTCTCCAGCGCGTACGGGTTCAGCAATTGCGGCGGCGTGTCTTCCGGCGTGGGAATGCGCTCGGTGTTGCCATAGATAGCCGACGAGCTTGAGTAGACAAACTTTTTAATGCCGCTGCCCTTCACGGCTTCGAGGCAGCGGATCGTGCCGATCACATTCACGTCTTCGTGCTCGACCGGCTCATCGAACGACGGCTGGATCCGCGGCAACGCGGCCAGGTGGAAGAAATAATCGCAATCCTTCACTTCATGCTTCCACGCGTCGGGCTGCCGGATGTCCGCGCGAACCAGCTTGGCCTTGGGGTTCGGGTACGCTTCCTGGCCGGTGGAAAGATTATCCACGATAACCACGCTTACGCCATCGCTGACCAAAAGGTCCACGACGTGCGACCCGATGAACCCCGCTCCACCGGTGACAATGGCTTTCATGCCACACCCGCGGTTGCGCGTGCGTCCGGCTTAGGATTAACGCTTGGCTTGCGGCCGACCGCTTTCACGATGTCCAGCGAGTCGCGGATCGCGTCCGGAATGCCTTTGTATTGGAAGCTTCCCTGCCGGCCGATGGAGAAGAAATTCTCCGGGAACAAAGCCTTGTATTGCGCGAACCGCTTAAGCTCGACCTCGCTCTGCACCGGGTACTCGCGCCCTTCGGCGCTGGGAATCTCGATGCCGATCAGCGTGTCTTTAGCCTTGTGGTTCGTGATCTGCTTGAACTCCGTGACGCGCGTGTGCTGCTCATCGCCCGCGTAGTGGATCCACGTCACGTCCTCCGGGAACGCATGCTCGGTCGGCAGCACGACTTTGAGGAATTGCCGGCCGCAGTACCGCAATTTGCCGTATT
>OBEQ011872600.1_pt1 | contig 11952 bp, 11 predicted proteins | sample 1670901 | NCBI WGS metagenome assembly OBEQ01 (sample SAMEA104232315, study PRJEB22302) | groundwater metagenome | biome: forest; feature: aquifer; material: groundwater | place: USA | collected 2011-08-07 | depth 5.4 m | reverse complement strand
GCGGTATTATGGGATCAATCGTTCACGATTTTTCCTGTATCTCAAGGAGATGGAATTCCGCTTCAACCACCGGCACGAAAATATGCTTGCCATCACAAGGAAAATCGTGAAATCGTCGAAGCTGTTCTAGACAAGCTCCTTTAATTATACTCTTTCTCTAAATTTTCTTTATGCCAAGCCAAACAGGTTGACCTTCAAGTTTGGAGGATATCTCGGCTTCAAATTTGCCGGATCTATGATACTCAAGTTCCTCCGCGCCGACTTCAGTTTTGAGCAATATCTCCGCTCGTAAAACTATACTTTTCGCTTCCGCTGGAAGTTCCAGGAAAAGCGCGATTTTATCTTTCGGGCGGAGGCCAGCTTCCTGACGCAAATCCTGCGCCATACGAATCAATTCGCGCATTACTCCTTCTTCGCGCAGTTCCGGAGTAATTTTTGTATCTAACTCAACTTCGTCTTGGATTTTCCGGTCGAAAACAACTTCTTTGACATTCACTTCGTCCCTTAAAACATCTAGGAGTTCTCGTTTACTTTTTCCGCCTAAGGCGGATCCGCCTCTGGCGGAAATTTTTAACTTACCGAGGGGCTGCCTCACCTTAATCCCCGCCTCCGCCCGCTTCGCGAGTCCCAAGCTCGCGAGGCGTCGTACTTCAGTCATAGCTTTTTCCAATTTCTGATCAATGTATTTTTTATCAGTGCTCGGCCAGTCTTCAAGATGAACGGAGTTTTTTTCTCCCAGTGCCTCGTAAACCACCTCTCCAAAAAACGGGGCCAATGGGGCGATGAGCTTGCCCAATTCGCGCAGCGCGTATCCCAGCGTAACTGTCGCGGCCCGATGATCAGAAACGCTCTCTGGCTTTTGAAACCTCCTGCGCGAGCGGCGGATGTACCAACGCGAAAGATCATCCACAAACTGCTCGATCGAAAGCACAGCCTCGCGCACTTCGTAATGTTCGAGGTGGGCAGTCGCTCCGATAATAGTCGTCTCTAAACGCGACATAATCCAGCGATCAAGGATATTTTTCAAAGACGCTTTCTTCTTTGAAGAGGCGCTCTTCATGTAATAGGTGTTAAAGAAAACAATAGAATTCTGGATGATAAGATGAAAACGCCGGAAGACCTTGAGAATTTCGTTTTCATCGAAATTTTTCGGTTCCCCTGGCGGGCTAGCGGTATAGAAATACCAGCGCACGGCATCCGAGCCGTATTTTTCTATCACTTCCCGCGGATCAATCACGTTGCCTTTCGATTTGGACATCTTCTGGCCAAATTTGTCGTTTACGTGCCCCAGCGAAATCACATTTTTGTAGGGAGCGCCGCGCTCAAGGAGGGTTGCAACGGTAAGAAGGGTGTAAAACCAGCCCCGGGTTTGATCCATGGCCTCAACAATATAATCGGCAGGAAACACCTCGCGCTTGTCCATGAGGTTTTTATTCTCAAAAGGATAATGCCACTGGGCGTAGGGCATTGACCCCGAATCAAACCAAACGTCAATAACTTCCTTCACCCGCCGCGCCGCGCCGCCGCACTTCTCGCAACGAATTTCTATCTCGTCCGCGTAGGGGCGGTGCAAATCAACGAGGCCGGTTTCGTCTCTCGGAAGCGTCTTCAAATCCAGTTTTGCGATACCCGCCACCTTGATAAAGTCGTCGCCGCGCTTCATCTTCTCTCCAATCGCCTCCTTCTCGCTCCAGCCAGAGGCAGCGTGCTCGAGCATCCAAATCGGGTATTCGTGGCTCACGATCAGAATATTTTTGCCCTGGTATTTTTTCTCCGTGTCTTCTAAAAATTCCCACATCCGCCTGCGGAGGTCGCGAAGCGACTCTCCTTTCTCCGGCCTGCGCTCAAACTTAGATTCGTATGTTGGATAAAGTTCGTGATATTTGGAGTCGTGGCAACCGGCGAGAGTTGGACCAAGCTGAATCTCTCGCAGACGATAATCGAAAACAATTTTTTTGAGTCCGGCAATTTTTTCATCTATCTCCGAGGTCTCCTTCGTTCGGGTTATGGGGGAAGTGATGATAACATCAATTTTCTGTTTCTTTTTCTCGAGATGGCGCTCAAATTTTCCGAAAGAATCGGCCACCATTGACCGGCCGCGGGGGGTTAGATGAAAACCCTTTATCCCCGGCGCAACTAAATGAAAAATATTGCTCTCCGCCTCGCCGTGGCGCATGACCCAATAATCGTTCTTCGGCCCGCCTGCTTTCTTGCTTAGCTCATCCAAACTGCCCACAACTTCATGTTGTTTGCATTTTTCGCATTCCCAAACCGGCAGCGGCGTTCCCCAATAGCGCTCGCGGGAAAAATTCCAATCCTTCGCTTCCTTGAGCCAACCGCCGAAGCGCCCTTCCTTAAGATGCGCGGGGGTCCAATTGATTTTTTTATTGTTCTCGATGAGCTTATCGCGGATTTTACTCACAGCCACAAACCAAGAATTCCTCGCGTAGTAGAGAACGGGCGTGTCGCACCGCCAACAATACGGATATTCGTGCGTGTATTTTTCTACGCGCAACAAGTTGCCATGTTTTTTAAGATGCTCAAAAATCTTTTCCTCGGTTTTTGAATCCTTCACGGGCATACCGGCCAATCCCGGAACTTCTTTGGTGAATTTTCCCGCCTCGTCAACCGTGTGATGCTGCGGCAAACCCACTTTCAAACCCAACTGGTAGTCGTCTTCACCGTACATCACGGCCGTGTGAACAACACCAGTGCCTTCCGCCGTTGTCACGAAATTGGCTGGATAAATCTTGTAGGAGGTTTTGGATTGAAGTGGTTTTACGTCGAAAAGTGGTTCGTACTCGAGGCCTACTAGCGAAAAACCCTTCAGTTCGATTTTTCTTTCAAATATGCCCGTCATAAACTCACCTGCGCTTGTATCCAAACCAATACGTTGATTTACGATGCGACTATCACCGCCATCTCTTGTATTTTTTAGAAAGATGTCCTGGGCAAGAATATATTGCTCAGGAGAGTTAACCTTACTAATCAAAACGTATTTTACATTAGGTCCTACTGCGAGCGCAACATTTCCCGGTAGAGTCCACGACGTGGTGGTCCATGACAAAATATAGGTATTTTCATCAGTTGTGAAATACCGACCGATTTCCTGTCCAGGCTTCAACTTGAACTTCACATAAACCGAATTGTCTTCTGTTTCTTTATAACCCTGCGCAAGTTCATGCGAAGAGAGCGACGTGCCGCAGCGCGGGCACCATGGCACGACCTTGTGCCCCTTGTAGAGCAATTTTTTCTTTGCGAACTGCGCGATGATCCACCATAAGGTTTCAATATAAGAACTCTCGTATGTAATATATGGGTTCTCCAAATCAATCCAGAAGCCCATTCGCTCGGTCAGCCGTTCCCACTCGTCTTTATATTTCCAAACCGATTCCCTGCATTTTTGATTGAACTTGGCGATGCCGTATTCCTCAATCTCTTTTTTTGATTTAAGTCCCAGCTGTTTTTCAACTTCGATTTCGACGGGCAATCCGTGCGTGTCCCATCCCGCCCTGCGGGGAACATAATATCCCCGCATGGTTTTGTAGCGTAGGATGACGTCTTTGAAGGCCCGCGTTAAGAAATGGCCAATGTGCGGCTTGCCGTTCGCCGTCGGCGGCCCCTCAAAAAAAACGAATTTCTTTTTATTTTTGCGGAGCTGGAGACTCTTCTCAAAAATCCTGTTAGTTTTCCAAAACTCCAAAATCTTTTCCTCGGCCTTGGGAAGATTAAATCCTTTTTCGTTCTCTTGCGCCATAAGATAAAAATATCAGAGAATAGCCAAAATTCCAAATTTTTTATCAAAATACAATGGGCCACACAATGTGCGGCCCTTCAAAAGTAAAAACCCTACAACGCGAAACGAGATTCCTTTGTTACTTGGAATATTAAATCAACCGGTATGAGGACGTACTTATCTCCCCTTGTAAAGCAAACGCATTCTACTCCCGTCGCGCGATCTTCGATGGTTGCGCCACCCAAGCTGCAATCCCCCCGCAAAACAACGGTCGGGTCTCCATCCTTCGCTTCTTCGACAAAATCCTTACTTATAACAACGCTTGAGACTTGTACGTCGCCGCTAAACGATACCGAAACAGGATGTTCGCGCACGAAATAAATTTTCCAGCAGATGGGTATTTCTCTTATAACGGCCGTGTTCGTAACAACGGACATAGATTTATCTCCTTATAATTAACTACGTAGAGCCTACCATTTTTGAACAAAACTTGTCAAATCTTCTCCGGAGCCTCAATACCCAAGAGGCCCAAGCCAGATTTGAGAACCTGGGAAGTTGTTTCGAGGAGAACAAGGAGTGCGTTGCGCCGCGATTCGTTTTCTTCTTTCAGAACCGGAGTCGTCTCATAAAGTTTATTGGCAAAAACAGCCAGTTTATAGAGATAATTGGCCAAGCCGCTCATTTGCAAATCCTCCGCCGCCCGCAAAACCACATCCGGAAATTCCATAATTTTTCTGATTAGTGCGAGTTCAGGCTCGCTCATTAAGTGGCCACTTTCAAATTTCGATTTTTGACTCTTGATTTCCGACTTGCGCAAGATGCTCCGCATTCTTGCATGCGTGTACTGTAAATACGGGCCGGAGTCTCCTTTGAGTGATAGTGATTTATCAAAATCAAATACGATATCCTGACCCATAGCTTGCTTCAATATTGAATATTTAATGGCTCCGATTGCAACATCTTCTCGATTGACTCCTTCGTTGGTTGAATTGAAATTTTCACGTTCCCGCTCTTTTTCCTGCAACCGACTTTTAACCTCATCGATCAATGATTCTGCGGTGATAACCTCACCCGTACGCGAGGACATCTTGCCACTCGAAAGACGCAGCATCCCATGGGGAACATGGCGCGTCTTCTTTGCAACTTCCGGCATAACAAGCTCCATCACCTTCAAAAGAACCCCAAAATAGGCATTAATTTCGTTGCCGGTCACGATAACCGAGAGATCCAGAGGGTACAGTTCAAATTTCTTTTTGTTCAACCCCAGCTCTTTTGCCTCATAGGTGGGCAAGCTCTGCGCGTTCACGAACACACGCGTGTGGAGGCCGTAATCCTCGCCATGAAATACAATTGCTCCATCGCTTTTTGAAAAAGTATTTTCGTGGCCGAGGACAATCTCGAGTCCTTCTTTTCCCACCTCGCTCTCAAAAAAATAGTGATCGAACTTTGTGCCAAGTCTTTTATAAATCTCTTCGAAATATTCCAAGCTCCACTTTCTGCCCACGTCATAGAGACGATTAATCTCCTGATCTGTTTTGGAATATATTTTTTTGTTTATCGCAACAATAGCTTCTCTCGCCTTAGATTGATCTTTGTAGAACTCGTTTTCATAGACAAGAGAGCCAAATGAGTAGGCCTTGCCTAGAAAATCTATCTTTTTCGAAAGACTGTCCTTTTCATCTGGCATCTTTTCCTCGCTATACCTCTCTGGCATTGACTTCATACCCCACACCGCTTTCGCCACATGCAAACCAACGTCGCCCTGGTAGTTGGCACGTATCACTCGCGCCCCCGCAGCTTCACAAAGCCTAGCGATGGACTCGCCGATAGCATTGCTCATTAGATGACCCATATGAAAAAGCTTAAAGGGGTTGGGGTCGGTAAATTCGACCATGACTGTTTTCCCCTTCATACTCTCAATAGAGCCGTAGCTGTCGTTACCGCTCGCGCGAGAAAACTCATCGCACAGCGCCTCTTTTGAAATCCAGAAATTGATAAACCCGGGCGGCGCAGCTTCAATTTCTTTGAAAAATCCGGCCGGCGAATTCGCCTGGATTTTGACTGCAAGTTCCTTCGCCAGGTCAAGCGGTTTTTTGCCTTCCTTGTTGGCGAGGCGCATAGCCAGATTTGTCGAATAATGTCCGAAGTTTTCTACCTCCGGAACGAAAACACCGAACGGCATCGAGTCGCCCGCGACCTCCCTAATCGTCTTCTTAATTTTGTCCCTTATTGACATCTTGGAAAAATACGTTATTTACAGGCAAGAGCGGTAGCGTGGCGGGCTGGCTCACCCCAGGCCCCAACCCCAGCGGCCCCCACGCACCGCTCCTTTTTCTTTTTAAGGATAATATAAAAAAGAATATTATCCCATACGCCGCGGCGAGAAAAAAGAAAGGCCCGCTTTCGCTGATGCTACTTGCGGGCTTGAAAAATTATCTCACTGGAACGGGCAGTCGCCAGCCATAGCCGTATTTGCCAAGAAAAACATCGCTATTCATTAACACCAAGATGGTTATGGGGATGCCGAACGCGGCGATGACCAAGGCAGCGATGATGTTATCTTTTCTGTCAAGAATTCTCCTTGATTCTTCGCCAGGGTTATACTTGCTATCTAGAAATGCAAACGCCGTACCGAAATTGAAAACTGCGCAAATAAAATAGATGGTCGCCAAGACCTCTCCGATCACCGGCCAGTTCATTGCCGCACCTCCTAAATTACTAATGCTAGGATGAGTATAGGCCGTAGTAAAAATATTGTCAAAATTCTACAATTTAGGATATGGCGCTGAGCGCTCAAAACATCGTTGCCGAAAACAGACGCGCGCGATTTGATTACGAAATACTTGAAACCTTTGAAGCGGGCATTGAGCTCCGCGGCTTTGAGGTGAAAAGCGTGAAGCTCGGCAGGATGCAACTCGCCGGAAGCTATGCCGTGGTTCGCGGCGGCGAGGTCTCAATTCTTAACTCCCAGATTCCGCCCTATCAGCCAAAGAACATGCCGAAAGATTATGATCCGGGCCGCACGCGGCGCCTGCTCTTGCGCGGCGACGAAATCAAAACACTTGCGGGAAAAATCAAAGAGAAGTTTTCGCTTATCCCTCTGCGGGCCTATTTAAAGAAAAACTTTATTAAAATAGAAATTGCAGTTGCCAAACCGCGTAAAAAAAGAGACAAGCGAGAGCTCTTAAAAAAACGGGCCGTGGAAAGAGAAATGAAAAAAGAGTTCTAGTTTATCAATTATCCGTGGAGATGGGCGGAATTGAACCGCCGTCTGAAGATGAAGTCGCGTTGCCGTCTACGAGCGTAGTCTAACTAGGTTAGGCGAAGCGATTCTTGTTTTAGTTCCGAATTTAGAATCATCGATCCGGAGCGAGCCTCCTTATATTAGACCGGGTGTAGCCTAAGAGACACAAGCTAGCCGATCCCGAGTTTACGCAAAAGCGAAACTTGGAGCTGCAACTTTAGAGTTGGCAGTTAAGTGTTTATGCCGCAGTATCGTCGCGGCCGCCGGCTCGCAAACAACGGACTCGTCCTCATCGAAACCGATCATCCCCTTACGATAAATTATACCATGGTTTATAGAAAAATCAACTGCAAAATAAAAATAGGCCGGAACAATCAATGATCCGGCCTAACGCGGCATCTCAACGCAAATAGTCATTTCGTCGCGCTCGTTGAATTCAATTTGGCAGTGAAATTTTTTATCGGTAACGATTGCTGCGACCAACTCTCGCAATTTCGCATCCACCGAGACAGGCAGGGCTACGACCTTCTCAAACTTTTTCATGTCAGAAAAATCGTTAAGCCCAATGTAGCGAGCTACGCATTGCCGAACTTCATCATCAAGCAACGCATTTATCAGAACGTCGTCATTTGTTTTTGCGCTAGCGCTCGCAATAAAAGCCTCCGGAGAAGAAAGATCGTTAAGTTTAAACAAGTCTCTATTATGGAAACCAATCAGTTTCCCCAATCTTTCATTTTCGCGTACCGCAAGGGACAAGTAGTTCCATAGAAATCTAAATTCCTCACCGGTAAGAGCGTATGGTTTCGAAGTAAGTGCCTCTGCGATAGCCATGTAAAAACCACTGTCACCGAGGGGCAACAACGGGTATTTCGCACCACATGTTCGGCATAGATATAATTTACAGCTTCTCAGGTACACTATCTCCAGGCCGCATTCCACAAAATGGTAAAGATCTTGAGCGGGTGTCGTCGGGGTCTTACATCTCTCACAGATCATCATATCCCCCAGTGATTCCAACAAAACTAGAACCAGAATAACACCTTCCTGACCACGAATCAAATCCTCGTTGATAGATTTGCTATAATAAAAGAACACCAAAGGTCGTAAATTTAATCGAATTCATACACAATGGCAATGAATGATCAAGGCATGACGCAAGGCAAGACCTGCAAGTGTCCGCATCACAAGATGGTGCCGCTTCTTGTTTTCCTTTTCGGTTTGGCATTCCTTCTTAAGGCATTCGGTTACTTGAGCGCGGGATTTGTCGACATCGCCTGGCCAGTGCTCGTTACCCTGGCAGGAGTCATGAAGCTCTCCCAGGGCAGCTGCAAATGCTGCTAACTATCTAGCGCTGATTTTACGGAAATTAAAAACGCCTCGTTTCAACGCGGGGTATTTTTCTGTGGACAACTTTCTCCATGTAAGGTATGCTTGACGTACTTCTTGCGTACGCTATAAGCAAAGGGTTGAAAAATTACTCTTTGTCATAACATGGTAAAATTTAAGAAACAAAAAACTACAGCAATATATCAGTGTGGGGAGTGCTGCCTTTGGTATAAAAACAAGAAAATCGCCCGAAAATGCCAAGAGTGGTGCGCAGGGCACAAAAGTTGCAATCTCGAAATTATTAAACACTCAATAAACACGACAAACAACAATTTACAAAAGGGCTTTGCGATGCCCGTTGTTATCGCGATAGCGGTTCTCGCAGTTGTCGTTGCCGGTGTTGGATACTTTGCCACGCGCATGCAACCGTCACCAAGTGGCACTACTCAAGCGCCAACGGGTGAGAAAACATTACCGGATGGCACCACGACAGAAAAGAAGAGGGGCGGCGCGATGATAAAGTATTCAGGAACGATTCTCGCCGGCAAGTCGGCACCCCTTCTTGATTTCAACAAGACCGATTATGACGCGGCCGCGAAATCAGATAAATTGGTTGTCCTCTACTTCTACGCCAATTGGTGTCCGATCTGCAGGGCAGAATTTCCGCAGATGCAGGCGGCATTTAACGAACTTACGAGTGATAAAATATTAGGATTTCGTGTTAATTACAACGATAGCGATACCGACAGCAACGAGAAAGCTCTCGCCAGCCAATTCGGCGTTGCCTATCAGCATACAAAAATCTTTGTGAAAAATGGCGCGCGAATCCTGAAAGCTCCCGACGGATGGGATAAAACGCGCTATCTCACCGAGATCAATAAGGCACTCTAAATATGTTTGAGGTTTCTATTCCAATTGCTTTCCTTGCCGGTCTTGCCTCGTTCCTTGCTCCTTGTGTGCTTCCGATTATTCCAGGTTTTCTTTCGTATCTCGCAGGGGCATCGATATCCGAGGCGGTTGTAAGGCGAAAGGAAATATTTTTGAACAGCCTTTTCTTCGTACTCGGCTTCTCAGTAATTTTTGCCGCACTCGGTGTTCTCTTGAATACCGTTCTCGATAACGTTGCCTACGACGTACAAACATGGCTTTCTCGGATCGGCGGCGCCGTTGTCATTTTTTTTGGTCTCTATCTTGTGCGGCTGATTAAGCTTCCGATACTTTCGCGTGAGTACAAGTTTCACCCAAAATTTTCATTCAAGTCCCGCTATCTCACTTCGTTTGTCTTTGGCGCCGCCTTTGCCGCTGGCTGGACGCCGTGCGTGGGGCCAGCGCTCGGCGCGATTTTGGGAATTGCCGCCGCGAAACCGGGGCTGGCTTTTCTTCTCCTTCTTACTTACTCGCTCGGCCTCGGCGTTCCCTTTCTTGTCGTTGGTCTCTTTACCTCGCGAGCGGACGCTTTTATCCAGCGCCATGCTAAACCATTGAGTTATGTGAACGTCGGCTTTGGTGTTCTCCTTATCGTCCTCGGTGTTCTCATTTTTACTCAAAATCTAAGCCGAATTGCAAATTTTGAACTCTTGAACAAAGTTCTCCTAATGAAATGATTGTGGGGCGCACCGTTGTCTTACTTCTGGTTCTTGCGGCAATCGGTGGGGCGATTTTCTATTTGAACTCGATGAAGGCAGTACACCCATCCGGCACGGCCACGGAGAACGTGGTTATTCCGCTTTTTAACGACGCCTCTTCTTCGTGCGCGCTCAAAGGCAATTGCGAAACAGAGAGGGGCGTAGTTTCGTCTTCGCGGGCAAGACCAGTCGTACAATCACGTCCTATAAAAAACTTTTCACGCGCCAAGGAGCTTGTCGGTGTTTCCGGTTTCATCAACGCAGAACCCTTCAAACTCGCCGACTTGATCGGCAAGAAGGTAATCCTTGTCGATTTCTGGACATATAGTTGCATCAATTGCCAGCGCACCATTCCCTACTTGAACAGTTGGTACGAAAAATACAAAGGCCAGGGACTTGAAATCGTCGGCGTGCACACTCCGGAATTTGAATTCGAGCACAAATATGAAAACGTCCAAGACGCCGTAAAAAAATTTGGCATCAAGTATCCGGTCGTTTTAGACAACGACTACGCCACTTGGGGCGCCTACAGCAACCGCTACTGGCCGCATAAGTATTTGATCGACATTGACGGTTTTATTGTCTATGACCATATCGGCGAGGGATTCTATGACGAAACAGAAAAGATAATTCAATTGCTCCTTGCCGAACGCTCCGCCGCACTGAATCTGAATCAGTCCATCGCTTCGTCAATGTCGCATCCCGCTAGTGCTCCAAGCATTGACGCTTCAAAAATACAAAGCCCGGAAGTTTACTTTGGCGCCAATCGCAATGAATATCTTGAGGGCACGAAGTTCACCATTGGGACACGGGTATTTGTAGCGACAGGCAGCACACCGGCGCTCAACCATCTTTATTTAACAGGCTCATGGGATATCACCAATGAGTTCGGCGCGAATTCGGAGGCCGGCGCAAAAGTAATATTCCGTTACAGCGCAAAAGATGTGTACTTTGTCGCGAGTGGTGCTTCCGGCCCCGTTAAAATAAAAATCCTGCGCGACGGAAAACCGATTTCGAAAGAAGCGGGTGAGGATGTGGACAAAAACACGGGCGAAGTCACGATAAACGAAGAGCGGCTCTACAAACTCGTGAGCGATCCCTTGGGCTATGGTGAACACACGATCGAAATCATCATCGAAAATCCGGGGTTGCGCGCGTTTACCCTAACGTTCGGCTAGAGATGGGTTCTAAGACTCAACCTTCTCGATATCCGCCTTTTTGAGAAGTTTTTCCTGGATTTGCTGCGCGGCGTCTTTATCTATCGCCGGCAAAATACCCTCGGCACCGCCCCCCTTGACCTCCTTCCCTTCTTCTTTACCGGCAGTCAAAATAACGAGCCGGCTCAATCCCAAAATCCGATAAAAAAGATCGCGCCCGATATCCACGTCCTGAATTTGCCTGTAAGGAATGGAGATTTCTTCTTTGTTTAAAATGCCCCGCCTTATTCTTAACGAGTCGTCATCTAGAAGAAATTCGTAATTTAGATAAATCAGCCAGCCCATAACGAGCGCCAAACAAAAAAGTAATATCGAAAGTAGAAAGCCAAAGAGAGAGGCCGCGCCCAAGTAAGCAACGACTAGGTGAATGTAAATGTTATTCGGACCTCCTCCCGGTTCGCTAAAAATTCGCGCTAGGGCGCCGGATCTATCGAGCAAGAACAGGCCCAGGGAAACAAGCAAAACCAATGCCGCCGCCGAACTCCTCTCCAAAACAAAAATACAAAAGGTTCTGTAGCCAAGACGCCGATAATTCTCCGAGGAACTGGCCTTATTAACCATCTATAATATTATACCAAAGGTTTTGGCTCGCCCTTTTAGAAAACCGGCGTCTGTTTATTGGACTATAGATAAAAAGGCCTTATTTTATATACATTTTGAGGGCCCGTTTAGCGGTCAATAGCTTGGAATAGTTTCGGCGATTTTTTTGAGCGGCGTGAGAAGGGAAATACCCATATGCAGCCGCTCTCCGTTGTAGTAGCGCAAATATGCTTTGAGCACCTTCCGATAGGATGCGATGTCGTC
>OBEQ012664222.1_pt1 | contig 11955 bp, 12 predicted proteins | sample 1670901 | NCBI WGS metagenome assembly OBEQ01 (sample SAMEA104232315, study PRJEB22302) | groundwater metagenome | biome: forest; feature: aquifer; material: groundwater | place: USA | collected 2011-08-07 | depth 5.4 m | reverse complement strand
CTGGCTCGATCGGGCAGCAGCCGCTCGATGTTGTACGTTCGCTGCCAAAATTATTTCGTATTGTTGCATTAAGTGCGCATCGGAATGTTTCCTTATTGGAGGAGCAAATTGCTGAATTCAAGCCGCTTCGTGTTGCAGTAACCGACGAAGCAACTGCACGATCTTTTCGTTCGAGAGCAATGCTTCCGGTGATGAGTGGCAAACATGCCCTGAACGATCTGTGTTCGTATGATAGCGGTGACGTCGTGGTCAACGCTCTTGTCGGTATGGTTGGGATTGCCCCAACACTTCTCGCTCTTTCACGGCACAAGACTGTCGCGCTTGCGAATAAAGAGGCGATTGTGTCAGCTGGCGCTCTTGTTATGGAGCAAGCGCGAAAATATCAGGCGAAGATCATTCCGATCGACTCTGAACACAGCGCGATCCATCAGTGTTTACAGGGAGGCTCAAAAGCGATCAATCGTCTTATTTTGACCGCATCGGGTGGGCCATTTCGAAATGCGTCGTTTGATGAAATGCGATCGGCAACTATAGAGCAAGCCCTGCAACATCCGACGTGGAATATGGGTCAGAAGATTTCGATCGATAGTGCGACGATGATGAACAAGGGATTTGAGATCATTGAAGCAATGCATCTTTTTGATTTGCCTGCCACAAAGGTCGACGTTGTTGTTCATCCGCAGTCTATCATCCATTCGTTGGTTGAATTCGTTGACCACTCTGTGCTTGCGCAGCTTGGAAATCCAGACATGCGCGTTCCGATACAGTATGCTCTTTCACAAGGCAAGCGTTATCCAAACACGCTTACGCCGCTTGACCTTGCGTTCATTGGCACGCTTTCTTTTGAACCCATGAACGTTTCGAAATTTCCTTGCTTACGTCTTGCACGCGAAGCGGCGGAAAAAGGTGGAACCTATCCTGCTGTTCTGAATGCGGCAAACGATCATCTCGTTGCTAAATTTTTGAACCGAGAGATTCCTCTGACGAGCATTGCAAAAGGAGTGGAATGGATTCTGACGATGCATGATCCAATGATGCACTACACGCTTGCAGATATCCAAGAAATTTGCAGATGGGTGCCCGAAATGATTGAGCGTGCACCGTAGTAACGAAATAGGGGGCGACTTCATGTTGAAGTCGCCCCCTTTATTATCATGGCAATCTAGCTAAGTCCCATTTTTTCTTTACAAATCTGCACTTTTCCAAGGGTTTCTATGAGAGGAGATTCGAGGATAGCTTTCCCAGTAGTTTGTTCCCAGTCACCTGCTTCGTTAACCACGAATGGTTGATGCTCTGTGCGATTCTCAACAACGCCACTGAATACAGCTGTATTGTTGTGAAAGATGACGACAGCCGCGAGTGTCTGGACATCACCATATACTGCGACTTGTATGTTGTCTGCGAGGCAGACAAGCGTTCCGATATGTGGGAGTTCGCCGATGTTGTATTGTCCGATCATTTGTGGTTGTGGAGGTGCTTCAGCGTATGCAAAAAGTGAAGTCGCGAAAAGAAAAGAAAAAACAAAAACAGCTAAGCTGTTGAACATATTTTCTCCTATATTGTGTTTAGGACACTGTTTCCCTGGTGATTCTAGCAGCTCTCTAAAAATGCGCAAACAGTTTTGCAAAATGTCTTTTCCTAACCTAGTATAGTGAGTGCACATGCTGCCGTTGTAGCTCAGTTGGTAGAGCACGTCATTGGTAATGACGAGGTCTCCGGTTCAATCCCGGACAACGGCTCCAGTAACAAAACAGCGGCGCCCTGCATCATTTGATGCAGGGCGGTTGTGGTCTAGTCGGAGAGACGTGGGACGATAAGCTGTGAATCTTTATCGAACATGCAGGAGTTGAGGTGATTGAGATGCACGGAAAGTTCCCCTGTGCTCTCTCCTTTGTAAACAGTGGCAGTGCAGACCTGATCGTCATTCTTGATCAAAAAGTAGTTTGGATTTCCCCCGGTGCAGAGCAGTCCCGGATACTGTTTGACAAAAGAAACAATCTGGGACTGCGAGACGCACAAGAGGTCGAGGTTGTCTTTTGCAAGGCAATCGCAGATTTCGGCAAGGGTTGTTTCGTCGTCGCACCGGTAGATCTTAAGGAGTTTGCGTTGGGTTGGGACATCGTAGTCTAGGTCTAAAAAATCTTGCTCGTAACAAACGAATACTTCACAAGTTGCGATGGATGTTGTTCCATCGCAGGCGGGAATGAGTACTTGTACTTTGCTTGTAGGAGTGAGCGTTTTGGAAGCCATGCCGTCTCCTTAGTATGTTGTTGAGAGTACCATGATGAATTTCTGTGAGGATTATAACACATATAAATCATTTGGCAAGTGCTCTCCTATAAATATACCCAGGAGGTTTCTACCTCCTGGGTTTGATCAGCATCTCTTTTTACCTGTCGTGAAAAGTTTATAGTACAGCAACGGTAGGAGCAGAATGATCTGAAAGAAAGCAGCGACAATAATGAGAAAACCTGAATCAAACGTCCATGTTGTGACAGCGAGTGCATTCAGTATTGTGCCTGCGAAAAAAAGAAGCCAGCCGGTTAAGGGTTCGGTCCAAGGTTTTGCCCATGCTTTGAATGTTGTGGGAAGTCCGCCGATGCACGAAGCGGTTATTCCTGCAATAAGAGCGAAGCGCGGGTTGTTCATGGCTATGGAGAGGAGGATTCCGACGAAGCTTAACCCCATGCAAAATTTTTCGAGTGTATTGAAAGAATCTCTCGTACCTTGTTTGAGGGAGAGGCACATGACGATCCCTGTACCGATGAGCCATATCACTGGCATGACTATGGCCTCTCCAACGCCGGTCATGACTGCACTTGCGGTTATGAGACAATCCTGCATGAACCAGACGATCCACGAGGCGCGATTGGGAATAACGGAACCGTTGATAGTTCCGTGGATAAAGGGAACATAGGCGAGTGCAAGAAAGAGTGCGGACAAGGCGGTGAAAAATGTTTTTTCCAAGAGAATCTCCTTGTGGTGAACATGTCTTAGGATAAGTATACAATAAATTAAACACCACGATGGCGTTTTACCATCGTGGTGTTTAAAAACTTGGAGAATATCTTATAAGACGTACGCAGTTGTGTGCAGTTCGAGGCGCGAGCGAGGCTTGCGACCAAGCTGTATGTACCTATACAGCGCGGGAGTAAACGAGTGAAGCAACGAAGAAATGTGCCAACTGCGTACGTCTTATATTAATGTCCGAATGCATTCCCCAAAGCACCGGTCACGTTCTTTCGGAGATCGTTGAGCTGTGAGCGCAGCTTTTCGATTTCTTCGAGAAGGCCTTTGATGCGAGATTGAATTTCTGTTGTTTGCTTGTGGGCTGTGGAGCGGTTGCGGAAGCTTGTGGCATGCATGAGACCGCTTGCCTCAACGTCTCCCAAGATATCAACTTTTTCTCCTACAGCGACTGTTACGAGGGGTGTTGTGCTTCCTGTGTTTGTTGCACCAATGATTCTTGCGTCGGGCATGACATGGACACTAAAGACATTGCCCCATGCTTTCACTTTCAAATTTGGCCAGTTAGACTCGGTAACCTCAACAGCTGTTAGTTTTATTTTTCCGGCTGCGTTGATGAGAACCGTTGCAGGAGTGTTTGTTGCTTGATCCGAGATGAATTCCCTGGAAAATTCTTTAAATTCCTTGTCTTCTTTTTTGTTGTCATTGTGGTCATCGCGGCTCTCTTTTTGCATCATGGATGTCATGTGCGCCTGTTCGTTTTTCTTGTTGTCGTTCTCGTCATGGCCATCTCTTTCAGCCCGTGCCGGTGCTGCCATAGCGAAGATAAGTCCTGCGATGAGGGCTAAGAGTAAAGCCGACATTGTAAGTGTACGTGGTAGAGATGATGTAATCATATGTAGATATAGTGAAGAAAATAATAACTAAATAATAAGTATACTGTACTATACTACTATTCTAACGCAACCAAAATACTATTGTGACCAAAAGGTATACAGCTACATTTTTGTTGACGGCAAGTAGCTGATTTAGTACATTTTGAAAGTTGATTAACACGCAAGCCGATGTAGCTCAATTGGTAGAGCAACGGTATCGTAAACCGTAGGTTGCCGGTTCAAGTCCGGCCATCGGCTCCATAAACAGAAAAAAGAACGACCCTTGGAGTTTTTTCCAAGGGTCGTTTGGGGTTACACATAATCACGCTTCAAAAGGTATTGTTTCAACACGAGCGTTTCCCGCGTATCCTCTTTCTACGACGGCGTGTGCATGTATTGTCTGAAAAGTCGCATATATTTTTTTTATTGTAAAAAGGAACGCTATCCAATCTATCATTTTTTCAGATTCGAGTGCTTCGATCCGAGCCGTTTGGAATGCGTGTATGGCTGATCGGAATTGGTTCTTTGTGTCGAGTGAGATGTTGTCGTGCACGATGATGAGCTCTGTTGGTCTGATATGCTCGGGAAGTGAAGCAAGAATTTTTTTGCTTTCCTGTCGAGCAATATCGATGGTATGAGGCAGTCGGATAGCTTCGCCGATTATTTTCGCGCAGTCTGCGAACATGTCCTCCAGAACGGTGAGTTCGCAGACTATATCTTCCTTTTTTTGAAAGGAAGTGCAGCATTTAAATGCCTGCGTATACACTTTGTCAAGTTGTGTAAGGTCTATCTTTAGAAGCCTTTCTTGTAAGACTTGCGTAACTTGGGGCGGATTTTTGCGGGATAATTCTGCAAGTATTTGCTTCGCAACAGGAAGTTCATGTCGAAGTATTTCGAATTGCTGGCGTACTTTCAAGAGTCGCGGAGTTACCATGATCTCGTGGTCTCTGCTCGTTACGGCGACCGTAACGATCCTCCAAAGTATGAGAACAAGTAGGAAGAGTAGAGGAACGAGCAAGAAGGCAAGATTCATTTTTTACCCTTTCATGCACGATAGGGATTTCCTTGTGTACGAATCAGAGAGACACTATTCTTGTGGCATGTAAACATATGATATTCGATAGGTCAACTTCTTTGACCACGAGCCGCTTTTCTTTAAAGAGTCTCTGCTATTTGCTATCATGCGTGCATGGACGAACGAGAAGAACAGTTGAAAAAGATCGAAGAGCTCATGAAAGGGGCTGATTTCTGGTCAGATAAGGAGGAAGCGCAGCGGGTGATTAAAGAGTACAACGCTCTCAAAGAAAAAAGTGCAGGGGGCGGTACGGGTACGTATGACCGCGGTGATGCGGTTATGACCATTTTTGCCGGGGCAGGGGGCGACGATGCAGAAGATTTTGCCCGGATGCTCTACGATATGTATGGCAAATATATTACAGGAAAAGGATGGGGCACATTTGTGTTGAATGATAATGAAAATACACAGGGAGGGTTTCGCAATATAACGTTCGAAATTTCCGGCAAAGATGTATATGGTACGCTGAAAAACGAGTCAGGCGTGCATCGCCTGGTGCGCATTTCTCCGTTCAATGCGAAAAAGTTGCGACAGACATCGTTTGCGATGGTTGAAGTTATCCCCAAGTTTGAGAAAGCAGGCGAAATAGAATTGCTTGAGTCTGATTTAAAAATTGAGTTTGCAAAAGCAGGCGGTGCGGGCGGACAAAATGTGAATAAACGCGAAACTGCAGTGCGCGTTGTGCATCTTCCCACAAATCTTTCTGTGCACATTTCTTCGGAGAGAAGCCAGGTACAGAACAAAGAAAAAGCTCTGGCGATTCTGCGTGGAAAGTTGTATCATAAGCAGGAGGAAGAACGGAAGAAACGAGAGAAAGGCCTTGCTATATCTGCGACGACATTGGCGGAATGGGGAAATCAAATTCGCTCATATGTATTGCATCCGTATAAAATGGTCAAAGACCACCGCACGGATGTTGAAGTGCACGACACGGATGCTGTCCTCGGCGGGAAACTGGACGCGTTTATTGAAGCGGAAAAAAGTTTGTAGTGTGCTATGAAAGATTTTTTAAAGCCGACGAGGGTAACATGGTTCGCAATGATATTCCTTTGTTGCATGATTTTTGTTAGCTTTCTTTTTTCTTCAGGCGTTATTCCGGATAAGGGTATTTTGACGGATATTTTTGCAGGTCTTGTTATTGCATTTCTTATGCTGCCGACTATCCTGTTGGCTAACATGGGTTTTATTAAACTGTATTCTAGTAGCGGATTTCTTCCAATTCCAACCGTTTTTGGTTATGTGGTGAGTATTACAACAACCTTGATAATTTTCTATTTGATGGCCAGTGTTATTTCAAGGATGTGGTACAAAATAAAATCAAGGCAACTATAGACTATTAACTATTGCCTATCAACTGACTCCTCCCATGATTTATTTTGATAAAGTCACAAAAACATATCTCGACAATCTTAAAGCGCTTGACGAAGTGACGCTTTCTATCGAACCCAAAGAAATGGTTACGATTGTTGGACATTCTGGTGCGGGAAAATCAACCCTCATCAAGATGCTTTTGGCTGAAGATCAGCCAACCACAGGGAGTGTGTATTTTGAATCTGTCGATATACATTCGCTGCGCCGCAGCCTCCTTACCCAATATCGCAGGCGCATCGGCATCATATTTCAGGACTTTCGTTTATTGCCCCATAAAACCGCATATGAGAATGTTGCGTTTGCGATGGAAGCCGCGGGGCGTACTGACGAGGAAATTGAGTCTGATGTGCCGTATGCTCTTGAACTTGTCGACTTACGAGAAAAGATATGGAATTTCCCAAGCGAACTTTCCGGGGGAGAGCGCCAGAGGGTTGCCATTGCGCGTGCCATTGTGAATCAGCCGGATGTGCTCGTAGCAGACGAGCCGACAGGGAATCTTGATCCGATCAATACGTATGACGTCGTGCAGATCCTCAAGAAAATTCACGACCTCGGCACAACAGTGATTTTAACAACACATAATAAAGGTGTGGTGGATTCTATCGGCAAGCGTGTGGTAACGATGGAGAAAGGAAAGGTTGTGAAAGACGCCAAACACGGCCACACTCTATCTTAGGTATCGTTTAGAAAATACAACATGATGACATCAATGAAAAGAATATTGCGGGCAGGATTCCTCGCTTTCTGGCGGAACAGCGTTGTTTCAGTATCTTCTGTATTTGTAATGACGGTAACACTTGTGGTGATCGGTTCGATCATCTTTACGCAGGTAACGCTGCAAACAACGCTCGCGCAGATCTCGGATAAAGTGGATGTCAATGTCTATTTCGTAACGACAGCAGAAGAGGGAGATATTCTCGCGCTGAAAACAGCACTTGAAGGTTTGCCTGAAGTTGCTGCGACGGAGTATATAACGAAAGATAAAGTATATGAGGAGTTCCGTGCGCGCCATGAAAATGATTCACTTACATTACAAGCACTTGACGAACTTGCAGAGAATCCCCTCGGAGCTATTTTGAATATTCGTGCGAAAGAAACGTCTCAATACGCGAGCATTGCGCAATTTCTCGACACGTCCGATTTGTTAAAGAAGAATGAAACACCGATCATCGATAAGGTGAATTATCAGCAGAACAAAGTGGCGATCGACAAGCTTTCTGCGATTATTGCATCATCAGAAAAGATCGGCCTTTTTGTTACAGCTGTTCTTGTCGTATTGTCGATCCTGATCACGTTCAATACAATCCGTCTTGCGATCTTTACCTCAAAGGACGAGATCACGGTGATGCGCCTGGTCGGCGCGAGTTCTTCTTTCTCGCGCGGTCCGTTCATTGTGCAAGGGGTGATGGCTGGTCTCTCGTCGGCGGTTATTGCGCTCGCTCTATTTTATCCTGTTACCTATTGGCTTGCGCCATTTACGACAGACTTTTTTAGCGGGCTGAACCTTTTCGACTATTACGTTGATCACTTTCCGGAGTTTTTCCTTATCATCGTAGGGTCGGGAATTGTACTGGGGTCGGTTTCAAGCGTCCTTGCAGTCCGCAAGTATTTAAAAGTTTAGAACTTTCTATGGTACATGATTTAGAAAACGGGCGAAAAAGAGAAGTCTTTACGCCCCGCCTCTTCGCGTGTGCAATTCTTGATATATGAAGAAAAAAAATCATAAATATGTATTTGTTGTTGGTGGTGTGATGTCGGGTGTTGGCAAGGGGGTTGCTACGTCGTCAATCGGCAATATCCTCAAATCGCGCGGCTATGCGGTAACGGCGATGAAGATCGACCCCTATGTGAATGTTGATGCGGGTACGATGAATCCGACGGAACACGGGGAGGTATTCGTTCTTACTGACGGCATGGAGTGTGATCAGGATATGGGAAACTACGAGCGCTTCCTCGATTGCAATCTTTCGAAGATGAATTACATGACAACGGGGAGTGTATATCTTTCTGTCATCAATAAAGAGCGCAACCTTTTGTATAAAGGGAAATCAGTAAGTGTCGTGCCGCATATTCCGCTCGAGGTAATTAGCAAGATTGACGCTGCAATGGAAGAGAACAAAGCAGAAGTTGTGATTGTCGAGGTTGGCGGTACTGTGGGCGAATATGAAAACATTCTCTTTCTCGAAGCGGTGAAGATGCTCAAGATCAAGCGGCCAGGGGACGTTGTACTCGTACTCGTATCATTTCTTCCTGCGATCGGCGCAAGCAACGAGCTCAAAACAAAGCCAACGCAGCATGCGGTACGCGCGCTCAATTCCGCAGGATTGCATCCTGACATCATTATTGCTCGCGCTAAAGTGGCTCTCGACAAGAAGCGGCGTGAAAAACTGGCATTTAATTGTTCGCTCCGCGATGGCAATGTTGTTTCTGCGCCTGATATAGAAACAATCTACGAAGTGCCGCTCAACTTTGAAAAAGACAAGATGGGCGAGAATATTTTAAAGAAACTGCATCTGAAGCCGAAACCACAGAATTTAGACGAGTGGCGCAATTTTGTGAAGCGCATCAAAGAGGTAAAAGAAGAAGTAAAGATTGGTATTGTCGGCAAATATTTTGGTACTGGAGATTTTACGATCAGTGACGCATATATTTCTGTCATTGAAGCAGTGAAACATGCAGCCTATTTTAATAAAAGAAAACTAGAGCTTGTCTGGCTTGATGCGGAGGATTATGAGGACACAAAGGGAGATGCGCGGGAAGAGAATTTAAAAAAACTTCTTGCATATGATGGCATTGTTGTACCGGGAGGTTTTGGTTCGCGTGGTGTAGAGGGGATCATGAATGTGATCCGCTTTGTTCGTGAGAACAAGATTCCGTATTTCGGACTCTGTTATGGCATGCAGCTTGCTGTTGTTGAATTTGCACGCAACGAAGCGCAGCTGAAAGGAGCGCATACGACCGAAGTAGACAAAGAAACAAAATATCCGGTCATTGATGTGATGGAGAATCAGAAAAAGAATATTGCGGAAAGCAAGCTCGGCGGCACGATGCGCCTGGGCTCGTATCCCGCAGTGCTTACAAAGGGAACAATCGCGCAGCGTGCGTACAACACTGATACGATATTCGAACGCCACCGCCACCGCTATGAAGTGAACCCTCTCTATATCGACAAGCTCACAGAAAAAGGGATGCTGTTTTCGGGAGCATCTCCCGACGGCCGTCTCATGGAAATAGCAGAGCTTTCAAAAGAGATACACCCATTTTTCCTCGGTACGCAATTTCATCCTGAACTACAGTCGCGGCCGATCACCTCGCACCCACTGTTTGCGGAGTTTATAAAAGCAGCGAGTGAGCGGCATAGAAATGAGCCAAATTTGACATAATTTAACATTTGTATCATAACCAAAAAAGCACTTGCATATATATATGATGGGTATATATTTATTTCAGAACCTAGTTCTAACAACCCAAACCCACAGTCGCTGATCTCATCAGCATCCCGCCCCACCCCTATCTAGTAGCCACTTCTTATGAAGTGGTGAATTTTTTTGTATCTACAGCTTCTGCATTTGCCCACATCTTTGTTAAAAACTCCGCGCCGCGCTCACCGTATCAGGAATACGTTTTGCTTGGTGCTCATTTTCGTCTCGATCTGGTCTAAATGCAAAAGCTGTAGAATAGGTGCTGCAGCAAAATCCAGAAGTCCTTGACTTGATCTTTTTGTATTTACTTGAAAGATTTTTATGTTACCCTATTTCAAGACGAGCGCATAGGTGCGCTTTTTTGTTTCTAATCACTGATGAGGGAAATTGACGATGAGTCAAAGCATGTGTATTGCTCCCATCGTGGCGGCGATCAAGAAGTGTGAAGATATTCTCGGGCCAGACCGCATTTGGGTTCCGAACAATGAAGGCCAGGCCTATTTTCTCGAACACTTCTATCCGCACCGCAACGATCTTTCTGTATATAACGATAAAGAATTGCGCAGTTGGGTTTCGTGGGTAGCAAGCGAGCTGAATCTTATCCTTGCCGATGAAGGTTTTTCGCTACGCTTTGAAGATTTTCCTCCTGGAAATTTTGGCTTCCTGTCGATTCTCGACGTACTTGTCTACTGGCTCCAAAAGGGCATGGTGGCGCACGTCACATACGAAGGCGAGCAGTTTCCTGCAGTGAGGTTCAGTAATGACGAAGTGTTCAGCGCATTTACGTCACTCGACTATCCGTACCCCATTGGGTGTGTAGAGACCAAAGAAGGCGACAGAGCTTTCATGACGATCGCTGATCGTTCATACAGCAACTTTGAATTGGTTCAGAAGTGTCATCGGCTTTCAACGCAGCCAATGGAATATTTTGGTGCCAACTCTTTGACCTTCCCGATGATCGATTACGATTCCGAGAAGAGCGAACCGATCGACCTATCCTGGCTTGTCGGCATGCATACAACGACGACTAGCGGGAATCTTGCGAAAGTCGAAGATGCAAAGCAGCAATCCAAGTATAAGAAGAACGAAGACGGTGCACGATTCAAAAGTGCTGTCATGGGTTGTGTTTCGATCCCGTGCGTGCGGATGCCGGATCCGGATATCATCATTGACCAGCCGTATCTTGAATGGCATATGCGCCCGGGTGCGCCATTCCCAACGTTCCAGGCCTACTGGACGCCGGACGACTGGAAGAATCCAGGAAACCTTGAATTGTAATCAACATTAGTGTAGGGTACCCCTACCCTTGTGGAGACATTTTCTCCACATTGCGCAAACGGCTCGAGAGTTGCCTCCTCTTCTCGAGCCGTTTTTTTCTTCGCCTGTCACTTTTGGCAAACTACTTCGTTGTGGGGCCCCACTCATTCCGTCGCCGTACAAGGAATACGTCTCCGTCATTCGTTTCCCCGCGCCTCGTATTTCGCTCAAAATTGACAGGCGAAATTTGCAGTGTTCTGACAAAGTTATCCACAGGAATTTTGGTGGCGCTATTGCATGGACATATAGATGGTATATATTTATATTAGAATAACGTTCTATCCTAAACACCCCAGTCGTCGATCACATCGACATACCGCCCAACCCCTCACCTCTAGTAGCCACTTCTTATGAAGTGGTGAATTTTTTTATACATGACTTTCGTTTTTGGCACAGCGCTTTGTTGCCTTCGCCACGAAAGCATTCGTCGTAGCTAGTAGTACGTCCCATGCTTTCATAGCTTGGCGCCTCGCACTGCATCCAAATCCAGAAGTCCGTAGGAGGCTGAAGAGAGATGCGAAACGACTTGAAATTTGGTAGTATGCGAATGTGTGGCATCCTTACCTATGCCACTTTTTTGAAAAGTAACTATATTGCGGGATCTGCTAATGGTAGGCATACGGACTCTGAATCCGTCAATCTTGGTTCGAATCCAAGTCCCGCAGCAGCCTTGGACTCTGGGCATACAAATGCTCAATTTCCGTTGTCGTTAAGCCGTTTTTCTCAGGTTCGAACCTGCTGTAAATGGCGTTGACCTCCGCGGCACTCGTTTTGATCGAGGAGAGCAAATTATCCCAGCAAATACTGAGTTTTTTGTCGGTGAGCGTAAAGTTCGAACCTAATGCCGCAAATATCTTCTTTTTGGTCTGTACATCCCCATTTGCAAAGACGGTTTTGGCTTTTTCGGCGAAATTGAACCCCCGCTCTG
>OBEQ011892145.1_pt1 | contig 11955 bp, 12 predicted proteins | sample 1670901 | NCBI WGS metagenome assembly OBEQ01 (sample SAMEA104232315, study PRJEB22302) | groundwater metagenome | biome: forest; feature: aquifer; material: groundwater | place: USA | collected 2011-08-07 | depth 5.4 m | reverse complement strand
TCCTCGTCGTGGACATTGCCGGTGTACGCGTACCGGATGCCATTTTTCAGGGCGATGCGGCGGGCCATCGTCAGGGGGGAGGCCGGCGTGGGCGGCTTATCCAGCATTTTGTAATCCGGGTGGAAGGCGGTGAAGTGCAGCGGCACGTCCGGGCCCAGGTGTTCCATCACCCACTGGGTCAGTTCCTCGATTTCCTTCTCCGAGTCATTCTCGCCCGGAATCAGCAGGGTGGTGATCTCGAACCAGACGTTTGTCTCGCGTTTGAGGTAGACCAGGGTGTCCAGCACTGGCTGGAGGTGCCCCACGGTGATCTGTTTGTAGAACTGCTCGGTGAAGGCCTTGAGGTCCACGTTGGCCGCGTCCATGTACCGGTACAATTCCTGCCGCGGTTCATCGCACATGTAGCCCGCCGTCACGGCGACGGACTTGATGCCGATCTCACGGCAGGCTTGGGCGACGTCAATCGCGTACTCGAGGAAGATCACCGGGTCGTTATACGTGAACGCCACGCTCCGGCAGCCGAGCTGCTTGGCGGCCTTCGCGATCACCTCGGGCGAGGCCTCGTCGGCCAGGGTATCGATTTCGCGGGACTTGCTGATGTCCCAGTTCTGGCAGAACTTGCAGGACAGGTTGCAGCCCGCCGTGCCGAAGGACAGGATCGGCGTCCCCGGCAGGAAATGGTTCAGGGGCTTCTTCTCGATCGGATCGACGCAAAAGCCACTGGAGCGGCCATAGGTGGTCAGCACCACCTGGCCGTCCTCGCAGGCGCGCACGAAGCACAGCCCCCGTTGCCCCTCCTGGAGCTTGCAGTAGCGGGGACAGACGTCGCACTGGATGCGTCCGTCGTCGAGACGGTGCCAGTATTTCGTCGGCACGACCGATGTCTGGGATGGCGCGCTCATTGCAAAAGATTATATCACTTCGCCTCCGCTCCCGCCGGGAAGTCCTCGATCGCCAGCGCCACGCTCTGATCCGCGGCCAGCTGCACGGCTTGCCGCAACTGCATCGCAAGGCCGGCGCGGTTGAAGGACCAGAACGCCGACAGGGGCAGGCCGGCCTCCCTCAGCGCAAGGGCCGCGTACTGATGGCACTGGTGGAACAGATGGTACGACCGCTTGGAAGGGTAGAATTTGGAGCCGACTGTCACGAGCAACGGCTCGGTCGCGCCGATCGTCGCGCGCAGGTGGCGGCGGAGTCGTTGGTAGCCGGTTTCGCTCAGGCGGAAGACGAACACGTCGGACGGCGGCTGGGGCGTCCGCGAGGCCCAGATCCGGCCGTGCAGTCCCACTTCAACGACGCCCGGGGATGGCCAGAAGAGCGCCCGGACGGTGCCGGTGAATCCCTGGCGGCCTTCCAGATACCAGGCCTGCTCGGCGTAGCCCCACTCCTCGAACGCCGTCTTTCGATCCAGCAAGGGCGCGGGATGAGAATCGGCGCTTGCCCCGGAGTGTTGCCGCGGTTCCTCCAGGGCAAAGGCGATCATGGCGTGCCACGTGTCGAGCGAGACGACGATGGTATGGGAGGGCGCGTTCTGAGGAGGAGGCCACAGCCCCTGAACGGGAGCCGCGCAGCCCCACAACGCGATGAGGAAGCAGAAAACGGCCCCTCCAGTCGTTCTCTTCGGACCTGACCCGTCCGCCATGCGTAGCCCTCGTGAACCCAGGCGATTATCGCATTGATTTACGAAGGTTTTTCCAGAAGGGAGGATTTTTCGGAAAAGGGGCTTGACAATAGTTCTAGTTAGGACTATCCTAACAAGGACGAATAGGAAAACTATGACGCGCAAGCCGACACCTGAACCCAGCAAGGATCCCTTTATGAAAGTGCTGCGGCCGCTTGCGGAGACCTACTTTGCGCTTCTGGATAAGGGCGCTGCCCACATCCGTTCGCTGGGGCTGACCGATTCCCAGTTCGATGTGATCGCGACGTTGGGTGATACCGAGGGGATGACGTGCAAGGAGCTGTCGGAGAAGACCCTGGTCACGAAGGGGACGCTCACCGGCGTCCTGGACCGGCTGGAGAAAAAGGGCTTGATCGAGCGGGTGCCGTCGCGGGAGGACCGTCGTTCCATCTTCATCCGGCTGACGCCGAAGGGCGATGCACGGTTTCGGGAAGTCTTCCCCGCGCACATCCAGTATATGAAACCGTACTTCGAGCGGGCGCTCACGACGGCAGAGGCGAGCAAGTTGCGTGAGTTGCTCCTGCGGCTTAAGAATAGCTTCGAGAAAAACTAACCAAGGAGGGCTGCCATGAAGACCCTGTTTCAGACGGATGAGGCCTGGTCGAGTTTGATCCTTCGGGTGATGTTGGGGTTGGTCCTGTTCCCCCATGGCGCCCAGAAGCTCTTGGGTTGGTACGGCGGATTCGGATTTTCCGGAACGCTGGGGTTCTTCACGGGAACGATGCACTTGTCCTGGATCGTGGCCTTTCTGATCATCATCGGCGAATCCTTCGGCAGCCTCGGGTTGCTGATGGGTTTCCTGACGCGGTTCACGGCGGCCAGCGTAACGGTCATCATGCTCGGAGCGATCGCGATGGTCCACTGGCCCAACGGCTTCTTCATGAATTGGTCCGGTAAGCAGGCGGGTGAGGGGTTCGAGTATCACTTGCTGGTCATCGGCATGAGTCTTGCGTTGCTGATCGCGGGCGGCGGCAAGTGGTCGGTGGACGGGGCGATCGCGAAAAAACTGAGGTAAGACTAACATGAACGCGACGTTTCAGCAGACAATCAATGACGACTTTGCGACGGCGAAGGGGGGCAGCCTGCTGGCGGCGGCACGCGCAGATGATGAGCTGCTGGACGCCTACTCGCAGGCGGTCATCAGCGCGGCGGAGAAGGTCAGCCCGTCGGTTGCCTATATCGATGTACTGCACCGGTTGACGAGCCACCGCGCGGGAGATCCGCGGTTTCCGCGGGAGGTGCGTGGCAGCGGTTCCGGTTTCATCTTCACGCCGGACGGGTTCATTCTGACGAACAGCCACGTGGTGCATGTGGCCAGCCACATGGACGTCGTCCTCTCGGACGGTCGGCGGGTCATCGCCGACCTCGTTGGCGACGATCCGGACACCGACCTCGCAGTCATCAGAATCGACGCGCCGAACGTAACTGCTGCATCGCTTGGGGACTCGAATGCCATCCGGGTGGGGCAACTGGCGATTGCTGTGGGCAACCCGTATGGCTTCCAGTGCACGGTGACGGCGGGCGTGGTCAGCGCGCTTGGCCGGTCGCTTCGCTCGACATCGGGGCGTTTGATCGACAGCGTCATCCAGACGGACGCCGCGCTCAACCCCGGCAATTCCGGCGGTCCTTTGGTGAATTCTCGGGGAGACGTCATCGGTGTCAACACCGCTGTGATTCTGCCGGCACAGGGGATCTGCTTCGCCATTGGCATTAACACTGCCAAGTTCATCGCTGGCCGACTGATCAAGGACGGCAAGATCCGGCGCGGCTTCATTGGCGTCAGCGGGCAGAACGTGCCGCTCCCGCGCCGTCTCATGCTGGCGCTCAACTTGCCGGTTGAGAGCGGCATCCAGGTCGTGGCTGTCGAGCCGAACAGCCCGGCGGAGCGCGCAGGCCTGCGGGAAGGCGACATCATCGTGGCCTATGGGGGGCATCCGACGGCCGGCATCGATGACCTGCATCGGCTTCTGGTCGAGGAAAAAGTCGGTGTGCAGGCCCCTATGACCATCGTCCGGCGTTCTGAAAAACGGGTGCTGGACATCGTGCCGGAAGAATCCCACGCGAGAAGATAAGGCGGGAGGAGGGACAGCCCATGGCAACCATTCAAGCGAGCGCAAAGAAGACGCCCATGATCGACATCCGGCGGAGCGGTGAGCGATTTCATACGAAGATCGACTGGCTTGACTCGTACCACAGCTTCAGCTTCGCGGACCACTATGATCCGGCGAACACGCACCACGGGCTGCTGCTGGTGAGCAACGACGACATCATCAAGGCCGACACCGGGTTCCGAACCCATCCCCATCAGGATATGGAGATCGTGACCTGGGTGCTATCCGGCGAGATCGAGCACAAGGATTCGGTCGGCAACAAGGGGATCATCTATCCCGGGTTGGCGCAGCGCATGAGCGCGGGGAGCGGGATCTGGCACTCGGAAATGAACCCGCGCGGCGATACAGATGTGCACCTGGTCCAGATGTGGGTGCTGCCGGACCAGGAACGGATCGCGCCCAGCTACGAGCAACTGGACATCAATGCGCAACTGGATCGCGGAGGGCTTGTTCCTGTTGCCTCGGGGCGGGGGCATGACGCGGCCATCAAGATCCGCCAGCGCGGGGCGGTGTTATGGGGCGGGCGGCTCAAGCCGGGAGAATCCGTGCAGGTCCCCGACGCGCCGCATACGCACCTCTATATCGCCAAAGGCGCAGCGGAGCTGGACGAAGCCGGCCGTCTGGCTGCCGGCGATGCCGTTCGTTTGACGGCTGTGGGTTCCCCGCGATTGACGGCTGATGCGGCTACCGGCGCCGAAGTGCTGATCTGGGAGATGAACTGAACCAGAAGCGGCGAAAAGGAGGGCGATGATGCTGCGCGTTGATATCTATTCCGATGTGATTTGCCCATGGTGCTTCATCGGTAAGCGGCGGTTGGAGAAGGCTTTGTGCGAGCCGGCCGGACGATACGACCGTCGCATCACGTGGCATCCATTCGAGCTGAATCCGGATATGCCCCGAGAAGGCATGGATAGGAAAACATACCGGGCGGCCAAGTTCGGCAGTTGGGAGGCATCGGAGAAACTTGATTCGCAGGTTGCAGCCGTTGGCACAACAGATGGCATCCCCTTTGCCTTTGATCGTATACAACGAACGCCCAATACCCTCGATGCCCATCGACTCATCTGGCTCGCGCAGCAGGAAGGCTCCCAGGACGTGGTCGTCGAGGCGCTGTTCCAGGGCTACTTTATCGAAGGTCTGGACATCGGAAACAGGCAGACTCTCATTAACATTGCGGGCGCAGCCGGCCTGGATACAGGACGAGTTGAACGCTTTCTTGCAGGCAACGAGGATGTCGCTTCGGTGCGCGAAGAGCAAGAAAAGGCACGGCGCATGGGCATCAGCGGCGTACCGCACTTCGTCATTAATGACGCCTACGCTTTGTCTGGCGCGCAACCCTCGCAAACATTCGTGTCAATCTTCGACCGGGCGATGAAACCCACAAACGTTTGAAGGCCGTCGTGTATGACAAAGACAGACCAAAACCAACGAAGTGGCGACAGGTCGCGGCGACTTCGTGTGGTGGTCGTCGGTGGGTCGCTGGGAGGCCTCTGTGCCGGTTTGGCGTTACGGTGCGTCGGTTGCGACGTCGAGATCTTTGAGCGATCATCGAGCGAACTGAAGGATCGTGGTGCTGGGCTCGTCGTCCAGATGGAACTCTTGCAGTACCTGGAACGGCATGGCATTGCGACGCGCGAGGCGATCAGCGTCCCTTCCCGCTATAGACAGTACTTAGCGCGGGACGGCGGCGTTGCCTGGGGAGAGGCGAGTTATCAGTTGATGACGGCATGGAACACGGTCTACCGACAACTCCGAGACGTGTTTCCGGACGAGCACTACCATCACAGCCACAAGCTGGTTGGCTTTGAGCAGAATGCGTCCTCTGTCATTGCCCGTTTCGAGAATAGTCGCGAAGAAATCTGTGACTTGCTGGTCGGCGCTGATGGTGCCAACTCGACGTGTCGGAGTCAGCTCCTGCCCGACGTGTCGCCGCAATACGCGGGCTATGTCGCATGGCGAGGTGTGGTGGAGGAAAACGCGGTGGCAACCTCGGTGGCGGATGTGTTCGCGGAGAAGTTTACGTTTTTCCAAATGCCCAACAGTCACATTCTTTGCTACCTGATTCCTGGTTCCGGGGGCGAGGTGATGAAAGGCAAACGCCGTCTCAATTGGGTGTGGTATTGGAATGTGCAGGAAGGTGAGCCGTTGCGGGCACTGATGACGGACAAGGTTGGTTTATTCCGTGACTATTCTGTGCCCCAAGGAGCAATTCGCGAAGATCTCGCGGAGCAGCAGCGGGCCGTGGCCGAGAGAGTGTTGCCGGAAGTCTTTCAGCAACTGGTCAAAGCGACCAAAGAGCCGTTCGTGCAGCCAATCTATGACTTGTCGGTGCCACGCGTGGTTTTTGGGCGTGTGTGTCTGCTCGGAGATGCGGCGTTTGTGCCACGTCCCCATACCGCGGCGAGCACATCCAAGGCTGTCACGAATGCCATCGCGCTCGCGGAGGCCATCCGCACGTCCAAGGGCGATGTCACTATGGCTTTGGAGCAGTGGGAGCCAGCTCAGCTCGAATTGGGTAATTATTTAAAAGTTTTGGGACAGACTCTTGGGAACAGATCGCAATTCGGGCGTCCCTGATGCCGAGCGAGGCTACGTGAGAGGAGGGCGGGACGATGGCGGTCCAGGTCTATGGCTGTAACCACATTGTTATTGAAGTGAGTGACGCCAAGAAAGCCGTGAAGTTCTACTCCGACGTGTTCGGCTTGAAGATGCTTCGCGGAGGCGAGGGGGCCGCGTGGTGCAAACTCGGCGAGCATCAGTTCATGGCCATCTTCGAAGTCAAAAAGCTCCGGCCTGATCGCGTCAAACATTTCGGTCTCATGGTGCGCGACGAGAAGCAGATTGAGGAAGTCAGAAGGAAACTCATGAAGAAGTACAAGCTGAAGCTGCATCCGAGGTTTCGGTGTGACTTCCGTGATCCGTGGGGGAACCGCATCCAGGTGGGGGACCTCCAGGACGAGTCGCTGGTCTGGCTGCTTCCCTACAGCGAAGTGCAGGAGGCCGGGATCACGTTCGCGGCTCATCGAAGCAAGGGGGATTGACGTGGAAAAACCGGCCGAAACGCAGCATCCAGTTCATGACCTGCTGAAGCGGCGGTGGAGCCCGCGGGCGTTCTCCGATCGGCCGGTCGAGTCGGAGACCCTGCGGAGTCTGCTGGAAGCCGCCCGCTGGGCGCCGTCTTCCAGCAACGAGCAGCCCTGGAACTTCATTGTGGCTACGAAGGACGAACAGGCCGAATATAGCCGATTGCTGAGCTGTCTGGTGGAAGGTAACAGTCTGTGGGCACAGCGCGCGCCGGTACTCATGGTCTCGGTGGCCAGGATGTCCTTTGAAGAAGGCGGGGAGCCGAATCGCCATGCTTATTACGATGTCGGCCAGGCGGTAGCCGACCTCTCCGTCCAGGCGACAGCGCTCGGATTGGTGGTGCATCAGATGGCGGGCTTCCATCCGGACAAGGTCAGAGAGCTCTACGGTATTCCGAAGGAGTACGAGCCTGTTGCGGCGATTGCGCTGGGCTATCCAGGCGATCCGCAGAGTTTGCCCGAAAAGCTCAGGAAGCGCGAGTTCGCTCCCAGGGAACGGAAGCCCTTAACGGAGTTCGTATTTGCCGGCCGCTGGGGAAAGACATCGTCAGTGGTGGCCGGTTGAGAAGGGCAACTCATGAAAGCCCGTTATTTAGGTCACGTGGTCTTTTATGTGAAGGATCTGAAACGGTCGCTGGCGTTCTACCGGGACCTTCTGGGATTTCAGGAGGTCGGGCAGATCTTTGAGGGGAAAGCGGCGGCACTGACGTCCGGCCGCACTCATCATGAATTACTGCTGATTGAAGTCGGCGCTGCTCCAGGCCCGCCGCTGGGCCGGAGACTCGGTCTCTATCATATTGGGATTAAGATCGGAGATTCCCTGAATGAACTTCGAGCGGCGAAAAGGGAACTAGAACAAGCAGGGGTGCCCATCACCGGAATGAGCGACCATACCGTGAGCCAGAGCCTCTATCTGGCCGATCCCGACGGCAACGAAGTCGAACTGTACGTGGACGCCGATCCGGCAGTCTGGGAGAACGATCCGGCGGCGGTCCTGAGTGCCATCAAACCACTTCGCTTATAAGGTCATCCATGGATGACGTGACGCAATTCCTGGTGCGGCATGGAGGGATCGTCCTCTTCGCCGTGGTCTTTGCCGAACAAGTGGGGTTGCCGATCCCCGCGGTCCCGGTGCTGCTCGCTGCCGGGGCGCTGGCTGGGGCCGGCAAGATGAATCTCGCGTTGGCCATGGGCTTGGGGGTCGTTGCGTGCCTCCTTGGCGATCTGATCTGGTACTACCTGGGTCGCCATCGCGGGGTGCAGGTCCTCAAGGTACTCTGCCGCATCTCGCTCGAGCCGGATTCCTGCGTGCGCCGCACGGAAAACTTTTTCATCCGGCACGGAACACGTTCCCTCGTTCTCGCCAAGTTCATTCCGGGATTGAGCACCGTGACGCCGGCCCTCGCGGGCCTCTTCCGCGTGAGCGTCGAGCGCTTCATCCTCTACAACGGCCTCGGCGCACTCCTCTGGACGGCAGCCTTTATCGCTCCGGGGTACCTGTTCAGCGATCAGCTCGAATGGGTCGCGGCGGAAGCGGCCCGTCTCGGCAGTTCGTTCGTTGTGTTGGTCGGGGGCGTCTTGGCTCTGTACATCGCCTACAAATACATCCACCGGCAACTCCTGCTGCGTGAACTGCGCATCGCACGGATCACTGCGGACGAGCTCAAGCAGCTGCTGGACGACGGCCGTGACGTGGTGATCGTGGATCTGCGCCAGCCGCTCGATATCCAGGTTGACCCCTATTCGATCCCCGGCGCGCTGCGGATGGCGGTGGAGGAACTGGAACAGCGGCATCATGAAATCCCGCGCGATCGGGACGTGATCCTGTACTGTGCCTGTCCCAATGAAGTGACCGCTGCCCGGATGGCGCTCCTCCTCAAGAAGAACGGCATCACGAGGGTCCGGCCGCTGGTCGGCGGGGTCGAGGCCTGGCGGGCACGCAACTTTCCCGTAGAAGATCTGGGAGAGCAAATCGCCTAACGACACTACGTTTGCATTTTTCTGATCGTCTTCGGCATTATCGGACTGAAAGTGGTTTCACCATAGGAGTAACCGGGCAAAGGAGGAGCGCTGATGGTGATCAACCGGTTTGAAAAAGTTAGACCCCGCACGCTTGGGATTTCGCTCGGCGTGATGCTGTCTTTCGGAATCGCACATGCCGCGGCTGCGGCCGAAGAGTTGCCCCGCGAAGCGACCCTGCCGCTTGCGCTGGCTAGCAAGGCCGCGGCCGCCGCGCAGGAGAAGTGCAAGCAGGATGGCTATCGCGTGAGTGTGGCGGTGGTGGACCGAGCCGGTGTGCTGAAGGTGCTGGTGAGGGGAGACGGAGCAGGCCCGCATACGACCGACAGCAGCACTAAGAAGGCGTATACCGCGGCGAGTCTGCGCCGGCCGACCGGTGAACTGGCTGAGATGGTCGTCAAGACGCCCGCCGTCCAGGGACTGCGGGATATGAACGACAAAATCCTCATCCTGGGCGGTGGTCTGCCGATCGAGATGGAAGGCGAGGTGGTCGGCGGAATCGGCGTTGGCGGGGCGCCCGGAGGCCATCTGGACGCGGCCTGCGCCCAGTTCGGATTGGAAAGTATTGGCGTGACTCCCAAAGCGCCGGCGGCGAAGGGAAAAGCCTGCGCAAAAGTGAGGCATAGCATGGTGACCAATGCCCCCAAGTTGAAACTTGTTATATGCCTCCTTGCCTGCGTGGGAGTGGCCTGGTTGCCGGGCTGTAAAAAGGCCGGCTCCGCTCCCGCTCCTTCCGTTCCGGAAGTCTCGGTAATCACCGCGACGACCCAGACTGTGCCCGACGAGCCGGAATTTATCGGGCAATCGGAAGCCTCCCGCATCGTCGAGATCCGGTCGCAGGTGACGGGGATTATCAAGGAACGCTTCTACCGTGAGGGCCGGGACGTCAAGAAAGACGACCGGCTCTATCAAATCGATCCCGTACCGTTCCAGGCGGCGATGCTCAACGCGAAAGCCAGGGTGGCCCAGGCCGAGGCGCGGGTGGTCCAGGCGAAGCAGAATCTCGATCGCGTCAAGCCGCTCCTGGCGGAGCAGGCCGTGAGCCAGAAGGATGTGGATGATGCCGTTGCCGAAGATCTTTCGGCAAAAGGCACGCTGGAAGCCGCGAAGGCGGACGTGGTGAAGGCCAAGTTCGATTTGGATAATACACTCATCACCGCTCCCATCGACGGGCTGATCGAGCGGACCCGGGTCTACGAAGGGCGATTGGTCTCGGCGCAAACCGACCTCCTCACAATCCTTCACCAGGTGGATCCGATGTACGTGACCGTCAGCGTCCCGGAGTCCGTCGTTCTCAAACGGGTGAGGGAGCGCGCACTGAAGAAGGTGCAGGGGGCCGGCGTGTACGAATTGCGCGGGGTCATCACCTTTGTGGACGGCACGACCTATCCCCATGAGGGGCGGTTGGATTTGCTGGAAGTGGGGCTGCGCACTACGACCGGGACTCGGGATGTGCGGGTCGTCTTCCCCAATCATGAACGGGCGTTGCTCCCGGGGCAGTTCGTCAAGGTCCGCTTCTTAGGGGCTGTCAGAAACGAGGTCATTCTGGTGCCGCAACGGGCTGTTCAGCAGGGGCCCAAGGGATCCTTGGTCTATGTCGTGGGGCAGGATGACAAGGTGGAGGTCCGCGATGTCCAGGCCGCCAGTTGGCAGGGCGCCCAGTGGCTCATCGAGGAAGGACTGCGTGCAGGGGAGCGGGTGGTCGTGGACGGGATCCAAAAACTTTCGCCGGGGATTTCCGTGAAACCAGTTCCCGCTGCCGGTACCGAGGCTCCCCCCAAATGATCTCGCACTTTTTCATCGAGCGACCCATCTTCGCGTCGGTGCTCTCCATCGTGATTGTGGTGGTCGGCCTTGTGTCTCTGCAGGCCCTGCCCGTGGCTCAGTTCCCCGAAATCACCCCTCCTGTGGTGCAGATCGAGGCTGACTACCCCGGCGCGAGCGCGGAGATCGTGGCGGGTTCGGTGGCCCGTCCCATCGAAGTGCAGCTCCCGGGCATCGACAATCTCCTCTACTACGACTCCACCAGCACCAACGATGGTCACATGACGATCCGGCTCACGTTCGAGATCGGAACCGACGTGGATATCGCGCAAGTCCAGACGCAGAACCGGGAGAAACTCGCGGAACCGCAGCTGCCGCCTGAGGTCATCCGCAGGGGGGTCTCCATCAAAAAATTGTCTCCGGATCTCGTCGCCGTGCTGACATTAAATGCCAACGATCCGAGGTACGATACGCTCTTCCTGTCCAACTACGCCATCCTCCGGCTGCTCGACAATATCAAGCGCCTTCCGGGGGTGGGCGACGCCGCGGTGTTTGGCGCGCAGAACTACAGCATGCGGCTTATCCTTGATCCGGCGCGGATGGCGCAACTGAATGTGACGCCGACCGACATCGCCGCCGTCGTCAACGAACAGAACCGGGATTTTCCGGCCGGCACGGTCGGGCGGGAGCCTGCGCCCAAGGGCACGCAGCTCACCATGCCGGTGATCACCAGCGGCCGTATGACGGAGGCGAAGGAATTCGAGGAGATGATCGTCAGGGCCCTCCCGAACGGCTCCATGATCCGTCTCAAAGACGTGGCGAGAGTCGAGCTGGGCGCCCAGTCGTACGACCTGGCAGGACGGTTCAAAGGGCGGCCGACCACGTTCATCTTGACCTTTCTCGCCCCCGGGGCGAACGCGCTTGCCACCGTCAAGCGCATCCGCAGCGAGATGGATGAGATGGCGAAGAGCTTTCCCGCCGGCGTGACGTACGACCTCCCCTACGACACGACCCGCTTCATCGAGGTCTCCATCGAAGAGGTCGCCAAGACCTTGATCATCGCGATGACCCTGGTCATTCTCGTCGTCTATCTGTTCCTGCAGAGCTGGCGGACGACGCTGATTCCGGCCGTGGCCGTTCCCGTTTCCCTCATCGGCGCCTTGGCCGGCATGCAGGCCCTCGGGTTCTCCATCAACACCCTGACGCTGTTCGGCATGGTGCTGGCCATCGGCATCGTCGTGGATGACGCCATCGTGGTGGTCGAGAACGTCGAGCGCCACATGAAGGAAGAATGTTG
>OBEQ011306409.1_pt1 | contig 11956 bp, 7 predicted proteins | sample 1670901 | NCBI WGS metagenome assembly OBEQ01 (sample SAMEA104232315, study PRJEB22302) | groundwater metagenome | biome: forest; feature: aquifer; material: groundwater | place: USA | collected 2011-08-07 | depth 5.4 m | reverse complement strand
GAACCGGCAACAATGGAAGTGGCGGAATCGTTATTTTTTAGATTGTTCTTTGATCCGAAGCGTTATGATTTAAGTAAAGTTGGTCGTCACATTGTTAATCGTAAGTTAGGCATGGATGTTCCACTTGAGAATCGTATTTTAGATATCGCCACCGTCGTGCAGGCCATTCGTTATTTATTTAATCTTCGTGAAGGCAAAGGCGAGACGGACGACATTGACCATTTAGGAAATCGACGGATTAAAACGGTCGGTGAATTGGTTCAAAATCAAGTGCGTATTGGGTTAGCTCGTCTCGAACGTTCCATTAAAGAGCGTTTGGTTGTCATGAGCAATTTTGAAAACTTGACCGCTCATCACTTGATCAACTCAAGACTTTTCTCCAATCAAATTCAGGATTTCTTCGCCCGAAGCCAACTGTCTCAATTTATGGATCAGGTCAACCCCTTATCTGAGATGACACACAAACGACGCTTGAGCGCTTTGGGACCTGGCGGGTTATCCCGTGAACGCGCGGGATTTGAAGTCCGTGACGTTCATCCCACTCATTATGGCCGCGTGTGTCCGATTGAAACTCCGGAAGGTCCGAACATCGGTTTGATTTCATCCTTGACCAACTGCGCCCGCGTCAATGATTTGGGATTTATTGAGACGCCTTACAGAAAAGTTGAAGACGGTCGTGTCACCCGCAAGATTGAATTTTTAACCGCTGATCAGGATGAAAATGAATATGTCGCTCAAGCCAATTCTCCCATCGACAAAGATGGATATTTTACTGAAAAATTAGTCACCTGCCGTTATAAAACAGATTTTCCAAAAGTTCCCGCGAAACAAGTCACCTATATGGATGTTTCCCCTAAACAAGTCGTTTCAGTCGCGGCTTGTTTGATTCCTTTCTTGGAACACGATGACGCCAACCGAGCTTTGATGGGATCAAACATGCAAAGACAAGCCGTTCCGCTTTTAATTCCCGAAGTTCCATCAGTAGGAACCGGAATGGAAGAAAAAGTGGCTCGCGATTCGGGTGTTATGGTGATTGCTCAAGACTCTGGAACGGTCACTCGAGTTGATGCCCGCGAAATCGTCATTGGAAAAACAACGTATCCTCTTAAAAATTTCCAAAGGACTAACGCCAATACCTGTATTCATCAAACACCTTTGGTTAAAGTTGGAGAAAAGATTGAGGCTGGCCAGATTATTGCCGACGGGATCGGCACCAAAGATGGCCGGCTGGCTTTAGGGCGAAATGTGTTGGTCGCGTTTATGCCATGGCGCGGATATAATTTTGAGGACGCGATTTTAATCAATGAACGCATCGTCCGTGAAGATGTGTTTAGCTCTATTCATGTTGAAAGATTTGAAGTGGAATGCCGCGAAACACGGTTAGGAAATGAAGAAATTACGCGCGATATCCCCAATGTCAGTGAAGAGTCTTTGATTAACTTAAGTGAAGAGGGGATTATTCGCGTTGGCGCTGAAGTTAAAGCGGGAGATATTCTCGTCGGAAAAGTCACTCCCAAGAGCGAAAAAGAATTGTCTCCGGAAGAGCGATTGTTAAGAGCAATTTTTGGTGAAAAAGCGGCCGATATTCGTGATACATCGCTGACGCTTCCTCCGGGGATCGAAGGTGTTGTCGTCAATATTGAAGTTTTCCAGCGCAGTGAACGCGGCCGAAAAACCAAGGAAGATAAATCGAAGGAAGTCGAGGCTATCGATAAAATTCAAGCCTATTACCAGCAGGAAATTTCCTATATTGAGAAAGAAAAAGAAGAGAGATTGTGCAAATTGTTGGGTGTTGATAAAAAGAAACTTAGCAAAATTAATTTTGATGAGTTTGATGAAGAATCTGAAGAGAGAGAGTTATTGCAATTTTATAATGACAAAATCATGGAATTAACGGAAGAAGAAGCCCATGAAGGTGAGCGTGTTAAGCGCGGCGATGAACTTCCAGCTGGCGTTTTAAAGAGAGTGGTTGTTTATGTCGCCACAAAAAGAAAGTTGGCCGAAGGTGACAAGATGGCCGGCCGTCATGGAAATAAGGGTGTTGTGTCTCGGATTCTTCCCGAAGAGGATATGCCGTTTCTCGAAGATGGCACACCCGTCGATATTGTTTTAAATCCTCTGGGAGTTCCTTCTCGTATGAACGTCGGGCAATTATTGGAAACCCATTTGGGCTGGGCGGCGAAAGCGTTAGGTTTTGCGGCCGTCACTCCCGTCTTTAATGGCGCTTCTGAAGAAGAAATTCGTACGAGTTTAAAAGAGGCGGGACTGCCTGAAGATGGAAAAACAACCGTTTATGATGGCTATACCGGGTTTCCGTTTGATCAAAAGGTGACCGTCGGATATATTTATATGCTTAAATTGAACCATCTCGTCGATGAAAAAATTCACGCCCGTTCTATTGGACCTTATTCTCTTGTCACCCAGCAGCCGTTGGGTGGAAAAGCTCATTTCGGTGGTCAGCGATTTGGAGAAATGGAAGTTTGGGCGCTTGAGGCTTATGGAGCGGCGTATACGCTTCAAGAGATGTTGACCGTCAAGAGTGACGACGTGGTAGGCCGAAGTCGAATGTATGAGGCGATTGTGAAGGGCCAACAAAAATTAAACCCTGGTACGCCGGAATCATTTAATGTTTTGGTTAAAGAACTGCAGGGCTTGTGTCTTGATATTAAATTGGTCAGAATTAATCCGCCAGAAAAAGATGATGACTCTGCCTCCTCCGGAGGAGCATCAAAACCAAAAGATAAAAAGAGAGAAAAATGAGCCAGATCAATAGCGAAAAAGAGGGATATAAAAAACGTGATCATATCACGATTAAAATTGCCTCACCGGAAGTGATTCGGTCGTGGTCTTCAGGAGCTGTCAAAAAGGCCGAAACATTGAATTATCGAACTTTGAAGCCGGAAAAGGATGGTCTTTTCTGCGAAAAGATTTTTGGTCCTGTTCGTGATTGGGAATGTAATTGCGGCAAATATAAAGGCATTAAATTTAAGGGAATCACGTGCGATCGATGCGGTGTTTTGGTGACGCGTTCTTCCGTTCGACGAGAAAGAATGGGACACATTGAACTGGCCTGTCCTGTCACGCATATCTGGTTTTATAAAGCTGTGCCCAGCCGTTTAGCCGCCCTGTTGCAGACGACGTTAAGGGATTTGGAAAAAATTATTTATTATGAAGAATATATTGTCATTGATCCGGGAGAAACGCCTTTAAAGAAAAAGCAGCTTTTATCCGAAGATGAATATCAAGAAGCTGTGCTCAAGCACGGCGGGGCTTTTAAGGCTAGAATTGGGGCTCAAGCCGTTTATGAGCTCCTAAAAGAGATTGATTTGGCCGCTCTTGGCCGAAAATTGCGCAAAGATTTAGAGGCCGCTAATCCTGCCGGCACAAATGCCAAAAAAATCGCCAAAACCTTGAGAACTGTTGAAGAATTCAAGGCTTCAGGAAATTTGGCGGAATGGATGGTTTTGAGTGTCGTTCCCGTTATTCCTCCTGACTTAAGACCTCTCGTTCCTCTTGAAGGTGGACGATTCGCCACATCAGATCTTAATGATCTTTATCGACGGGTCATCAATCGTAACAATCGTCTCAAAAAACTTATTGATTTGAATGCTCCTGAAATTATCTGCCGCAATGAAAAGCGTATGCTTCAGGAAGCGGTGGATGCTCTTTTAGATAATGGGCGTCATGGCCGTCCTGTCTTGGGTTCAGGAAATCGTCCGTTAAAATCTTTGTCTGATATGTTAAAGGGTAAGCAAGGGCGATTCCGTATGAATTTGTTAGGTAAACGTGTTGATTATTCTGGACGTTCCGTCATCGTCGTTGGTCCCAATTTGAAATTGCATCAGTGCGGATTGCCTAAGAAAATGGCGTTGGAACTTTTTGAGCCGTTTATTATTCGCAAACTTCGCGAAAAAGGTTTTGTCCATACAATCAAAGGCGCTAAGCGCATGGTTGAGAGAGCCAAGATTGAAGTCTGGGATATCTTGGACGAAGTTATTCGTGAACATCCGGTCATGTTAAACCGCGCTCCGACGCTGCATCGTTTAAGTATCCAGGCGTTTTATCCCAAATTGATCGAAGGAAAAGCGATTAAACTTCATCCTTTGGTTTGCGCGGCATTCAACGCGGATTTCGACGGAGACCAAATGGCCGTGCATGTTCCGTTGTCCATTGAAGCTCAAATTGAATGTCGTTTGGAACTTCTTTCCATTAATAATCTCTTTTCTCCCGCGGATGGCCGACCTATTATTTCTCCGTCGCAAGACATGGTTTTGGGCATTTATTATTTAACGAAAGAAAATTCTCACATTAAAGATTTTGCATCGGTTTTTGCTTCAAAAGACGAAGCCATTGTGGCTTTTAATGACGGCAATATTTCTCTCCATCAACGTGTCAAATTAAGATTGGATGTGGCTGTCTGGGGAGAAGAAAAGCCATCGATGATTATTTCTCAAGAAGCGGCTATGGAAGAAGAGAAGAAATCGGCAAAAGAAAAAGAGCAAGATAAAAAGAAAAAGATCACGATTATTGAAACCACGATTGGCCGGATCATCTTTAATGAACTGCTTCCGGCTGAGTTTGGGTTTGTTAATGACTTACTGGATAAAAAGAAAATTGGCGCTGTCATCGCGGATTGTTATAAACGGTTTGGGCAGTATAAAACGATCAAATTTTTGGACGACATTAAAGACGTCGGATTTAATCAAGCGACCCTGGCTGGAATTTCCATCGGGATTAATGATTTGACGATTCCCAAAGAAAAGGTCGATATTATCAAAAATTCCCATCAGGAAATTGCGAAGGTTGAAGATCAATATCGCAAAGGGATCATCACAGGTCGTGAACGATACAATAAAATTATTGACGTTTGGACGCACAGCACCGAACTATTGTCGGATTTGGTCTTTAAACAAATGGATCCATTTAATCCCGTCTTTATCATGGCCGATTCTGGCGCCCGAGGGTCTCGACTTCAGATTCGTCAGCTTTCTGGGATGCGAGGGTTAATGGCCAAACCGTCGGGTGAAATTATTGAAAATCCCATTACGGCCAGTTTCCGTGAAGGGTTAACGGTTTTGGAATATTTTATTTCAACTCACGGGGCTCGCAAAGGGTTAGCGGATACCGCGCTTAAGACTGCTGATGCCGGGTATTTGACTCGTCGGCTTGTTGATGTGGCCCAAGAAATCGTTGTGAGCGAAGAAGATTGTGGAACGTTAAATGGAATCACGGTTTCCGCGATCGTCGAAGGAGACGAGCTCGTCGTCAGTCTTAAAGAGCGCATCACAGGACGCGTGGCCTTAGATAGTATTGTCGATATTGTCACCGATCAAAAAGTTGTCGAATCGGGAGACTTAATCACTGAAGAGACGGCTGAATTTATTGAACATTTGGGAATTGAAAAGGTCCGTATCCGCAGTGTTTTAACCTGTGAGGCCGCCCGTGGCGTGTGTGTCAAATGTTATGGACGGAATTTAGCGACTCATCGTCCGGTGGAAATCGGTGAAGCGGTCGGAACTATTGCCGCTCAAAGCATTGGCGAACCAGGAACCCAATTGACGATGAGAACGTTCCATATCGGAGGGACGGCCAGCCGCGCGATCGAACAATCTTTTTATAAAGCCAAGAATTCCGGAACTATTAAGTATCATCAATTACGCGTTGTCGAAAAAGGCGCGGAATTTATCGTTTTAAACCGCAACGGTTCCATCAGTATTAACAATGAATTTGGCCGGGAGTTTGAGCGTTATCAACTTCCCCAGGGCGCCGCTATTAAAGTTCCCGATGGCGCGATGGTTAAGAAAGATCAAATTTTTGTCACATGGGATCCGTATACCGTTCCGATCATCACGGAAGTTAAGGGAACTGTTAATTCGGAAGACTTGATTCCTGATGTGACAGTGCAACAAGAGCGCAACGCGGTGACCGGTGTCACCGAACGCGTTATCGTCGAGCACAAGCAGGAATTTCATCCTCAGATTATTATTATCGATGAGAAACAAGAAATCGTCGGGATTTATTCGATCCCTATCGGCGCTCATATCCTTGTTCAGGATAAACAGAAAGTGAATGCCGGTGATCTGATTGCCAAAATCCCGCGAGGCGTTGGGAAAACTCGGGATATCACCGGAGGGTTACCGCGCGTTGCCGAATTGTTTGAGGCGAGAAAACCCAAAGATCCCGCGGTTATCAGTGAACTCGATGGTGTCGTTGAGTTTGGTGAAGATAAACGGGGCCGACGAACAATCATTGTGAAAAGCTCCACTGGAATGGCGGCTGAATATGTCATTCCTCATGGAAAACATCCCAATGTTTATAAAGGAGATCGTGTTTTTGCCGGTCAACAATTGACGGACGGGCCTGTCGTTCCTCATGATATTTTAAGAGTCTGCGGCGATAAAGTTTTGCAAGAATATTTACTCAACGAGGTTCAAGAAGTTTATCGGCTTCAAGGTGTCAGGATTAACGATAAACATATCGAGCTGATTATTTCCCAGATGCTTAAAAAAGTGAGAATTGAAAATTCAGGAGATACCGATCTTTTAATTGGCGAACAGGTCGATCGAATCGTCTTTAAAAAAGCGAATGAAGAGGTCTTGAAGAAAAAAGGAAAACCAGCCCTGGCAACACCGCTTCTGTTAGGGATTACAAAAGTCTCTTTGACGACGGACAGTTTTATTTCTGCCGCGAGTTTCCAAGAGACGACGCGAGTGTTGACAGAGGCAGCCTCATCTGGTAAGATCGACCTCCTTCGTGGCTTGAAAGAGAACGTGATTGTAGGACATTTGATTCCCGCTGGAACGGGATTAGAACGTTACAACAATATTGAGATAGTTAAATATGCCGACGATACAGCAGCTCATCCGCAAGAGCAGAAAACAGAAGATAAGGAAGAGTAAATCACCCGCGTTAACGAATTGTCCTTTTCGTCGCGGGGTGTGTCTTCAAGTCAAAACGATGACGCCAAAGAAACCCAATTCGGCGCTTCGAAAAATTGCTCGCGTGCGTTTGTCAAATAAATATGAAGTGACGTCCTATATTCCGGGAGAAGGTCACAATTTGCAGGAACACTCGATTGTGTTAGTCCGCGGAGGACGCGTTAAGGATTTGCCAGGGGTGAGATATCACATTGTCCGTGGGACATTGGACGCCTCAGGCGTTAATAAACGAAAGAAATCTCGTTCAAAATACGGCGCTAAAAGCGAGCAAGGAAGTAAATAAGATATGAGAAGACATCGTGCTGATATAAGAGAACCCTTACCCGACGCGAAATATAGCAGTCGTCTTGTCGCGAAATTTATTAATATGGTGATGTATGAAGGGAAAAAATCTGTTGCCGAAAATATTGTCTATGGCGCCTTTGAGATTGTTGAGCAAAAAATTCCCGATATGGGAGCTTTAAAGATTTTTAGTAAGGCCATTGAAAAGGTTCGTCCTAAATTGGAAGTCAAGTCCCGCCGCGTCGGAGGTGCTACCTATCAAGTGCCCATCGAAGTTCCGACCGAGCGAGCGAATTCTTTGGCATTGCGATGGATTCGCGATTTTGCCAAAAAGAAAAAAGGGCGTCCTATGGAGAATAAATTAGCCGATGAATTAGTAGCCGCGTATAAGGGAGAAGGTGCCGCTGTTAAAAAACGAGACGATACGCATAAAATGGCGGAAGCCAATAAAGCTTTTTCGCATTTGAGGTGGTAAAGAGATGGACGTTGCTTTAAAAGATTATCGAAATATTGGAATTATCGCTCATATCGACGCGGGAAAAACCACGACGACTGAGCGCATTTTATTCTACACGGGTGTCATCCATAAAATGGGGAATATCGATGATGGAAACACAACCATGGACTGGATGGAACAAGAGCAGGAACGCGGCATTACGATTACGGCGGCCAGTACCACATGTTTTTGGCAGGATAAAAGAATTAATATTATCGATACACCCGGCCACGTGGATTTTACGATTGAAGTCGAACGTTCTTTAAAAGTGTTAGACGGCGCGCTTGTTGTTTTGTGCGCCACCAGCGGTGTTCAGCCTCAAACCGAAACCGTTTGGCGTCAGGCCGATCGGTAACGCGTCCCTCGACTTGCCTTCATTAATAAAATAGATCGATTAGGAGCCAGTTTTGATCGTGTCATTGGCCAGGTCCATGAACGCTTGGGCGCCAACGCGGCGGCGATTAATTTTCCCGATGCGGCCGAAAGTGATTTTAAAGGTATCGTTGATATCGTTGAGCAAAAATATATTACTTACACAGATGATCAAGGAATGGAAATGGTCAAAAGTGAAGTCCCCGAACATTTAAAAGAGAGATTGCAAAAGTATCGGCACACTTTGATTGAACATTTAGCGAATGTCGATGACGCGATGGCCGAAAAATATTTAGAAGAAAAAGAAATTACTTTACCCGAATTGAAGGCTGCTATTCGTCGAGTTGTTCTCAAGAGTACATTCCTTCCTGTTTTAGGTGGAACATCGTTACGCAATCGTGGTGTTCAGCTGGTTCTCGACGCGATTTGTGATTATCTTCCATCACCTTTGGATTTGCCTCCCGTCAAAGGAACAGATCCCGCGACGCAAGCTGAAATCACACGAGCTCCCGACCCTAAGGCTCCTTTTAGCGCCATTGTTTTTAAACTCGCGACCGATCCTTATGTCGGAAAATTATTTTATACCCGCATTTATTCCGGAACCCTTGAATCCGGATCGACGGTTTATAATTCCAGTCAAAAGCAAAGAGAAAAAATTGCAAAAATTGTTTTGATGCACGCCAATCGACAAGAAATTGTCCCTAGAGCTTCGGTGGGGGATATCGTGGGATTAGTTGGTTTAAAAGAGTCCAAGACGGGGGAAACTCTTTGTGACCCTGATCAAAAGATTATTTTAGAGAGGATGAGAATCCCTGAACCTGTCGTTTCGATGTCCATTGAACCCAAGACGAAAGCTGATCAGGATAAGCTTGGGCTTACGCTAAGAAAATTTTTGGATGAAGATCCGTCGCTGCGTGTTAATTATGATCAGGAAACCGCTCAAACGGTTATTTCGGGAATGGGCGAACTGCATTTGGAGATTATCATTGATCGTATGAAACGAGAATTTAATTTGGACGCGAATGTTGGTCGTCCCGAAGTTGCTTATAAGGAAACCATTACTCGGAAGGCCACTGATATCGTTGGAAAATATATTTCGCAAACAGGGGGTAAAGGACAATATGGTCATGTGGTTATTGATATCGAGCCTTCTGAAGAAAAAGGAAAAGGTGTTATTTTTATTGATAAGATTCGCGGGGGGGCTATTCCTCGTGAGTTCATCACTCCGATTGAAAAAGGGATTCGAAGTGGCGCTTTAAGCGGCGTCTTAGCTGGCTATCCTGCCATCGATTTTACCGTTACTTTGGTCGACGGGTCTTATCACGACGTTGATTCGAATGAAATGGCTTTCCAGGTGGCTGCGAGAATAGCCCTCAAGGAAGGTTTACAAAAAGCGAAATCTGTTCTCTTGGAACCCATTATGGATATTGAAGTCACGTGTCCCGAAGAATTTATGGGATCGGTGATTGGAGATTTGAATACGCGCCGCGCTAAAATTGTGCAGTTGGGAAATATAGCTCATTTGAAGACAACCCGCTGTGAAGTTCCGCTGGCTGAAATGTTTAATTACGCGAACGCGTTACGGTCCTTAACTCAAGGTCGCGCGACGTTTACAATGGAGCCGGCCTTTTACGCGCAAGTTCCTCAATATGTGACCGATAAAGTTATCGGCGCGCGTGAGGAATCTTCAGGAAAAAAAACACGATAGTCAATACGTAATTTTAAAAGGGAGGATATAAAATGGCTAAAGGAAAATTTGTACGAAATAAACCCCACTTAAACATTGGAACCATCGGTCACGTCGACCATGGTAAGACCACGTTAAGCGCCGCGATTACGGCTGTTTTAAGTAAACAAGGGTTAGCCGAATTGCGCACGTATGATTCGATTGATAACGCTCCGGAAGAAAAAGAGCGCGGGGTTACGATTAATATTTCCCATTTGGAATATGAAACGCAAAAACGACATTACGCTCACATCGACTGCCCTGGCCACGCTGACTACATCAAGAATATGATTACCGGTGCCGCGCAGATGGACGGCGCGATTTTGGTCGTTTCCGCCGCGGATGGTGCCATGCCTCAAACCAAAGAGCATATCCTTTTAGCCCGTCAAGTCAACGTTCCTTCCATTGTTGTTTTTATGAATAAATGCGATCAAGTTCAAGATAAAGAATTGCTCGATCTCGTCGAACTTGAGCTTCGAGAATTATTGACCAAATATGATTTTAATGGCGACAAAACGCCCGTCATTCGAGGAAGCGCTTTGGACGCTTTAAATGATCCTGGCGACGCTGAAAAAGCTAAACCGATTATCGAGTTGATGAAAGCGGTTGATGAATATATTCCGATGCCTGTTCGAGAATTGGAAAAACCATTTTTGATGGCTGTTGAAGACGTTTTCTCAATCTCTGGTCGAGGAACAGTCGCGACAGGTCGTATTGAACGTGGACGGATCAAAGTCGGTCAGGATGTCGAACTCGTTGGTATGAAAAAAGATGTCGGCAAGAGTGTTGTGACCGGCGTTGAAATGTTCCGCAAAGAACTCGAAGACGGACAAGCTGGCGATAACGTCGGGATTCTGTTACGAGGGATTGAAAAAGAGCATATCGAACGCGGTCAAGTTTTAGCGGCCCCGGGCTCGATCAAACCTCACACCAAATTCAAAGCCAAGACTTATATTTTAACTAAAGAAGAAGGCGGGCGTCATACCCCATTCTTTAAAGGTTATCGACCTCAATTTTATTTTAGAACAACTGACGTGACGGGAACGGCCACTCTTCCTGCCGGTGTTGAAATGTGTATGCCGGGAGATAACGTCGAGTTGGAAGTGGAATTAATTGTTCCTATTGCTATTGAAAAAGAGTTACGATTTGCTATCCGTGAAGGTGGTAAAACCGTTGGTGCTGGCGTTATTCACCAGATTATTGAGTAAACATGCAAAAAATACGTATAAAACTTAAAGCTTACGATCACCGATTGATTGATCAATCCGCTCAGGAGATCGTGGATACCGCGATTCGCACGGGTGCCAAGGTCGTAGGGCCGGTTCCTTTGCCGACGAAGAAAGAATTGTACACGGTTCTTCGTTCTCCGGTCATTGATAAGAAGTCCCGTGAGCAGTTTCACTTAGCGACACATAAAAGGCTGATTGATTTGATTGAACCGACAGCTAAAACCGTTGAGGCTTTAAGAAAATTAAACTTACCCGCCGGGGTAGATGTTGAGATCAAGCAATGATTCGTGGACTCATAGGACGAAAAGTTGGGATGACCCAAATCTTCGACAAGGAAGGCAATATTATTCCTATCACCGTCGTGGAAGCGGGACCATGTCTGGTTCTGGAACTCAAAGAATCTCCCCGCAAGGTTGCCTTAGGATTTGATCCTATTAAAGAATCTCGAGGGATGAAGCCCCAATTGGGATTTTTTAAAAAATTGGGCGTTGCTCCTCAGCGCATTGTGAAAGAGTTTTTCTCGACGGAAAATAAAGATTATAAACTGGGTCAGGAAATAAAAGTTGACCTTTTTAAGGCTGGGGATTTTGTCGATGTCACCGGGATTTCGATTGGGAAAGGTTTTCAAGGCGGTATGAAGCGCTGGCATTGGGATGGAGGTCCGGCCACCCACGGTTCGATGCATCATCGACGGGTAGGGTCCATTGGTTCGAATACAACTCCAGGCCGAGTCTTTCGTGGTAAAAGTATGCCTGGGCATATGGGAGCGGGCAGAATCACAACCCAGGGTTTGAGAATTATGGGTGTCGACAATGAGAAAAATTTTCTTCTGATTAAAGGAGCTATTCCAGGTTATTCGAACGCGTTGGTTACGATCAATCGATCTCAAAAGAAAGCTTTTAAAGCGCTGGAT
>OBEQ011723813.1_pt1 | contig 11957 bp, 10 predicted proteins | sample 1670901 | NCBI WGS metagenome assembly OBEQ01 (sample SAMEA104232315, study PRJEB22302) | groundwater metagenome | biome: forest; feature: aquifer; material: groundwater | place: USA | collected 2011-08-07 | depth 5.4 m | reverse complement strand
CCGTTTCTGCTAAAGCGGTCTCCCTTATTATTGCAAAAAACATATTCACTTGATATGTGGATTTGATTTAGTGCCTTAATTAAATCACCATGCATTGGTATTTCTCTCATTTTCCCTGCTTTTGTATTACACACAAATATGATACCTCTTTGAATATCAACGTTATCCCATTTAAGGTTTAGTATTTCACTTTGCCTCATCCCGGTTTTAAGAGCTGTAAGAATTATAGGTTTAAGAAAATCAGCACTATGTTGAAATAGCCTTTCTCTTTCTTGAGGTGTTAAATATCTTTCAGGTTTTCTCTCCTCTTTAAAAGGCTTAACTTTCTTAACAGGATTATCTCCGCCCCATTTATCCCATTCAATCGCTTTCGTAAATACATGACGTAAAAACGCGAGTTCCCTATTTATTCTAGCTTTCGAAACTAGTTTTAAACGGTTTGCTCGGTAGATTTCAATTTTGTGAGGTATTATTTCATTTAAATAACAGTCATTGAAATATCCCCGTATTGTTTTTGAAATAGTGACATCATTTAAATAAGATTTTTTAGTTGTTTTAGAGTAATCATTAAGATAAATATCAATCATTTCATAAAGTCTAGTTTTGATTCTATTTGGAAAATGTTTCCCCGATGAAATTTCATTACGCTTATGGTAATAAATTTCCATAGCTAGTCTTCTGTCCTGAGTTCCAGTAGTATCCCATATTCTTTCTCCATTAACTTTTAGGGAATACCACCAGAATGGGCTGCGTTTTCTCTTATATAATCCCATAATATTTCTAGAATTCTATCTCATCTCACCTAGAGTGTCAATTGATTTTACCATCCTTTTCTGCATCCACCTATCAATGGCGATAGTGTCAAAGATATTTTTCCTGCCGAAAGGTATGAACGGTATCTTTCTTCTTCGAACAAAATCATAAATCGTAGCAGAAGAAAGTTTTATATATTCTTCTAACTCTCTGGTTGTTAGATACCGCTTGGCTAAAATATTCTCTGCAGTTTTTTCTGTTATTTCCATACCTGTTATTTTAAATATTATTTATAAATGTTCCTTAATAATATTGAGGTGGTTGTAAAGTAATCTCACTAGTCTGCATTTTCATCAAAATCCAGTGTGTTATATTTTGCCCCAGCAAGCCCAGCATCCCCAGCAACCCCAGTGTTCTCAGCAGAATCTAATGTAGAATTCGCCAATTCAGCTGGACAAACTGGGCTTGCTGGACTTGCTGGGGCAAATTTAAGCCCATAGGATTTCGTTAAGTGGTTGATTTTAACGGTGTCATAATCTATTGCTGTTGTGCCACGGTGAGTCCATCCCCAATCAAATCCCAGAGCTCTTAATGTTTTTCCAATTCTTTTTGGAGAGATGTGATATCTTTCTGGTTTTTCTTTATTGACTCTTTCAGTGATATCTTTAAGAGGTAAAAACCCATTCCAAACTTTAAACTCTAATTCTATCAAGACCTCAACAATCTGAGCTTCTAAACTTTGAGATTTTTCTAATCTTCTCTTTTCTTCAATCTGTTTTAGTAACCTCAAGAATTCCTCTTCTCTTTTAGGATTAGCCACCCGTATGGTTTGGTATATTGGTTTTAAAATATCCCCCAACCTCCCCCTGGCTGGTTTAGGGACTATGGGTAAAGGTACTCCTAGGTGCCTTAACCTAAACTCCACTAACCTCTCTTTTAAAGAAAGAGCATCTTCAGGTCTTACACTACTTTCAAAGATTTTGACACTATCAGACATAATAATGGATATACAGCGTGTATCTAGGATGGGGTGGACCGCTTCATTGGTAGAGATAATGGTAGGACCAAACACATCGTAATGTTTGGTATCTCTAAAGGCTCCTTTCTCCGGCCAAAGGACTCGACTGACTTTACATCCTCTTTCTATCCTAGAAAGAAGGATATCGTCCGCTCCTCTTTTCTCAGCCTTGTTCCACAGGTCTCTTACATCTAGAAATAGAGTAGCCCTATGGTTCTCTGACCATCTAAATAGATTCGCTTCATTTAATGTTTCTGTATGCACTCCCCTATAAGCGACATAGATAATCCCTTTCCCAGTTCTAGACTTCCCTCTTTCTGGAACAGCAAAGAAAAGAAGGATGGGGGAATAGTGGAACCCTTCCATCAAGTATGTATGCATGACCCAAGCAGCAAGGAGAACATAATAATCCTCACTTGGAAGTTCAGAGATACTTTTATGGTAACTGACTAAATCTTCAAAAAGAATTCTATCAGCATCAATTGAAGAGCCTAACTCTTTAATAGCGGAGTAATATTCCACCACCTTATCTGCTCTAGGAAGAAGCCATGGGATTTGGTCTTTAGGTGGGGGAAAGTAGACTTTACCATCGAGTTCTATTTTAAATAGAACTTTAGAGGTACCATCCTCTTTAATGAGAAATGCTTGTTTCCCTTCAGATTCCACCAAATCAACTAAATTCTTAAAATAAGCTGTATAGACAGGTTTGTCTTTAGGTTGATCCGTACGACCCCTATTGCTCGATTCATTTTCTTTATTACTCTTTAAAATCCTTGTTGCAATTGATCCGATTGAATTCATTTAGTTTATTTCCTCCTATATATTTTTATGAGATAAAATACAGTGCCCCCGAAGGGGCACTATATTTATTGACTCTAGTACTCTTCTGGAAACAAGACAGAAGTGGTTGATCTATCTGCCTCAGTGATTACCCAGATTTTCTTGCCTGAATAGGAATGATTATAAGCAGATAGGATTCTTAAGTGTTCATTAAGGGAAAATTCATTTTCCCTTTTATCCTCCTCACTTAAATTACCCCAATTGCCATTTGAGTGTTTTTCTATGGAATCCATTACGAAGTCATGGAATCCAGCTGTGTCATTGCACTCATTGAGTACCCCATTGGTCAGGCAAATACTTCCGAGTTTAAACTTCCGCATCTTATTTCCAGTCATGGTTATTGCATTCATTTTTCTTTTCTCCTTTTTCCTCTCTTTTGAGAGAAAAAAGTACCCGATGAACGCTACTGAATTTAGAAATTCAATCATATTCAACCTCGATTCCTGACTTTGTCTTTATTGCAGTAAATGGAACTGTGGAGGGATAATAGAGTGAGTGAACACCATCGAATTCTTCTTCAATGATGTCGGTGCGGCCATAGATGATGGCAATACAACTGCTTGATTCTAAGAGTTGCTCAATAAGGACGAGTTCTTGAGCAAATAGCGGATCCAGAATTAGTTCATTAAAGATGGCTTTTGAGATATGCATGTGCGACTCCTGAACTTGGAATTTATACCAAGCGCCGGAGCGCTAATGGGAACTACTAGGACGGGACTTAGATTAGATGGGCAATAAAAAAAGAAAGACTATGCGCTTTCCGCGCCTACTAATCTTTCTTTTCTCCTTATGACTGCTTACTTCACCCTTTCAAAACACATTATACCAAATCCAAAATATTAAATCAATAGAAATACACCCTCTATCTTTAGACGGTAAAATCAAGTATTTTATTCCGACGAGAATATATTCTATAAATAGAAATCGGGGGAGGGAAAGACAAATGCTTTCCCTCCCTTACGAAGTTTATCACAGGTTCGGATAAACTATAAAAACCCCACACTGTTACACCCTCTTGATTTATACAAGAGTTCTGGCAGTATGAGTTCTTTTCTCCTTTTTGTTCGTCAGTTTTCTGGCGAACAGTCAAATAACTGCCAGCGGTAAGGATGGAGAAAAGAATAAGAGGCCTTACCTCCCGAAGGGCATCGGGACCCTGAACTGGAACCGGCAGATAAGAATTAAATAACCAATATTTTTTCACAATAACATGTCCTTCATTTCTACATTAATAACTGTAGTGTGACCACGATCTATCTTAAATTTAAATAGGTTTCCTATAAATATTCTTTGCTTATCTTCTTTTCTAGAGATATTATTTATTGCCATTGCTGTTCTAATAAATGCTTCTTTTGTAGAAGTAAGAATCACTGCCGAACTGTCGTTACTTAAACATTTTAGCCCTCTTAAAACATGGCTAACAAAATATTCCGCATTTAAACCAAAGGCAGAATAGAAAATATAGAATGCAATCTGCTTATTTTTTTCCAAAACAATATCTGGGCGAAAATCAGGGGCTCGTTCCCCGGTTGAGTTATTCCAGATACGTTCTATCGGTAGAAGATGATACCCTTGTCCAATAAGAGATAGGGCGCAGGAAGATACTGTCAACCAACGGATAATTGGGAATGCAGTTTTACTAAAATCATCTGGCATTGCTTGCAAATGAACAAAATTTAATTTTTCTTTTAACCAATCTCTCCCCACATTCCCCAGACAATAAAAAATACCATTTTTCTTTGGACTTGCTTTGCCATTGCGGCTCGTCATAAGATAATCTGGATCATACGGCTGCCAAGGGATAATCCAACCTTTTGCGCAGAGTTTTTTTAAACGCATGAATGTGATTTCCGAAGTAGGAAGCGATTCGTGCCATAACACTTTATAGGCTTCATCTTCTGGAATTTTGTCTAACTCTCTGCCAATAAAGGCTATATGCCGGAAGTTTAAAGCTTTTAGACATCCGAATGCTCTCATTAAATTCTTGTCAAACTCATCAAAATTTAATGAGTGGTAAATAACAGAAGGAGCCAATCTTTCTTTAGTGATTAGAGTATCGATCATGGACTTGATTAGCGTTTTCTCTCTTATTTTTCTGGTCTTCCTTCTTTTTTTCTGTATTTGGTTGATTATTCATGTTAGAGTTAGTTAGCATTGCAAGGTTTAGCGGCTGTTCTATGGGGGGAAGTGGTTTTTTATGGTTTCTTACACTTTCTTTCATATTTCCTTTATCTTTAAAAAGAACAGTTCGAATAACAGAACATCCGCTCCTTGACTTGATCGCAGCCATGAAAGTTTTATTCGTCTTAAACCAGTTAGGGTGAATAATAAATTCTTCGCCTTCTCTTCGGGATAGGCCAGTGTGCGCAATATTCCCCTGCCACTCAAACGAGTAACTTTCCGATTTTTTAAGTGTTTTCTTTGTTCCAAATATTTCGCTCATCTTTTCCGCGCTTTCTGGAGAAAGTGTAGAAAAGAACATCTTGGTCGCTGCATTGTTGACCACATTTTCTGTAAAGGCTCTTTTATCCATACCTTCAATTCTAAGGAGCTGACCAAAGTCTTGTAAGGAAAGTATCAAACATAACTGGCCAGACCGTGCTTGAGAAATAAGCGTTGTAAACGCAGGTGTAAGGTACTCAGAAAACTCGTCTAATATGAGGAGCATGGGCGGCCTTGGAGTATCTTTTTCCCTGAGGGTTTCCGAGCAAGCAAGAACTTGAGCAATGATCTGCCGACCCAGAGCATTCGCCTGCTGATGGATTCTACCCGGGGACAAAGAAAAATAGGCTAACCCGCCATTCATAAATAAATCTGGAATACTAATATCTGGCTGGTAGTCATTGACCTGTTTAGTTAGTGGTTCAGCAAGCCATGGACGTAAGGAAGAAGTCAGACCCGCAGGATTAGATATCTTCAGTATTTCTCCTTGTAATTGTTTTCTTGCCTGTTCAACCATTTTTGAGTGTCCACATTTCTCAGCTTCAGTGAGGAGATGTTCCCGCGCATTCTCATCTGCGTAAAAGTAGTAACAATCTTCAAGTGTAAACGGCCTTTTAAGTTGAACTAATATGGAAGATAGGTGTAGGATACGTTCAAAATCTACTACTCTATGGAACGCGTCATTCCGTTCTTGAGAGGATGGCGGTTCTCTCCCGATTGCGCGCATAATCTGGTGCGCTACTTCAATTTCTGTGGTCTTACCGCTGACTGGGGCGATTGGATTGAAGCTGTCGGATTCTGGATCCAACGGGTTAAAATAGTAGAGTTCGTTTCCCCTAGCTGTCTTATTTGCAAGATAAGAAAATGTCCTCCAATCGGTAAGCGATGGTTTTCCACTTACAAACATCACACCCCATCTTCGAATCATCGCTTGGTAAGCTAACCCAAGTAAAAACTGAGTTTTACCGCAACCTGTAATTCCAACGACTTGTATGTGCTCTGTCAGCCATCTCTGATCTATCCATGACGGTCTTTTTTTCTCTAGTTCAATTCCCATAAAGATTTGCCCATCTTTTAATCCTCTCTCCGAATACTTAAAGAATTCCTTTTCCGATACGGGAGATGCCACAGTTTTTGGGAGATTGCGACTCGTAATGTCCGGTTTCTTAAATAATGGTTCTATGATGAACAAAAGAAAGATGCTTATACTATAGACCTGCCAAATGGGTAGTGGAGAAACCATAAGGATTCCAGTTGCGGCCCATGAGAGAGATAGCGCAGCTAAAAGTCCACTCATCTTTGTATAAGTGAAAAGATAAATAGATAGCCCTGCCAACGCTACAAAACCACTTCCCGGAGGAAGGTGCCACTTTATTCTGATAGATTCAAGGTACAAAGCGCCTGCGATTCCTATAAGATAAAGTCCAACTCTGGAGACAAATTTCTTTTCTATTTGGGTTATGGTTTCTTTATTCATCGATTTATTACTTTTTCCAATCTTTCGGTTTTTCTTCTTCTGAACTATTTTCCTGCGAGGGATCTTTTTTTGACGTAGACTTATTTTCTAGATATCTATCTAAAGATAACCTTTGAGACAAAAATACCAGAATCTTTTGGAATGGCGGTACGGTTATAGAAACATCCGCTTTTTGATTAGAAATCGTCTGGGCTTCTTGGGCGCCTTGAGTCAATGCGCCTCCTATTGCTCCGGACATGAGAGGCTGGCCGGGCAACGTGGCAACCATCGCCTGCCCAATCCCACTCATAGCTCCACCTAAAGCAGAGGACATCAATCGGATATCTTTATATTCTTTGACTTCACCTCTAATTCCTGCCGACCCGTCTGAGGATAATGCGATACCATTAATTTCGAATTCACGACCGTTTGGAAGAACAGCAACGTTAAATTTAATGTTGACCCTATCGTCAGATTTTAAAACCTCTGCGATCCCAAGTAGGCGTGTCTTCTTAGGTAATATGACTAATCCATTTTTTAGACAGATAGCTGGTTCATCCACAATAGCAATGATGGGAGTCTGTAAATTAAAGGAAAATATCGCATTTTGAATGGTTGCCCTAATTTCTTGGCCTGCGGTTAGAAACCACTCGTCTTCAGGTAAGAAAATATTAAGAACATTATTGATCGATTCAGTTGAACTGTTTTGAGTGTAATTAGTGAGTTGGTTATTCTTGGCAAAACAAATTGAAGTAAAACACACGGCAATTAACAAAATTAAAAGTTGCAGTTTTGTTACCACTCTAATTTCACACTCTCTTTTTTAGATTCGCCGCCAATAGAAGAAAACCGGAAATCGAGTTTCCTTTTGTCCTTTATATTGGGAACGATGATCCAACCATAGGCATTGCCAGAAGGAGGAATAATTGTTCCATTAAAATGGGAAACACTTCCTTCTGCTTCCACTTTTGGGAAATAGTAGGTTTTAATTGAGTTAGGGTTATTTGAGATGTAGAGCTCTATTCCTTGTTCGGAAACATTTCGAATAGAATAGGTCAGGTCACCAATCACGAACATTTTGTCTAGGTAAATTCGTTTTGGATCTTTTCTTATCAGTTCTAATGGACCCTCAATGGGAACATATCTTTGTTCCACAGAAACTATAATCGCAGGCTCTTTTCCATCAATTTTGTGTTTACCATTCTTGGTTAGTGAATTAACTCTTTTTATAGAGTGAGAGTCTTTTTTTATTACATCCAGCCTACTGTTTTCTGTAAATTTAAGTCTTTGATTTATCGTGTCTTGATATTTAGAACTATCGATACTTTTATAGACTGCCGACCTCTTTAAAATGGTCATCTTAGGACTCCCTTTGTAATATTGTTTTGTACTCAGATACGCGAAACAAAGTGAAATAAAACCAATAACAATCAAAATATGCCAAATCCATGCTGAAGAAAATGATCTGACCCTCTTTCCTACATACAGAGGAGCCCAAAAGTTTTTTAGATTTGTGTCTGTTGTTGTTTGAACTTGATCCATAATCATCCATTCTTATTCGTCCTGCACAAACCCGATTCTATACTTGCTTGGTTTTGGAGAATTGATGAGTTTACGTATTGACTCAAATAATGTATGAACATTTTCGTCGTGATTTTTGGTTCTTTTTTCCAGAGATTCCAGTTTCTGTAAAAGTTCCTTACGGACATAAGACATCTTTTTCATTTAATTTGTTTTTTTGGATGTCGCTGAGCTGACTGTTAACCCAAATGGGTTGATATCCGATCGCTCAGTCCGATCTAGAACCAAATCTAAGTGTTCGTCCTTTTCGTTTTCTCTAAAGAGGGTTCCTTGCACTAAGATTTTAGAGTTGGTCTCTTCTACTTTATTGACCTTATAGGCAATAAACCGATCTCTAGATTTAAATTTCTTCCCATATTCGGATAATGTTTTAACAAAGTAGTGTTCCAACAGATTTTCTCTTTCTGGGGAAGATACATAATGGGCATCAACCGCTTTCTGCGCGGCGATCTCAATTTCCCAACTAAAATATTTTCCATTGCTGTTTGAGATTTTTCCGTCCTCGGTTGCCATCCAGACCTGCTGCGGCCTATGAAGAATATAATACAAGGTCAAGGTAGAGAAGGCAGTTCCAATACCAAATAGAATTGTGACCCACCGACAAATTCTATTTTCCTTGGCGATAGAAATAATCGTCTCTTTAGGTGTTTCCATTGTTTTCTTTCCTTAGGCCAGTCCTACTGTTTAGTGTACGTTTCCCCGTATAGACTATAGATTTTGCTGCGGAACCTATCGCAGAAGAAGTCGCGCCAAAACTACCCATTGTGATTCCTAACGCCATTAGGGGTGAGGCAATCATCGCAAGGACAAGCAGAAATCCAGAAAAAGCGTTCATAAAAACGTCTAGAAGAGGGTTAGAAGAATAAGTTCCAACCGCAATGTCTGTCATTTTACGGATCATGAGGTTCGCTGCCATGAGCAGAATGTAAATGATTGGACCCCAAAGAACGGTTCCATAAACCATTGCTCCCCAAGCAGGGATCAGTCTTTTCCTTGCGTAAGGGAGTGGAGCTAGAAAAATAAAGGCGGGAGAAAGAATCATCAGTACCCAAAAGAGTAAGTTCCGTAAGAACAAGCTGCCAAAGACCGCTACTGTTCCTAGAAGTGAAACCACAAATCCAATCGCCCCAAAGAAAATAGAGTGGAAAAAAGCGAGTGGTCCAGTTCCATGTACCACACTCCCCGCTACTTTCTGCCACATGTTTGACTTTTCTCCTTCAATTTCGTTGATCGCTCCCATTGTGTTGTGTAACATCCAGCTCAAGGTTGAAAGAGGGTTCCCTGCCTCCTTGGCAAAAAGGGCAGTTAACCCATCTACCCAAATCGCGAGCGTTCGAGTTAACTTATGGATTGCGATTGGGCTCGCTGGAAAAAGAAATAGGAACGCTGCTATCAAACCGATAATAATATCGTGTGGTATTTCTACATTTTGACCCTTAAAAGCGTTGATCCCGTACCAAAGAAGTCCTAAAGCCAATGTAATCACCAGCAATTTAAAGAAAATATTTTCAATCGTTTCTAAATGGTTAGATAACTCGGACATAGAAGATAAAGAGATTTTGACCCAAGATTCCCGGAGAGTTCCTTCAAACCCTAGAATTCCAACAGTTCTATCCATTTGGTCTTTTTTCTCAACAATATTTTGCGCTAATAAAGAGGCTCGGTTTGTAAGATAAATTTTTCTTTTGTCTAATTCCTCTTTTTCTACTTGCAGTTGTTCTAGGTTTGCTTTTCTTACTTGGAATGCGTTCAATTTTCCTGCTTCTGCGCCGTCTTTACTGGATCTATTTTCCATTTCGTAACGTAACTGTGTAAAAGCATCTTGAGATTTAATGAGCGCCTTGTTTAGATTTTTAGTGTCGTCATCTAAAATTCTCTTTTCTTCTTTTACTTTTTCTGATTCTTTTTCGAATTCTTTGTATTTAGATTCGGCATCTTTGACTATATCTTCGGGTGTACCATACCGTTTGGCATAGGCCCGCCCTTCAAAGTTCTTCGCCCATTCTTCCCCTTTCTCCCACCGGCCGACAAAGGGAATTGAATCTAGAGCGGAAGCGGTTCTAGAATCCAAACTGTCAATTTTTGTCGAGATTAACTGTAACGCATTGGAAGACATAAGATAGCTGTCTAGCGCCATATCTAAAGAACCAATGATTCTTGCTAGGGAAGAGTTATAGGGGTCGGTATCTGGATCAAGAAGCATCTCCATTCTCCTCATGGCAAAACGTTTGAGGTTTTTCCACTCTTCAGGATCTCTTAACCGTTCGTAGCTACGTTTACCCATCTCGTACATTCGTTCCGCGGTTCTCACGTTATTGATGGTTTCTTTAACTAATTGGAATGTTTTAAATGTTTGGAGTTTTTGCTCAGCGATAATAATCAACCTTTGTATCTTGGCTATTGGGTCAAATGTTACACCACTTCCAAAAAGGGCATAGCTGTTGGTGACTACAGTCAAACTAAATAGAACGGTTACGAGTATATTGGTTTTGATGTTTTTATGTATGTTCATATTTTTCTCCGTTAATTTTATGTTCCTCACCAGTCAATGACTGGTTCCAGTTTTGCCATTTCTATGATCGATTCCAGTTGGTTTAGATTTCTTTCATTTCTAAACTTTTGTTCTCTACTGCACTCCTCGGCATTTGTTGTAGCAGTCCAGTATTCTTGAGAAAGCGGGGATACTCGTAAAATACGAGGAGAATTTTCTCCAAACTTCACCATAACTTCGGAAAACGATCTTGGACTCATCTGCATACTTTTTGATCTTTCGATCGCTTGATCGGAAAACCCGAACTTTTCTAACATTTCATGGCCGCTGGCCATTTTTAATGCCATGCACCAATGTTTGTTGGAAAGAATTGCAGTGGAGCAAGCTGAATTCAAAAATTCTGTGGGGGATTGTGATAGAGTAATGATCGCTGCGTTTTGTTTTCTTGCTTGACGATAGAGCCGCGCAATAAGATCGGCAGACTGAGAATCATTAAAGAATTCCCACGCTTCATCTATAATGACTACCTTTTTGATAGATTTGTCTTGCAGTTGACGGTTCATGGCAAATGCGATCACATTTACAACGATGCTCTGTAACTCCCTATGTTCTTTTAGGCCAGCAAGATCGAAAGTGGTTATTTGTTTCTCGAATGGACGAATATGGGATGGTCTGGAAAGTAATAGGGAATAGACTCCTTCACAATAGGGGAGGAGCTGATTAATAATGAGTTCTACATCTTTCTTTAAGTTTTCTTGCCAACTATTATTCTTAAGAACATTCAATAAGTCTAAGAGCAATGGTTCCTCTTTAGATTTAAAAGCGATCTCGATCGCTTTCTCTAAAACGAGTCTAGCTGGCCCAGAAGAAGATTGAGTAATTTTTGCTAGCAGGCTGGTTTGGGCTCCCAAGATTCCTGGGTCAAACGAACCGTCCGCTTTTACGATAGATGAGCGCGGCAGAATTGGGTTCATGGCGTACTGTTCGTCCAATTTAATGTCAAAGTAAGCGCCGCCCAAAACTTGAGTGAGTCTTTTGAAACTGCCGCCAATGTCTATCACCATGGCTCGGATTTTTGGGTCAGTAAGTAAAGAGATCAAAAGCATGTTTGCTGAGAATGATTTTCCAGAACCCGTGGTTCCCGCAACTAATAAATGGGGCATTTTTGATAAATCACCAATAACAGGATCACCGCCAACGTCTTTACCAAAAATAAGTGCTAATGAAAATTGGGATTCTTGGAATGCCTTTGATGTGTAAATACTGTCGAACGTTACTGTTTCACGATTTTTGTTTGGCAATTCCAAGGCGATTTCAGGTCGGCCATCGATGTTTTCAACAACACGACAGGAAATCAAAGATAATGATCTTGCGAT
>OBEQ010760036.1_pt1 | contig 11957 bp, 13 predicted proteins | sample 1670901 | NCBI WGS metagenome assembly OBEQ01 (sample SAMEA104232315, study PRJEB22302) | groundwater metagenome | biome: forest; feature: aquifer; material: groundwater | place: USA | collected 2011-08-07 | depth 5.4 m | reverse complement strand
CGGAAGGCTTGGAGTGGGGAGGTGCTTGAGAAGCGGTACGTTTTGGTACGGCTTCAAAGCCTGTCGAAAGAAAGACGAGGAATGCGCCCAAAATGAACTCAAACTATGTTGTTGATTTCTTCGAAGGGGATGGTACCTTCAAATGCTTTTATGAGCGCATCATCCTTCATCGTCAACATCCCCTTCGAGCGTGCCATGGCATATACCGCCTGCTCAACGGGATTAGTGAGCACAACATGCTCAAGCTCACGATCCATTTTAAGAAATTCAACGACGGCAGTGCGTCCTTTCGTGCCAGAGGGACACATCGGTGATGGAGCCGCCTCATATACGTGATCGGGAATGACAATACCCTTTCGTATTTCGGGGGGAATATCGGCAAACTGTTTGTTAATCATAGCTCGCATGCTTTCAGTAATCGGAACTGCACGCTTGGATTCTGGGCACATTGTCCGAAGGAGGCGCTGCCCCATCGCAAGGATAAGGGTAGGCGCGATTAAGTAAGGATCAACTTCCATATCAATGAGGCGCGGGATCACACCCGCAGCATTGTTCGTGTGCAAGGTTGAGAAGACCAAATGCCCCGTGAGTGCCGCTTGCACAGCGAGTTGCGCTGTTTCTTTATCGCGGATCTCTCCCACCATGATGATATCCGGATCTTGGCGCAAAATCGAACGCAGACCATTGGCGAATGTGTAGCCGATCTCCGGACGCACCTGAGACTGATTCACTCCCGGGATATTGTATTCAACCGGATCCTCGAGAGAGATGACATTGCGTTTCTCGCGATCGAGCTCGTTTAACATTGAATACAGCGTCGTCGACTTACCTGAACCCGTCGGACCGGTAACGAGAATAAGTCCGTATGGGGTTTTGATCGCATCACGGACGAGCGCAAGGTGTTCTTTCGAAAATCCCATCATATCGAGCGTGAGTACACCGCGACCCGTGTCGAGAATACGCATCACCACTTTTTCACCGTAATACGCAGGGAAGGTCGACACACGGAAGTCCACTTTCTTGCCGTCCATGCGCGCACTAAAACGCCCATCTTGCGGTTTGCGTTTTTCGTCGAGTTTCAACTGAGCTAAGATTTTGATGCGCGCAACGATAGCATTGTGAATATTTGCGGGAAGGATCAGGGAGGTGTACATGACACCATCGACGCGAAAGCGAACACGCACCTTCTCTCCAGTATGCTCGATGTGCACATCAGAAGCCTTACCTTCGACTGCATGCTTCAAGATGACCGCTACGATCTTTGTGACCGGCGCATCTTCAACGATCTTCGTCTCACCGCCCTTCGTCTCCTCGTGCTCATGAGTATCCGTTGATGAAACAGACTCATTCGGCGTGTATTCTTCGAGTGCCGCTTTCGCATCCTCTGGGCTGATCTCAGAAAGCGCCTGAGTGACTTCCCCTGAAAGATTCTGGTACTGTACCAAGAGCTGGTTGAAGTCGGCCCGGGAATTCAAGTAGAGACGGAAAGGCATGCCGAGCTTCGACGCGATGAACTGCACCGCATCGCGCGCCTGCGTATGGTCGGGGTCAACTATCCCCACTTCGAGTGTATGATCGACAACACCCAAAGGAGCGATCTCATAGTGCCGCGCGGATTCCTCAGGAATATATTTTAATATTTCGCCTTCTACTTTTTGACCGCCAAGATTCCTGATATCCATGCCGTAATACTCACTCTTGAGCATGCTGATATCCTTCTCGGTCATTCCTCCTTTTGAAAGCACCTCGTCGATGCCACCCAATGCCTTCTCTGTCTGCGCCGAAAGTTCCGGGATATCCTCCTCGCGAAATAAACCTTTTTTCGCTAAATATAAAAGAAAGCTCATGGAAACTATACTTACGCTAAGTTATACCGTAATGATAACAAACCTGATGACATAATGAAACCAAAACTTACAATAAAGCAACCAAGAATGAAGACCCGGTGAACAGCGCTCATACGGATAGAGCAAGGAGGGTTCACTTCGACGCTTTGAGGGCAGTGATCTTGGCCGAAGCAGCACTGCTTGATGCGGAAGAACTTGATGAGCCTGATGAGCTTGATGATACAGTTTTCCCTTGTGCTCCCAGCTTAAGACGTTCGAGAACCACTGACGGCAGCGTAAAAGGATATGGTCGCGCAACAGGGACGGAAGGGACCGTTACGGTGTAAGTCCTAAGTGAAAGGAATGCGGGATCAGTGAATAAGCTTCCATCAAGAGTGATTGATTGCAGTGTTTTCAGTGCCAACTTTGTCTTTGCTCCGGGTTCATTCTCGGCACTTACTGCACTTGGCGCAGTAGAGCTTAACAGCTGCGTGGTGTCAGCAGGCCTCCACCAAAGGTAATACCCTGCAATAAGCAAAACCGGTATCACAAGAACAATAAGTGCGTCAACAAGAGATTGCTTTCCCATCATACTTGGTTGGAACGACTCACCGCTACGCGCAAAACGGCTGGTGATGCAAAGTCGTTGCTTATTGATAATGGATGATTATTTTTCATATATTGTTGTTGTGAAAAGTGGTGAAGCACTGAATTATCCATGCGAATAGGTAATGATCATGATGTTGTAATCATATGCCTGAAACTCAGGACTTTTTGATTTTGACAAATCATCTGCGGTTGCCGAAGAAGAAAACGAGACAGAGGCGGCGTCACGCAAGGCAAGGCTTGATTCGAGATCACGTAAGAATGAACGAAAAACAGCGTACGGTGCTGTTACCGAAAATGAGAGCGTATGCTTCACATAGCCATTTTCAGTACCTTTCTCGCCTACTGCGGGCCCCTTGATATGCAATCCGCGCATTTGTGCTATGCCGTCAACATCGATGATGAGGCGAGTCGAGTCGATACTATTGGGTATGATGGTGAGCAATGCTTGTTCATATCCAGCAGGAAAATTAGCCTGAACATCTTTCAGTGCGTCGATCTTTGTTTGTGCCTCCTTTGCATCCTTTAGAGCTGCGGTATATTCCGCAACCTTAGACCTCCCTGCACTGATCTCTGCGTAGGCAGGATCAATATACTTGATGTATATGCCCACGGAAACAAGAACGAAAAATATTGGAATGGCGTAGCGGTTCATAAGTTATTTGTTGGGTTTTGTTGGTGTCGTGGGCGTGGGAGAAGGCGAGGCCGGTGAAGCGAAATTGAGCGGAGAAGTCGTTGTGGATTGAATCACTGGAGGAACCACCGCTGTCCGCTGTGCATCTTCAAGCACGTGGGAATACTGGAGATACCCCGGGTCAATGTCCGCGTGAACCGAGAAAGCAACGACACCCGTACGCTCATCAAGCGTGAGACCAGTTACCACAACTTTTTTGACATGCGCGACCATATTACGCCACTCTTCAACTTGAAAATATACGGCTGCATAGCTCGGTGCCAGACCAGAAAGCGTAAGTTGCACCCCGCCGTCAGCTGCTGCAAAGGATAACGAGGTGAGACCAATATTTTCTGCTGTATGTGCCTCAAGCATGTCGAGTATCACCGAAAAAATAGTGTGCGAATCAACAAGTTGTTTCGCTTGACGCAAGGACGTTTGAAGATCCTTAAACACAGTGATGTCCTCAACATCAAAGCTTTTTTCAGCATCAGAAAGTTCTTGACCACTACGTGCAATGTCTTTAACAATTTTCCCTTTATATAGATAAACCCCTCCCGCAACACAGAGTGTCACAAAAAAAATGAGAAGCGAAAGCACAAGCGCGAGGTTCACAGACTCACGACGGCGAGACGCACCTTCTACGCGAAGCAGTGGTTGTTGAGGGATGAATGATGTTTCTTGAAAATTGGCCATTACTATCCTTTATTCTAGCATGAGAAATTGACAACTAGCGAGAAAGTTATAAACACGCTCGGCATTGCTTTTTGAGGGTACGCATAAAACTCTGCTGAGTTTTTGCTCCGTCTCGCCTACCCGGCTCCGAAGCCCCTCAAAAAGCAATGCCTCGCTCCCAGGATCGGCGTTCGAGCAGCAAGAAGTTTTTGAAAAAGACATCCCTCGCTCGGAGGAAAATGCAGAAGCATTAGAGTTTGGTGACAAGGGCTTGCAACAGAAGTCGCTATTTATAGGACACGAAGTAGTGCGCTGGGAGAACTTTCATTCTTTGATACAATCCGAAGTCCTGAACCGTTTCGGTATTCGAGTGGGGCAAGAAAGCTCTTATTTTGGATGCAATACGAAGCCATGGAGCAAGTTCATGTCTGAACGGACGTACTCATCGTACGTTCGTCAGACTGAACTTGGGAATGGCGAGTAGTGCGCCAAAATTAGAGCTTTCTTAAGGCAAGGCCGAGGGCAACAGCAAACTCGGGCCCAGAGTCTTTAAGCAAGGGTTCAACAACTGCGGGTGCCTCTACGCGCTCAAATGCATTGCCGTAGACGACTGTTGTTTCAAAATTTCGTGCCGCAAGCTCAAGAATGCCTTTTAAGAGTACTCCACCGCCAGTGAGGATGACCCTTCCGACAGTAACATGTTTTTCATGTTGGTAACGCGTAAGGATGCGATTCGCCTCAGAAAATATGCGTTCAACGGCAAGGCGCATAATCTCGGCAACAGTAGGATCAGTAGGGTCGCCAGGGAGGCCAAATTCGCGCTTAACTTCTTCCGCCTCAAGTATGCTCACGCCTCGTGCGCGTGAAAGTGCAAGTGTGATGTCCTGAGAGCCGACATTGGTCAAATGCGAACTGCGCACGATACCCTCTTCGACGAGTACGACCTTTGTATTAGCTGCACCGATGTCGAGAATCATGGATGGGCTCGTGTCGTGTCCGAGCACGGAACGAATAGTACTGAAGATCTCGATCTCAAATGTTGCGGTCGAGGCCCCGATCTTTCGTGCGATGTCGTTGTATTTTGCAAGGACGTCATTATGTACCGCTGCCAGAAGTACATCGACTTTGGGAGATGCGCCCTTGTTGCGGTCAGCTTCATCGGGGTCGATATAGGTACGTGAAAGCTTGGGAATGACCCAATGCGAGAGTGATACCTCGGAAACCGAAGTGGGAATATATTTGCGCGCCTCCATTGGTATCATTTCTTTGAGCTGTGCTTCACCCATGTCCGGCATTTCGATGACCGTGAGCAATGTTGAAGTGAGCGGGAGTGAAAAGACAACATCTCTCGAAGTGACTTTCGCTTCGACAAAAAGATCATTGATAGCTTCAACAAGTTTGTCGACAGAAAGGTTCGTCGCCTGTCCCACCTCAAGGCCCGCCAGTGGTCCGAGTGCAATCTCACCGTATGTATCAAGGATCGCTTTATTGCCCTTTTTATGAAGCTGCACCACCTTGATGAAGGAGCTGCCAATATCAAGCCCGACCACTGCATCAGAACCGCTATGGGGCATGATCTTGCCGAGGATTTTTTCAAATGGATTAGTCACGGCACAATTATATCATAGATGTACGCATGAATAAACCTCGAGAAATCAGGCTCGATTTACAATACGCGCAAGAACTGTAAGATGACGATACTCTATGTGGGAAGAAATACTGAACATCATCTTTCCTGAACGCTGCATCGGCTGCGGAAAACAAGGCTCGGCACTTTGCGCTATCTGCGAGCGCATGATCACCACCAAACCGGTCGCACTTTCGGGCACATCCGCGGCATTGTTCAACTACCAAAATCCCCTTGTAAAAAAAGCGATATGGGCGCTCAAATATAAACGCAAGAAATCGCTCGGCAAATATTTCGGCACTGCATTGTATCGCGAATTCTTCAAGCAACTCGCATACGGAAGCAAAAAAACAAACGAGACGATCTTTGTATTACCCGTACCTGCTGGGAAAAAAGCAGTCGCGATACGCGGGTACAATCACGCAGGGGTCATTGCGCGCACGATCGTCGAGTGCGCCAAGAACGACGGACTCGACTTGCTCCTACGCACCGACTTCCTCTACAAGAGAAAGGAAGTCCCCCGACAAATGACCATGAGTGAGCGGTCGAAGCGCAAAGAGAACGTCGAGAATATCTTTGGGGTCAAAAACGGTGAAGAGCTCCGAGGAAAGACTGTCGTCTTGATCGACGACGTGATCACCACCGGCGCGACTATCGCCGATGCCAAACGCGCACTCAAAGAATTCAAACCGAAGCGTATCCTTGCTATCGCGGTCGCGCATTAGCGTTTAGCGCGCCCCGCTTTCATGAGGATGAGCAAGTAACACGCGAGAGGAATTCCAAAAACAAAAAGAAGATCAACGAGCATATTTTCCAGAAAAAACGCCGGTGGACATCCGCCCTTCCCTCCCATTCCATTTGGTCCATCAAATGCGCACATGCCCCCGCCAAAACTGTACGCGATGAGCGGATAGCCAATGACGGTGTTGCCGTCGTATGATGGTGCGTTCCTTGTTTTCATGTAGGGGTAGCAGAAAAGCGCAAAGGTGATGATAAATGGGATTAAAAACCACAAGAATTTTTTCATTTTTTTATTATACTCGCCCCGGTAGCAAACATAAAAAGTATAGCATGGGTTGCAACGTCGGCTCAAAAAAAAATTTCGCAAATTAAAAACCCCAGTCACGCTGGAGCTTTGCATATTGAACGAATCGCGATTTGTGCTTCAAAAGAGGTGTCTTTCAAATGCACGGAGATAGCCCGGCGGAAGATCGTCATATTCCTCCGAAGGCAGTAAGCGTTTGGGCATCAGTAACCATACCTCCGGAACTTCATAAGGAGCTCTCTTGTACCATTTTCGTGTGTGAGCCATCGCTGTGTAAAAATACAAATAACTGTTTGCCTTTTGCGCATATTGCTCCGGGTTTATCGGGAGATCAAATCTTTCGATGTTGAGAAGCGACCGTGCCTCACAATCACGTTCCACTTCTCTCGCAGGGCGGAGCAATCGCTTGACTTCGGACATTTCCATTTCTTTGCCTCCACACCACAGGAGGAGGTGATCAAAGGCATATGTTCCATCGGAAAACTCCTGGTCTTTCCATACCTCTGCCCCCTCAACCCACTGCGCTTCATGACTAAGTTCATGATTGAAAATGGGAAGCCATTGTGACACTGGCTTGCCCATTGCAACAGAAAGACGAGGTCGCGGCTTGTGCAAATTGTCAAAAATTCCATTGCAGAGAATGTCCTTATATCGGACGCGCTTCCCTTTTCCAAGATAAATTTCAACTCCATCTTTGTTACATTTTTCTGCGGCAAATTGCAGAAATGCCTCAACTTCCCGTTCAAGCACAAGACCAGAAAAACTCATGTCGAATCTCCTTTAAAACATCTGTGCCTAAAATAACATATCTGTTAGAAATAGCGATACGACAAAGGTGCTCGGGAAACTGACTTTCTCCGCAAAGTTATCCGCACTTTGGCGCAGTGTTATCCCACCGCGCTTCTATGGGTGTCGCCGCACCATTGATAATGATGTTCAAGCGAAGGGTCGTATTGGGTTTCACGACTCCTGACGGATTATCGACGTGCACTTGTCCTGGAAGATACGGAACACAGTTCGTATCGGACGGGCAAAATCTCGCGTTGCCGGTTCCACTGACGCTGTCTCCTGTCTCATTAATGATGACTGGCTTCCCTGCTTCAAACAATTGAAGTCCTTCGGCAAATAGTTCTGCATAAAAAGTTCCGCCATTGTACGGCATGGAGATGTCCACCGCCACTCCATCCCATGGAGCGCAACCGTTCGCCACGGCGGCTTTTACTACCGTTGCGCAGTTTTCCCTCGAACCACAAGGCTTCACAGGGGCAATCACCGCCCCAAAGAAACCCTCAAGCTCAGCTGCAAGTACATAACCTGGGTTTTGGGGTAAGGAGAAACTCAGCTGGGATATCTTGGTCACACCTCCTTCAATAACAGTCAGCACATACTGACGAGCATCAGGAGGCGGAGCCGAGTCATTATGTAGCGTTTCAAGTTTATACTTGCCTAAAAGCACATCAAGCGCGATGAGGTCGGCAGGCGTAAGCGCAACAGTGTTACTTTTCGCGTCATTAATGGAGTAGGTCAGTATTGAATCTTTGAGCTGAAACGAGGAAAACTGAAAATCTCCAACTTGTGACAATCTTATTTCAATAGGTGAGGCTATTGGCACAGCGGGTTGCGGTGAAGGAAAGTTTTCGTTTGATGTTACTTGCCAGCGCACCCCTTCTCTGGTTTCTATTTGTTTGCACAACTGTGAAGTATTCGCATGCTGCGCGCATTCATCTACTGCCATGAAAGTATTTCCCAGATCAAGTGGACCAGTAGTATTACTATTATTCATCTGGAATGCCGCGACACCGATCACGAGCACCAAGACCCCAACAACCCCCAAGATAATTTTATTATTCATTCTATAATTTTATTGATATTTTTCTGGTAGCGTTTTTATCGTTGCTTCAATTTTTTCTAGCAATTCTTTTGTGTCTGAATATTCGAGAAAGGTTTCGGTGACCGAATGAAGTGCGCCCGACACCGAAGAACCCTTCTCTGCGATGCATACGATCGGCACATGGAGCATATCCGCCCAGCCCAGCTCAATACCAAGCCCCGTGCTTGGGTAAGAAACTTCTGCGATAACCAGGTCGCAATCTTTTTGAAAAAACTCCTTTGAGTGAAAAGATTCACTACTTACGTCATGAGGAAATATGAACACGTGCTCTTTGTTCAAAGAACAGCTTTTGATCGGACCATAGAGTTCCTTTTGAAAATCAAAACTTGTCGAATGAGCAACGTAGATGTTCATGTGGGGATTTTACCATAAATGGTGTGGGGTCAAGTCGACTGTCATTTATTCGTTATTCGGTAATATCTCAGGCACACGAGCCTCTCGCGCTGCTTCTTCTTGGGTCATGCGTACTTGATGATCCTTCTGTTTAAGTGAACGATACAGCAAAATGGCGACGCAAATGAACACTGCCCAACCGATCAGGAAGTATTCGAGGTCATCGCGCGTATTCAAATAGCCAATGATCGGTGCGAGTGCGACATATGGCAAAGTGCGAAAGAATGATGCCACGGACAAAACCGTCGCGCGCTGATCTTCTGGGGCACGATCGTTGAGCACCTCGCTCATGAACGGATAGAGCACATGCTCCCCAGCGTAGAGTGCGAATATAACGACATAGCCCCACATGCCAATGTCGGCAAGTGACAACAGCAAGCTCGCAGCTGCACCAAGAGAAATGAGCGTAATGACTCGTTTCTCGCTCATGCTTTCTGCGTACTTATGCATAACGGCCATGATCCCAACCGTAATGATACTACTTGTTGCTATCACCACAGATCCTGCAAATGGATTAAAATGAAAACGGTCGATAAGCACAAGCCGCAATAATCCCCACCCGGCAGTATAAAAAAGTCCTTGTACGGTAATTATTATTGGCATGTACAATAACAATTTGGGTGCTCGAAATTCTGCAAAGCCCGCTTTGATACTTGTGACATGCTCTTCCAGCTCCGCGCGAAACTTCTTTGCTTTTCTTTCAAGTCGGGTGTCTCTGATCGGCCAGATCAGCAATACTGAACTTATGAATGCAACACCGGTAAGAACCCAAGGAATGCGCGGATTGATGGTGTATAACCATCCTCCGACAACTGTGGCAATGAGCGAAGCGACAAGCCCAACCTGAGAACCGCGTGTTACTAACTTACGCCAATTGAGCGAGGAACGATCAAAGTTAAGCTTTCCAAAAAATAGCGCCTCATCGGCACCGGACACAAAAGAAACACCGACCATCACGATCGCTTGTCCTACAAAAAACGGGATGAAGCTGCTTCCGAATGCTTGTACAAGAAAACCGCTTCCCGCAAGCACCTGCCCCACTTTGACCATCTTGTCGCGCCCGAGTCTGTCAGCCAATGCTCCGGAGGGAACTTCTGCAATGAGACCGATCGCGAACGCGGCAGCATCAAGAATACCAACCTGCTGATCGGTGATAAATAAACGATAAAAATAGAGCCAAACCGCACTCACAAACCAGAGGTTTGTGAGCATTTCGTAAGCGAGATATTTCCTCGAAAGCTGTAGTTGATTGTCTGTTACTTTTTGATCCATGACGATTTCAAATGCCGACCTCGAGATTCAATTAAACTGGCGGCTTACTGATGTTGCACGAACCCCTTGAAGCCATCGGTTAAATGCGTCGTAAAATTTTCCGTTCACCCGCAGGTCAGCTTCGACAACCTCTTTGCTCTCTGCCTCAACGATCACGAGACTTTCTTCCGGCGAATGCACCGAAATAACAGGAACAGCGATCGGTGTATCGGACACACCATCCCACTCATTCACCGGGAGTGCGCTGGAAATCCCTTTGTCCCAAGTCACATCAACTTTTTTCCAAGCACCTTCGATCATCACCTCCAAATATACGTGGGTAGAGTTGTCGTCATGAGGAACCACACTGACATCCTGCGGTATGGGGAGATCACTCCACTTGAATGTGCAAACCCGCCAGCGTACTTCGTATCCATTCTCCTTGAGTGCCTCAAGAAGTTTTTTGTGTTTACCGGTACAACAGCGATCCTCGGCTCCATAGGAGAGCGGGATGCTGTAGGGTATGTCTCTGATTTCTTTGAAAAAATTTTGTAAATTATTCATATAGACCGATTATAACTTTACTTTACCGCAGAAGCCTTCCAAAGCGTATCGAAATTCTTTTTGAAGTTATCCGCCAAATGCGTATTGGTAATCTGGATACCAACAAGATTATTGTGCTCCATAGACATGATAGCAATCGTGTCGCCGATGATATAGAGAGCGAATTGGTGCACTGCGTTCTCAGCTGGAAGAAATCGATACTGAAATGCTTTTTGTAAAACGTAGTACTTCCGTTTGCTTTTTTCTAGTTTCGACGAATTAACCAGAAGCCTTGTTTTCATGTTCTTCTCTTCCGCCCAACGTTTGACCGAATCACTCCACTCCTGCGTGAAGGTAAATTCCCATTCTGGCGCCCAGATAAACTCGTCTCGAAGCAAATAGCGGATAGAATTTTGGGGCGCTTGGCGCATCATTGCGAGATATATTTTCTTAAGTCCTTCCTGCCCCTCGAAGAATATAATTTGCGGCAGCTGTATGTCAGAACGACTGAAGAATTGCGCATTCTTTTTTAGAGATTCGACGAGCTTAAATTTTTTATCAAGAACTTCTTTTTCTTTCTTTAGTAATTGTTCGAGCGCACTTTGATCTTGTGCGATAAACTGCTTCACATTATTTTTATACGTTGTACCCACGAGCCCTTTCGAGGTGAGCGTGCTTAAGGTCGTATAGACACTGCTACGAGAAAGGCTGCATCTCTTAGCAATAAAAGTGGCGCTCGCTGGTGAATTGCCCACGAGTGCGCCGTATACCATCGCCTCATATTCGCCTAAACCAAGTCCTTTAAGTTGTTCAGTTATCTGTTCCATGGCCTGTTGTCGGAAGTGTACGACATATTGAACAAATATGAAAGTGGGGGGATGCTTCATAGCAGATAGCACCCCAGAGCCTATCCCAATAACCCACCGGCAATGTGTTATTGAGATAGGCTCTTAACAGGAGGACACCATGTTGGATCTTTTGCACAAAGCTGAACTTGCGCTTCCCGCTCTGCTTCATGATGCGACGAAATGGAAAAGTGTATTTGTTGATTATCACCACCCGTTCGTTGAACGTCTGTGGTGCGAGTGGTTTGAAAGCCGTATATACCTCCACCGGATTCATCCGTGCGGTGCCGGAGAAGCGCTCTTCCACCCTCACCCGTGGCCTTCGGCAATGAAAGTCTTAGGCGGCAGCTACGAAATGGCTATTGGCTATGGCGAGGCCGAAACTGAACCCCCGATAGCAGCACGACTCATCCTCGGTGCAGGGTCGGAGTACGAGATGACAGACCCAAACGCATGGCATTATGTCCGCCCCCTCAATGCGCCCAGTATCTCGCTGATGGTAAGCAGTAAACCGTGGGCAAGGACTTCAGCGAAAAGTAAACATCCCCTCTCGGAACTCGCACTGCAGAAAAGGCAAGAGAT
>OBEQ010689291.1_pt1 | contig 11957 bp, 10 predicted proteins | sample 1670901 | NCBI WGS metagenome assembly OBEQ01 (sample SAMEA104232315, study PRJEB22302) | groundwater metagenome | biome: forest; feature: aquifer; material: groundwater | place: USA | collected 2011-08-07 | depth 5.4 m | reverse complement strand
GCCGCCGCCGCAGCTCGCGGGCGACGGCCAGGTGCGGCAGGAACGCGAGGCCCATGCCGCGCTCGACCATGCGCTTGGCCGTCTCGATCGTCTCGACCTCGAGCGCCACGTTGGGGACGAGGCCGGCCGCGCGGAACAGGCCGTGGCTCAGCGTCCAGTCGCTCGACCCCCGGTCGAAGAAGATCAGCGGGCGGCCGGCCCCCTCCTCCAGTCGGCTGCGCCGGGCCCGCGGCGGCCAGTCGGCCGCGCGGCCCACCAGGATGAGCGGATCGTCGCGCAGGCTCACCGTCTCCACGGCCGGATGGTGGAGCGAGCGCGCCAGCCCCAGCTCCGCCTCGCCGCTCAGGACCATCTCCAGCACCTCCTTCGAGTGGCCCGAGCGCACCGTCATCATCACCTTGGGATGCGTGGCCTGGAAGCGCTTGAGCACGTCGGGCAGCAGGTAGGTGCAGATGGAGAGGGCGGCGGAGATCCGGAGGCTCCCGGCCGGGCCGGGCCGGAGGTCGTGCACGGCCTGGCGGGCCAGCGCCACCGCCCGCAGCAGCTGGTCGGCGTGCGGGCGCAGGGCGCGGCCGGCGGGCGAGAGCGCGACGCCGCCGCGGCCACGCTCGAACAGCGCGACCCCGAGCGAGTCCTCGAGGGCCTTGATCCGCGCGCTCACCGCCGGCTGGCTCACGCGGAGGGCCTCGGCGGCCCGGCGGAAGCCGCCGAAGGTGCCCACCGCCACGAAGGCCTCGACCTGCCCGATCTCCATGCCGCGATTCTGCCATGATCCCGCTGCCGTGATCGATCAGCATTCTTTATCATCCCGATCAAAACAATCAGGTTGCGATGATCGCAGGGCGGCGGCACTCTCGGGCCACGCGCGATCGATCGCGGCGACGTGAACCCGAAGGGAGGACGGAGGCGCGCATGGCGAGTCGCGGTCACTGCGGGAGCGAGAGGCTCCAGGGGGCTCCCGACCTCGGCTGTCTCGATTGCGGCGCGGCCTGCTGCCCGGCCTGCGCCGTCCCCCTGGAGTCCGTCGTGTCCTGCCGGGGCTGCGCCGGGGCGCGGCTCGGGCCGGGACCGGTACGAGCGGGCGGGCCGTACGGCCTGCCGTGAGGAGACGAAGATGAGCGGAGCGTGTGAGTGCGGGATGTCGCACGAGGCGGGGACCGGCCCGACGACCTGCCGCGAGTGCGGGGCGCCGGGCTGCCGGAGCTGCGCCGTCGAGGTCGAGACGAACACCTACTGCCGCTGGTGCGCCACCTCGCTGGCGCCGGCGGCTTGAGAGGAGGCCCGCCGTGGAGTCGATGGGGCGCCGGTTCCGGCAGCTCTTGCAGGACGACGAGTACGTGTTCACGGGCGGCGTCTACTCGCCGCTCGACGCGCAGATCGCCGAGCGGGTGGGCCTCAAGGCCGTCTATATGAGCGGCTACTCGGTGGCCATGGCCAGCGGCTGGCCCGACATGGGCTTCCTGACGATGACGGAGATGACCCGGACGGCGTCGATGATCGCGGGCGCGGTCGGGATCCCGGTGATCGCCGATGCCGACGACGGCTACGGCAACGCGCTCAGCACGATGCGCACGGTCGAGGAGTACATCAAGACCGGCGTGGCCGGCGTCCACCTCGAGGACCAGCGCTTCCCCAAGCGCTGCGGCCACATCGCCGGCAAGACGGTGGTGAGCCGGGCGGAGGCCGTCGGCAAGTTCCGCGCCGCCGTCGACGTCCGCAACCGCCTCGACCCCGACTTCGTGCTGGTCGCCCGCACCGACGCCTACGGCGCCGTGGGCGGGAGTCTGGAGGAGGCGATCCGGCGGGGCCGCGCCTACGCGGACGCCGGCGTGGACCTGGTCTGGTGCGAGCTGTCGACCCCGGCCCGCGAGCCCGCCATCGCCTTCGCCCGCGCGATGCGCGAGACCCACCCGCACGTGCCGCTGGCGTTCAACTACTCGTCGTCGTTCAAGTGGCACGCCGACCCCTCGCCGTTCCTCTTCCGCGAGCTGGGCGCGCTCGGCTACAAGTTCATCTTCATCACGATCTTCGCCGCCCACGCCGGCATGTACGCGACGTGGAACGCGTTCGAGGACCTGGCCAAGAACCAGGAGCAGGCGCAGTGGACGCTGGAGAAGCTCAAGGCGGGGCACCCGACGGAGAGCCATCACGTGATGGCCCGCGTCGACCACTTCAAGGAGCTGGAGACGCGCTACGTCCCCGGCGCCGAGGAGCGCTACCGCGCCTCGGACGGGTTCGGCGAGGAGCGGGGGTAGGCCGGCGCCGGCGGGCTCCCTCCTCGCCGACGCCCGGTCGGGTGTTTTCCGGAGGGCTCTTCAGGTCTAGCGCGCCGGCCGGCGGGACGCCCCGCCGGCGCTCCACCGCCGGTTCCGCTGTCGACGCCGGCCTCCTGGGCCGCCTCCAGGACCCCGCTCATGATGCCCGTTAATGATGCCTACGCGCTAGAACGCGCGGCGGGCCGACCGCCGGCCCCGCCAGCGCCGCGCTCGACGAGCGCGGTGACCAGCGGCAGAGCGGCCTCGCCGCGCTCGCGGGCCAGCAGGCGGAGCGCGGCGTCGAGCTGGACGAGATGGCCGTTGGCGATCAACGCGGCCCAGAAGGCGAGCCCCGCCATCGCCTCAGCCAAAGCGCGCTCGATCCCGATGCGGCGCCGGCCCGCGCGGAGAGCGCGGGGACGCCGGGGAGGTGCGTGCTCGCTTGGTCCACCCACTGCGCGACGAGGCGGCTCGGTTCCATGAACGCGTCCTCCTACAGCTTCTGAGCGCCATCGAGCTTGGCGAGTTGCCGGTCGAACGTGCCAACGGGCAGGTGACCGGCCTTGCGAGCGATCTCGAGGACCAGGCAGTCGGAAAAGCTCAGGCGCGGGTTGCCCCGGTAGTGCTCGAGCGCGGCGGCGACGACCTCGGCATCCTGGATCGTCAAGCGCTGGTGGTTCAGGAGCATGTCGACGGCCGTCGCGATCGCCGTCGGACCGAGGTCGTAGACGGCGCTCAGCACCCAGGTCGTCTCGGCGAGAACCAGGTGGCCGACCCACGCGCCGGCGGCCACGAACGACTCCGCGGCCGCGACTTGCCTGGCCTCGTCGCGGGTGATCAGGCGGACGAGGACATTCGTGTCAACGGCGCGCATGCCGTTTCCGCGTGTACCGGCGTATCCCCTCCTTGATCTGTTCGATGGTCTTCGGCTTCGGCGCGCGCTTGGGGAAGAGCGTCCGGTGCACGTCCTCGGAGGAGTAGCGCCCCGCGCGGCGGACGACGATGGCGCCGCCGTGGTCGTCCCACTCCAGGACGGCTCCCGGGCCCACCCCGAGGCGCCGGCGAACCGCGGCGGGGACCGAGACCTGGCCCTGCGCGGTGAGCTTCGAGTGGGCGATCGGCGGCATGCGTGTCAATTACCACGGTAATGCGTCATGGGTCAAGGCTCTCACCGACGAGGACGGCCACGACGCCGTGCTGAGCGCGGCGACGCTGGTCGAGATGGGATACGGAGACGTGGCCGCGCTGGCCGGTGGCGCGGCGGCGTGGCGGAAGGACCGGCGTGTCCAACTCAGAAGAGACCGACGACGTTGCCGTCGTCGTCGAGGTCCACCTTCCAGGCGTTGGGCTCCAAGGGCAGGCCCGGCATGGTGCGCATCTCGCCGAGCAGGGGGTAGAGGAAGCCCGCGCCGATCGAGGCGCGGACCTCGCGGATGGGCACCCGGAACCCGCGCGGCCGTCCCAGGCGCGCCGGGTCGTGGGAGAGCGACAGGTGGGTCTTGGCCATGCAGATCGGGAGGCTCCCGAAGCCGAGGTCCGTGTAGCGCGTGATCTGGGCCGCCGCCGCGGGCGCGTAGTCGACGCCGTCGGCGCCGTACATCGTGGTGGCGATCGCCTCGATCTTCTCCGTGATCGGCCGCTCCAGCGCGTACAGGAAGCGGAACTGCTTCGGCCCCGACGCCGCCGCCAGCACCGCGCGCGCCAGCTCCTCGGCCCCGGCACCGCCCTGCGCCCACACCTCGCTGCGGTAGGCGCCGAGCGCGCCCGCCGTCACCGCGCGGCGGCGGATCAGCTCGACCTCGGCCGCCGTGTCGGTCTCGAACACGTTGACCGCGACGACCACGGGCAGCCCGAAGGCCCGCGCGTTCTCGATCTGCTTGTCGAGGTTCACACAGCCCGCCTCCAGCGCGGCGAGGTCCTCGCGCAGGAGGGCGGGATCGAGCGGCTTGCCGGCCACCACGCGGAAGCGGCCGCTGTGCATCTTGAGCGCGCGCACCGTGCACACCAGCACCACCGCGTCGGGCACCAGGCCCGACACCCGGCACTTGATGTTCACGAACTTCTCGAGCCCCATGTCGGCGCCGAAGCCGCTCTCGGTGACGACGCAGTCGGCGACCTTGAGCCCGATCAGGTCGGCGAGGACGGAGCTGTTGCCGGTGGCGATGTTGCCGAAGGGGCCGGCGTGCACGAAGGCCGGGGTGTTCTCCACAGTCTGGAGCAGCGTCGGCGTGATCGCGTCGCGCAGCAGCACGGCCATGGCCCCCGCCGTCCGCAGCTGCTCGGCCGTCACCGCCTGGCGCTTGCCGTCGAGGGCGACCACGATGCGCCCGAGGCGGGCCCGGAGGTCCTTGAGCCCGGTGGTGAGCCCGAGGATCGCCATCACCTCGGAGGCGACGGCGATGTCGAACGACGCCTCGCGCGGATGGCCGTTCTCCCGGCCCCCGAGGCCGATCACGATCTTCCGGAGCGCGCGGTCGTTGACGTCGACCACCCGCGGCCAGGTGATCGTCAGCGGGTCGATGCCGAGCGGGTTGCCGTGCGTGATCGAGTTGTCGATCATCGCCGCCAGCAGGTTGTGGGCGAGGGAGATCGCGTGGACGTCGCCGGTGAGGTGGAGGTTGAAGTCCTCCATCGGCACCACCTGGGCGTAGCCGCCGCCCGAGGCGCCGCCCTTGATTCCGAAGGTCGGCCCGAGCGAGGGCTGGCGGATCGCCGCGATCGCCCGGCAGCCGATCCGGTTGAGCGCCATCGAGAGCCCGACCGTGGTGGTCGTCTTGCCCTCGCCGAGCGGCGTCGGCGTGATCGAGGTGACGTCGATGTACTTGCCGTTGGGCCGCCCCGCCAGCCGCTTGAGGACGGAGAGGGCGACCTTGGCCTTGTACTTCCCGTACAGCTCGAGCTCGTCGTCCTCGACTCCGAGGGCGGCGGCGATCTCCGCGATGGGCTTGAGGCGGGCCCGCTGGGCGACCTCCAGGTTCGTCGGCATCCGGGCTCAGCGACCTCCGCCGACCCCGGCCGGGAGGCCGACCGGCTCGACGGCGACCGCGCAGACCTTGTACTCGGGGATCTTCGACACCGGATCGAACGCGGAGTTGGTGAGGAAGTTGGCGGCCGAGTCGGCGAGCTTGACGAACGGCACGAAGATCGCGCCGGGCCGCACGGCCTCGGGGAGGGGGGCGTGGGCCGTCAGCTCGCCGCGGCGCGAGGTGACCCGCACCGGCGCGCCCGCGGCGATGCCGAGCCGCCGCGCGTCCGCCGGGTGGATCGCCACCTCCAGCCGCGGGGCCAGCTCGAGCAGGCCCTCCACGCGTCGGGGGAGCGTGCCGCCGTGCCAGTGGTAGAGGAGGCGGCCGGTGTTCAGGACGAACGGGAACTCGGGATCGGGCAGCTCGGCGGCCTCCACGGTCTGGACGGCCGGCACGAACTTCCCCCGGCCGCGCGGGAAGGACTCGGCGTAGAGGAGGCGCGTGCCGGGATGGTCCGGCGACGGGCATGGCCACTGGAGCCCGCCCTCGCGATCGAGGCGCGCGTGGGACATCCCGCCGAGGAACGGCGTGAGACGCGCCATCTCGTCGAAGATCTCGGCGGCGCCCGTGTAGGCGAACTGCGGCTCGACGGGCAGGCCCAGGCGGCGGGCCACGCGCCGCCCGAGCTCCGCGGTGATCCACCAGTCGGGGCGCGCCTGCCCCGGTGGATCGAGCGCGCACCGCACCCGCTGCACCCGTCGCTCGGAGTTCGTGAACGTCCCTTCCTTCTCCGCGAAGGCGGCCGCCGGAAGGAACACGTGCGCCCGTGCCGCCGTCTCGTGGAGGAAGAGATCCTGCACCACCAGGACGTCGAGCTGGGCGAGCGCCTTCTCGGCGTGGTGGAGATTCGGCTCGGAGAGGAGCGGATTCTCGCCGACGATGTACATGGCGCGGATGTCGCCGCTGAGCCACGCCTCCACCATGTCGGTGACGACGAGCCCCGGCCGCGGCGGCGGCCGCACGCCCCAGGCGCGCTCGAACCGGTCGAGCGTGGCCGCGTCGTAGGACTGGTAGCCGGGCAGATTGGTCGGGATGCAGCCGGCGTCGCCGCAGCCCTGCACGTTGTTCTGCCCCCGCAGGGGCGACACGCCGGAGCCCGGGAAGCCGAGCTGCCCGGTGACGAGCGCCAGGTTGAGCAGCGCGTGGGCGTTGTGCATGCCGTTCACGTGCTGGGTGATCCCCATGCCCCAGACGAGGCACGACCCGCTGAAGGGCGGCCGCGCGTACCAGCGGGCCGCGCGCGCGATGTCCTCGGCCGGGACGCCCGTGACCGCCGCCGCGCGCTCGAGGGTGAGCCCGGCGAGCGAGGCCTGCCACGCTTCGAAGCCCTCGGTGCGCGCGCGGATGAACGCGGGGTGGGCCAGCCCCTCGTCGAGGATGACCGTGGCCATCGCGTTGAAGAGCAGCGTGTCGGTGCCGGGCCGGGGCTGGAGCCAGAGGTCGGCCTGGTCGCACAGCTCGATCCGCTTGGGGTTGACGACGACGATCTTCGCGCCCCGGGCCATGGCGCGGCGGAAGCGGATCGCGATGACGGGGTGGTTGGCGGAGGCGTCGGCGCCCACGATCATCAGGCACCCCGCCTCCTCGTAGTCGACGTACGAGTTCGACGTGGCGCCCGATCCCATCGACACCAGCATCGCCTCGACCGAGGGCGAGTGGCAGAGCCGCGTGCAGTGGTCGACGTTGTTCGTCCCCATCACCACGCGGCAGAGCTTCTGGACGAGGTAGCCGTCCTCGTTGGTGGCCTTGGCGCTGGCGAAGGCGCCGAAGCGGCCGCGGTGGCGCGCCAGCCCCTCCGCCGCCGTCTCCAGCGCCTCGTCCCACGACACCTCGCGCCAGGCGCCGTCGCGCCGCACCATGGGCGCGACGATCCGGTCCCGCGCGTGGACGAAGCCGGCGCCGAAGCGGCCCTTGACGCAGAGCGTGCCCTGGCTCGACTGGTTGGCGGGCACGTCGTCGGCCATGAGCGCCAGCCGCCCGTCGTCGCGCACGCGGGCCACGATGCCGCAGCCGACGCCGCAGTAGGGGCAGGTCGTCTCGACCGCGCGCGTGATCGCCGCGCGGCGCTCCTTGGGCCGCAGCGCGCCCGTCGGGCAGGTGGCCACGCACTGGCCGCAGGAGGTGCAGGTCGACGCGGCCAGGAGGCCGTCGCCGGCGACGCCGACCTTCATGGCGTGGCCGCGCCCGAGCATGGCGATGGCGCCGATCCGCTGCACGTCGTCGCAGGCGGTGGTGCAGCGGCCGCAGAGGATACAGGCCTCGCGGTCGAGCACGAAGAAGGACTTGGACTCGTCGACGGCGAACCGGTGGAGGGCGGCGAACGACGGCGCCGCGAGCGCGTGCCGCGCGGCGGCGTCGCCCACCTGGCCAAAGCCGTCCCGGCCGTCGCCGGCGGTGAGCATCGAGCGCGTGAGGACGAGCACCATCGACCGGACGCGCACGACCTCGGGCGCGGTCGTGCTCACCACCATGCCGTCGCGGGCCGTCAGGTGACACGCCGCGGGCGTCCCGCGCTGCCCCTCGACCGTGACCAGGCACGTGCGGCACGCGCCGAGCGCCGGGCGGTCGGGGTCCTTGCAGAGCTGCGGCAGCGGGATGCCGAGGCGATTCACGGCATCGAGGACCGACGCGCCCGCCGGAACGTCGACTCGCCGCCCGTCGATCACGAGGTTCATAGGGGACGCCCGCCCAATGATAGCAGGAGATCGCGCCTCAGCGGCGGAGGCGGAACGGGTCGATCAGCGGGTCGCGATACCAGAACGGTCCCCCGTACGGTCCCCAGAACGGGTCGTACCACCAGGGCGGATACGGGTACGCGCGGCTGACCCCGGTCGCGAGCGGCCACAGCTCGAGGCGGCGGCTCTCCACCACCGGGTAGCGGTAGGTGACGTCGTCGATCTTCCGCTCGACGGCGCCCGCGACCGTCCCGACGACCGTCACCCGCCGGCCCACCTCGTAGACGGCCGGATCGAGGAACTCCGTGGACCGGATGAGGAAGCGGCCGGCCGAGCGATCGGTGATCAGCGGCTCCTCGCGCTCGAGCGGGCGCTCGAGCACCTCGATCTCGCTCTCGCCGGCGCGGTTGTGCACCAGCAGGATGGCGCCGCCGACGACGACCGTCTGGCCGCGGTACCCCTCGGGGTCGCGGATCAGGTCCGCGCCGATGACGCTGCGGTTGACCGTACCCTCGAGCTCCTCGGGCACGATGGACGCGCAGCCGGCGAGGAGCAGCAGGGCCACGAGGATCGGCAGCGCGGGCATGCCCTCATTCTGCACCCGCCCGTTTCCCCGCGCACGCCCGCGGCGCCAAACGGCCCGAATATTTGGTCTTGACACCCCCCCGAACGCTTTGTTACTCATCCGCCGTTCGAAGACCGCCGCGGGTGGTCATCCGCTGTTCACCGCTGCCAGTGAGACCGGGGGGGCAGACCATGGCCAGACAGCTCGATCGACGTGACTTCCTGAAGACGGCGGCGGCCGCCGGCGGCGTGGTGGCGGGCAGCGGGATCACCGGCTTCCCCTGCGTCATGAAGTTCCGGCGGTCGTGGGCCGCGTCGAACACGGTCCCGGTCGGCAGCCTGCTCGACAAGACGGGGGGCATCAACATCTACGGCCTCCCCGCCATCGCCGCCACCGAGTACGCCGTGAACGAGATCAACGCCAAGGGCGGCCTCCTCGGCAAGCAGCTCGAGCTGATCCAGTACGACACCCAGTCGGACATCGCCAACTTCCCGAAGTTCGCCAAGAAGCTGATCCTCGAGGACCAGGTCGTGGTCATCCACGGCGGGATCACGTCGGCCTCGCGGGAGAGCTTCCGGCCGGTGATCGACGAGTACAAGCAGCTCTACTTCTACAACATCATTTACGAGGGCGGGGTCTGCGACAAGTACGTGTTCGTCACCGGCGAGACGCCGACCCAGCAGATGGGCCCGCTGGCCAAGTACGCCCTGCGGAAGTACGGGACCAAGGCCTACACGGTGGCCGCCGACTACAACTTCGGCCACATCTCCTGGAAGTGGTGGGACATCTTCTGGCGCAACGGCGGCGGCCTGGAGCCCGTGGCCGGCGGCAAGCGGGGCTCCCACGTGGGCAAGGTCGAGTTCATCCCGCTCGACGTCACCGACTTCAACGCCACCATCAACCGGATCCAGGAGGCCAAGCCCGACGTCCTGATGTCCTTCCTGGTCGGCGGCGCCCACATCAACTTCTACCGCCAGTTCGCGGCGGCCGGTCTCAAGAACAAGATCCCCATCATCTCGACCACGTTCGGGTACGGCAACGAGCACATCGTCCTCGACGCCAAGGAGGTCGAGGGGCTGGTGGCGGCCTACCCGTACTTCGACGAGCTGGACAATCCGCAGAACCGGGCGTTCAAGGCCGGCATGAAGCAGAAGATGGGCAACCTCGACTATTACATCGGCGACGCCGGCGCCGAGAGCTACAACGGCTGGTGGTTCTGGGCCAAGGGCGTGCAGAAGGCCGGGAGCTTCGAGCGCGAGGCGGTGACCAAGGCCATGGAGAGCGGGATCGAGTGGGACTCGCCGATGGGCCACGTGAAGATGGACCCGGCCAGCCACCACGTGATCTTCACCGTGCACCTGGCCGCGGTGAACAACAAGCACGGCTGGAAGGTGCTCGAGAGCTTCCCGAACGTTCCGCCCACGGAGACCATGCAGCTCTGCGACCTGCTCAAGAACCCGGACCAGCACACGCAGTACCAGCCGAAATGATCGGGTGAGGTGATCGACCGTCCCGCGTCGCGCCGCTTCGGGGAGCCGTGATGGGCCTCGACACCGCGGCGATGCTGGCGCTCGAGATCCTGAACTCGATCACCATCCTGGTGCTGCTCGCCCTCGGGCTCGCCGTCATCTTCGGGATGATGCGCATCGTGAACCTGGCCCAGGGCGAGTTCTTCACGCTGGGTGCCTTCACGGTGCTGGCGGCCACCCGCTGGGCCGGGCTGCCGCTCTGGGCGGCCATGTGCGTGGCGCCGGTCGTGGTCGGGGGCGTCGGCATCGTGCTCGAGCGGCTGGTGATCCGGCCCCTCTACGGGCGCCCCCTCGACGTGATGCTGGCCACCTGGGGCGTCAGCCTCCTCCTGGTCGGCGTCATCACCGTGATCTTCGGCGCGGTGACGCAGGGCATCCCCTTCGCGCTCGGCAGCTTCCGGGTCGGCCAGTACCAGTACCCGCAGTACCGGATCGTGATGACCACGGTGGCGGCGGCGATGATGGCCGGCCTCTACGCGCTGTTCCGCTACACGGCGTTCGGCCGCCGGGCGCGCGCCACCATCGCCAACCCGGAGATGGCGGCGGCGATGGGGATCAACACGCCGCGGATGTTCATGCTCACCTTCGGCCTCGGCGCCGGGCTGGCCGGCGCCACCGGCGCCATCCTGGCCCCGATCGTCGGCGTGGTGCCGACCATGGGCGCGCTCTACATCGCGCGCGCGTTCATCACGGTCGTGGTGGGCGGGCCCGTGGTGCTCCTCGGCACGCTCTCGTCGGCCTCGGTCCTCGGGTTCATCGAGGCGCTGATCTCGCGCTTCTCGCTCTTCACGATCCAGACGGGCGGCCACTGCACGCCGCCGCCCTGCCAGATCAGCATCGGCGGCTCGGCCTTCTTCGGGCAGATCGCGCTCCTGATCTTCGCGATCGTGCTCCTCCGGCTCCTGCCCCGCGGCATCTCCGGCTTCCGGAGGGCGGGCCAATGAGACTCCTCGGAGGGGGGCTCCGCCCCCCTTCCGAACCTCCCCTCGGGATTCCTCGGAGGGGGGCTGCGCCCCCCTTCCGAACCTCCCCTCCGGGATGGCGCCGGCGAAGCCGGCGCTCGAACAGTGGTTCGACACTCGCGCGGGGAGAGGAGTCCAGTCAGCTGGCTGAGGAGAATCCGGCCTCCGTCCGAACTTTCCCACTGGGATCGCGCCGGCCAGGCCGGCGCTCGAACAGTAGGTCCCATTTGCGCGGGCGGGTCGGCCAATGAGCACGCCGCGCGCGCCGCAGCTCCTCGCGGCCCTCCTGCTCCTGGTGCCGCTCGTCGCGGTGCCCTTCGCCTACAAGCCGTACACCGCCAACGCCCTCGCGCTCTTCATGACCTACGGGCTGCTGGCGATGTCGCTGGGGCTCATCTGGGGCTACGCGGGGATCATGAGCTTCGGCCAGACCGCGTTCTTCGGCATCGGCGCCTACGCCTACGGGGCGATCGGCCTCAACCTGATCCAGCGGACCGGCGACACGCACCTCGCGGTGGCCGGCGGCCTCGCCGCCGCCACCGGGCTCGCCGCCGTCGTCGGCTACTTCATGTTCTACGGCCGCCTCTCCGACGTGTACGCGGCGATCATCACGATGGCGCTCACCCTCGTCCTCTTCGCCTTCTTCGCCTCCACCGGCGGCGACGAGTGGGTCATCGGGGTGGCGCGGTTCGGCGGCTTCAACGGCATGTTCGGCCAGGGCGCGAGCAGCCAGAACATCGCCAACTTCCAGATCCCGTCGGTCACGCTGCGCCTCCCCGGCCTCGCCGCGCCCGTCGAGTTCAAGATCAACCGCGAGCAGGTCTCCGGCTACTACCTGGTGCTCGGCGCCTGCGTCGCCGTCTACGCCGGCGCCCACCGGCTGCTTCGGACGCGGGTGGGCCGCGTGGCCGTGGCCATCCGCGAGAACGAGCCGCGGGGGGGGGC
>OBEQ010126228.1_pt1 | contig 11959 bp, 8 predicted proteins | sample 1670901 | NCBI WGS metagenome assembly OBEQ01 (sample SAMEA104232315, study PRJEB22302) | groundwater metagenome | biome: forest; feature: aquifer; material: groundwater | place: USA | collected 2011-08-07 | depth 5.4 m | reverse complement strand
TGGCGTGATCCCGGCCGATATCATGGCGAAACTGCCGGATGGCTTCCAAAAACGGAAGGCTTTCAATGTCGCCGACCGTACCGCCTATTTCACAGATGACCACATCCGCGGACTTGTTGTGGGACACCAAACGGATCGCCGACTTGATCTCATCGGTGATGTGCGGCACCACTTGAACGGTCGCGCCCAAATAATCACCGTGGCGTTCTTTATTAATAACGGAGAAATAAATTTTTCCGGTCGTAATATTGTTGACCTTGGAAATCTCAACGCTCGTGAAACGCTCGTAGTGGCCCAGGTCCAGATCCGTCTCTCCCCCGTCTTCGGTGACGTAGACTTCCCCGTGCTGATACGGGTTCATCGTACCGGGGTCCACGTTGAGGTAAGGGTCGCATTTCATCAGGATCACGCGCAGGCCCCTGGACTCCAGTAATTTCCCGACAGACGCGGAAACAATGCCTTTGCCGAGGCTTGAAACCACGCCGCCCGTGATAAAAATGTACCTAGGCATGGGCTTCCTTTTCCAACTCTTTTTCGAGGATCGTTTGGGCCAGGGCCAAATCTTCCGGCGTATCAATGCCTACCGTCACAAACTTGGTCTCAATCGCGCGGATCCGGGTGCCGTTCTCAAGCGCGCGCAACTGCTCCAAGCGTTCATGCGTCTCAAGGTAGGACTCCGGCTGGTTTTTAAAAGTAAACAAAAAATCTTTGTTGTAGGCGTAAATGCCGATATGTTTATAAAAATAATTCTCACCGTCCCCGGGAACCAACAAAGTAGGGATCGGCGAACGCGAAAAATAAAGCGCGTATCCGTCTTTGTCTAAAATGGCTTTGACGACATCCGGGCTTTGAAATTCCTCCATGGAAGCGCTTTTTTTAACCACCGTCGCCATGGCGATCGAAGAATCCGCCTGCATCGTGCGCACGAGCTCATCAATCACCATCGGATTGATCAAAGGCTCATCCCCTTGGATGTTGACCACGATTTTCACGTCAATCGCGTTGACCACCTCGGTCAGGCGGTCGGTGCCCGTCGAATGCGATTTGGAAGTGAATACCACTTTTCCGCCAAACGCTTCCACCGCCTGAATGATACGGTCATCGTCCGCCGCGATGATGAGGTCATCCAGCGTCTTGGCTTTTTTAGCTCTCTCATAGACATGTTGGATCACCGGTTTGCCGCAAAGGTCTTTTAAGACCTTGCCCTCAAACCGCGTCGAACCGTATCGCGCCGGAATAATTCCAATGGCTTCCATTTTATTTGTTGGCCTCTTTTTTGATCCCTTTTAAAAGCTCTTCGATGCCGGTGACCGCCACGCCCACCTTGCCCACCACGATCCCGGCGGCGACATTGGAGATGAGCGCCGCGTCCAAAGCGCTGGCTTTACAAGCCCTCGCCAAAGTGTAAGCGCTGATCACCGTATCTCCCGCGCCGGACACGTCAAAAACTTCCTGCGCGACGGTTGGAATTTTAACCATGGGCTTACCTTTTTGAAAAAGGCTCATGCCGTTTTCACCGAGCGTAATTAACACGGTCTCGCACTTAAGTTTATCCAAAAGTTTTTGGCCGGCTTTTAAAAGTGTGTTGTCATCTTTAATCTGAAACCCCACCGCCGATCCGGCTTCGTGATGATTGGGAGTAATGGTGGTGACGCCGCGATAATAAGAAAAGTGGTCTTCTTTCGGATCCACGCTGATGACCTTTTGATGCTGTTTGGCCAGACGCACGATTTCCCGCACAAGCTTGGGCACCACAACCCCTTTTCCATAATCTTCAATGATCACCGCATCCATTTTTTGAATGCGTTCTTTCACGAAACGGACCATTTCACCAAACAGGCCGTCCGAAAGCGGCAGAAGCTGTTCCCGATCAATGCGGACCACTTGCTGGTGGTGGGCGATCACGCGCGTTTTCTGCGTCGTGGGTCTGGACCTGTCGGTAAAGATTCCCTCGCAGTGAACGCCTTTCTTACGCAGTAAAGACCGTAAAATTTCGCCCCTAGAGTCTTCGCCGACCGCCCCGATCAGGCTCACGTCTCCTCCCAGCGAGCGGATATTGCTGGCGACGTTGCTGGCCCCGCCGGGCATGAAATTTTCGGAGTCCACCCACACCACCGGCACCGGCGCTTCGGGAGAAATCCGCGTGACCTTTCCCCAAATAAACTCGTCGAGAATCAAATCACCGACCACCATGACTTTGGCTTGGTTAAACTGAGAAATGACCTTCCTAAGACGGGCAAAATTGAGCGATTTCATATTGGATTGACGCATTCTAACACCCGTTCGTAAGGGGTGTCAATCACCGCAGAAAAACAGGCCTATGAATCCTCGGGGCCCTGATCCCAAGCGGAGTCGAGGGACTTGCGGCCGCGTCACCCCCCGGATTCATCCCATTTCTTGGGAGACTCCAAGACACCGACCACCGGGCCGAAAGGTGTTTTGAGCGTGATCCAGACAGGGGTTCGTTTTTTGTCCGCGCTGAAATTGACCCAGGCTCGGCCGCGGTCGTACAAGATGCCTTTTAGTCGCGTATCAGGTTCAACCAGAATCGTCGGCACCGTCCCGCGATTGCGGAAGGTTTTCGTCTCCGCTTTTAAAACCCGAAATTCGGCCTGCCAGTCTTTTTCTTCGCTGTTAATAAGCGTGGACACCTTGTCTCCCACCGCCACGGACTGTGAGCGAAACCAATAAAAAGCGCTCACAATGTCCTTAGCGCCCTCTGAAATCTCAATTTCTTTTTTCCCTTTGTTCACGAAAGATTCGTAAGTCCCCTTTTGTACAGCGTGGTCAAAGACGATCTTTTCATCCGCCCGGTAGCGGCCTTCTTTCAAAGTCTTTCTGAACTCAAGCGAACGAAAATCCTCGGCGTCGAAAAAACTATGGATCTCGTCACGCAGCGGATAAAGTGAAGATAAAAAATCATTGGTTCCGGCCAAGGCGATCACGTGGTAGGCCTCACGGCCGTGGATCAAAACTTTTTCTTTGACTTCCAGGCTTCCGAAACCGACGGGAATCCCCATCCAGGATACCGCGAACACCAGCTTCTCCCCCACCCTAGGATGCTCCATCGGTTTTTCCAAATGAATAGCTTCGCTGACTTTTGACTTTTTCGAAGAAAAATTTTGTGACTCCGCACGCGCGCCAAAGACAAAAAATAACCCACTCAAAACAAATGACAAAACCGCGATAAGGCTGAATTTTCTTGGGGTCATCTTGCGATAAGCTTTTCTTTTCTAAGCGCCCACCGTTCCCGAACAAAAGAAAAAACCTCATCCACGGAAACAGCCCTTAGACATTCAAATTCAATCGGGCAAAGATGGGCCAGACAGACCTGGCAGCCCACGTCTTTTTGAATCAGCTGATGCCCCTCCCCCAAAGGCCGCCAGCGGACCGGACTCAAACCCGCTTTGTTTCTGCCATAAATGACCAGGACTTGAGCGCCCACGGCCGCGGCCATGTGCACGGGGCCGGAGTCGTTGGATACCAAAAACCCAGAGTGGACTAAAATCGCGGCGGTTTCCTTGAGTTTGAGTTTCCCGGCCAAAGAAAAAGCGGCCGGGCCTATCCTTCGGCAAAGATCTTCCGCCAGAGACGCTTCTTCCGGCCCTCCCAAAATCACCACGCCCGCTCCCAGCTCACGCGTGATCCTTCGCCCCAATTCTACAAAGCGTCCTTCAGGCCAGCGTTTGGAGGGACAGCTAGCACCCGCGTGAAATGCGATGAGAGGGCCGGCCCCTCCGGGTGAAGCCGCGGCTAATTTCTCCATAGCGCTTTCGGCTTGGCCGCGGCTGATAAAAAGTTTAGGTTTTTCTACGCGCTGATTTTCAATGCCGAAAGCTCTTAAGACATCCAAGGCATATTCCGATTCGTGCTTCAACCCTTCATGCCGCCGGTCAGGAGCTTTGTGCGTCAGAAAAAAAGAATCCTCTGAATCCAACCCCACGCGATAAGGAATTCCGGCCATCCAAGGGATCAAAACCGACCGGTGGCCCGGATGCAAAATAAAAGCAACGTCAAAACGGCGCGCCGCGATTTCTTTTAAAAATCTTAAATTTCCAAGCCACCCGCTGTGCCTGCCTTGATTCTCATAACAATAAGCAATCACTTCGTCAATCCAAGGGTGCCCTTCCACCAGCTCTTGGGTATAAGGGCGCACCATCATCGAAATAAAAGCGTTGGGAAAGCGTTCGCGAAGCGCCCAAACCGCGGGCAAAGAACAAATCACGTCTCCGACGCGGTCAAGCCGGACGATGAGGATTTTTATATTACGGGGCATCAGCCGGTCGTTCAAAACTTGGACGGCTTTTGCAGCGGCTTCTTCAACTCCCAGTTCTTTCATACACTCATGATGGAAGCGGCACTGCGCCTTCTGGCACGGCGAGCAAAAAAGAGAGCGGCGAAGCGCAAGACTGGAGGGATTTCTGGGGCCATATTTACGAGGGTCCGTGGGCCCAAAAAAAGCCAGCGTCGGGACCCCCAGGGCATCCGCGATATGAAGCGGCGCGCTGTCATTGGTGATTAGAAGCGAACATTTTTTAAGGATCCCGCACAGCTGTCTAAAATCGGTACGGCCGCAAAAATCCTCGGGGTTTTTAAAACGCATGAGATTTTTGACTTTTTCAACGTCCGGGGCGTCTTGGGAATCTCCGACCAAAACAATGCGGCAATTCTCATCGAAAGCCAAGCGATCTAAAAGTGCGGCGTAGTATTCCGCGGGCCATTTTTTAATATCACTTTTAGAACCGACCGCCACGGCGATGATCCGTCTTCTTTCATCGGGCTCCTCCTTTAAAAAATCTCCGGAGTGCCCCAAACGCTCCAAGAAAGACGGAGCCAAGAGGTCGGCTTGTGCGATCCCCTTTAAAGCGCGAAGATGCTTGAGCGTCCGGTGTTTGGCCTTTAAAGGCCATTTAAAATACGCGTTCCGGGTGGACGCGCCGCCAAAGAAACCTAGCGGGGAATAACGCAAATCCACGATCACATCGTAGTGTCTCTGCCGGATCTCCAAAAGGCGCTTTATTTTTGCTAACAGAGAAATTTTTTTGTCAATCACAAGAACTTTGTGGATGGCGCTGACCCCTTGAAACACTTGGCTTGAGCTTTTTCCGACGGCCACATCCAGCGCCGCCTTGGGAAAAGTCCGGATCAAAGTCTCGATCACCGGGAGCGTCAGGACGACGTCTCCCAGGTTGGAAAGCGTCACGACAAGAATTTTTTTTATTGGGTCGCGAGGAAGGGCTTTCATTTAAGCCAAGGCTTTCGTTTGTTCAAAAACTTCTTTGGGAGTCAGCCACTCCATGCAAACCCGGGTGTCGCAAGATCTAAAATAACACGGCACTTGGCAACCCACGTCCTTCTTGAAAAAAAATGCCGGGCCCTTGGAAATGGGCCCGGTCTGGGCCGCGGAGGTCGGGCCAAAGAGGCCAAAGAGCGGCGTGCCTTCTGCCGCCGCCAGATGAATCGGGCCGGAATCATTGGACAACAAAAACTTGGCTTTTTTCAATAAAGCCGCCAAAACATCCAAAGAAGTTTTACCGCAAAGGGATACCACGCGCGCCGAAACGGCTTTCTCCATAATCTCATCGGCAATATTTTGCTCACCCGGAGTTCCGCAAACTACTACCGTCCAAGAAGGATAAGCCTTCAAAAACAACTGAATCCACTGCGTAAAAAAACCGGCGGGCCATCTTTTCAAATCCCAATTGCCTCCGGGATGCAGCACCGCGTAGGGGTGTTCAAGATCCAAACCCTGGGCAGTGGCCAGCCGCTTCAAATCTTCCTCGGCGGTTTTAGAAGGAAAAAAATCAGGCTCTCTCCCATCCGTGGGGATCCCTTGGGCCTTCACAAGCTCCAAAAAAAAATCCGCCCTGTGCGTTCCCGCGCGAGGCGGCGAATAAACCTGGGTAAGAAACAGGCCTCTTTTTTTTCCGGGGACTTCGAAACCGCGGCGGTCCGGGATCCCGGCCAGCCAAGCCATCCATTTTTTAGAAATAGACCGGTGAAAAAATATCGCCCTGTCAAACCGCCTTTTTCTAAGATGAGCGATTGTTTTCCATGAACCTAGAAAAGAAGCCGTTGAGTCCCGATCGTCCGCGGAGATTACTTCATCCAGGTAAGGGTTGCCTTTAAGCGCCGCGACGCAGCGGGGTGGCACCAGGCACGCCAAATAACTTTCCGGAAAATGTTTCCGTATCGCGCGGATTGCCGGCGTAGACAAAAGCACGTCGCCGAGCCAATTGACGTTGACGATGAGAATTCTCACGCTCTCAAGGGAATCCTTTTTTTGCCCAGGTGATACAAACCGCTGACTTTAAGCCAAAAATTGAATAAATTTCCGCGGGCGTCCGTGATTTTGATCCGGGGGATCGCGTAGGCGTCACCGCGGCGCAATCCGTAATTGGTCGTGACGGCCCCTTGGTAACCCAGCGTTTTCAAAAGCGCTTCGGCCTCCGCCGTGACTCCGCCGGCCGGATAGCTAAAAAGTGTCACCGGATGGCCGAGGACACTTTCCAATTTTTTTTTGGACTCGTCCAATTCAAAGAGCAGTTCTTCTTCGTGCCGGATATCCGGCAAAAAAGCGTGGTTGACGGTGTGGCTTCCTATCGAAAGTCCGGATTCATCCAAAATCCTTAAATCTTCATCCGAGAGAAATCCTTTTTCACCGAGTTCGCGCGTGACCATGAAGATCGTCGCGGGAAAATCCATCTTCTTTAAGACCGGAAAAGCGTACTTAAAATTATCCAGATAACCGTCGTCAAAGGTGATCACCACCGTGTTGAAAGGAATTTTACCGTCCGTTTTCAAGGCCTTGGCCAACTCCTCCAAACCCACGACACGATAACCGTGAACTTTCAAAAATTCCATTTGCCTGGCAAATGTCAGCGGCGCGACATTGAGACTGGAGTCCTCGGTACCAGGCTCGACGTGGTGGTACATCAAGACGGGAACTTCATAATGGGACCGGCAGAAGTAAAAAATAAAAAGGGCCGCGGCTACGGCCAAAAAGACTCTTTTTTTAAAAAGTGGCGGCGGCATGTTCCGCGTCAAAAAACTTACGTTTTTGGCCGATAAAATAAAGGACCGCATCGAGAATCTCCTGGACGCCGATCTTTTTCATGCAAATCAGGCCGATCGGACAGGCCCTGAGATAACAGGGGCTACACTGGATTTCTTTCCAAAAAACCTGGTAAGCCGTCGGAGGCACCAAGTGCCGCTTGGGGTCCGTCGGCCCAAAGAGCGCTATCAGAGAAGCATCCACACTCGAGGCAATATGCATCGGGGCGGAATCGGAGCTGATAAATACCTGGCAGCGACGAATGAGAGCGGCAAGTTCCGTAATCGTCGTACAGCCCACGGCATTGATGGGTTTATTGCGGGTCAAGCTGAGTAATTCTTCGGCCAAAAGCTCGTCTTCCTTGGAACCGGTCAGGATCACGCGAATGTTTCGCCGGGCCAGCTCGTCGCACAACTTGGAAAAATTTTCAAGGGGCCACTGCTTGGTCGGCCAACGAAGCGAAGAGCCGGGGTTGATCCCCACCAAAATTTGGCTTTGGGAAACCCACTGGGATTTCAGAAAATCCTCGACGCGCCGGTCTTCCTCCGCATCCGTCCAAAATTCCAGCTTTCGGTCCGTGGCTTGTATCCCTAAAAGTTTTAGAACTAAAAATTGGTGTTCGATCGGCGGAAGCGCCGAGCCGGATTCCTTGGTTTTTTTATTCAGAAAAAAAGACCATTTGCCGTTGTCATGGCCCGCGCGGATTCTCGCCCCGCTCAAAAAAGCCAACAGATGGCTGATTTTATTGTTCTGCAAATCCACGACGATATCAAAATCTTCCTTCGCCAAAAGTTTTGACATCCCCATCCACGAAGCCAGGCGGTTTCTTCGAGGATCCTCCTCATAAACCAAGACATCGTTCACATAAGGGCAATTGCGTACGATCTTACGGGCTTTCCGGCTGACCAGTACCGAAATCCACGCCTCGGGATATTTTTGCCGCAAAGCCCTCAAAGAAGGGATGCTCAAAATCACGTCGCCGAGGGCGCTTAATTTGATCACCAAAATCTTTTTTTGAGAAACCGCTTCCTCATAAACTTTGAGAGTTTTTTCAAACATGACATCCAGATTAAAATCCCGCTCAACTTTCTCTTTAAGCGACTTTGCGAAACCCGCGGCGAGTGGGGGATTTTTAAGAAGGCGTAAAACAGCGTCCGCCAGCACTCTCGGGTCATCCGTAGGAGTCAGAAGGCCGTCTTTCTCATGTTCAATAATGTCCACCAAGCCGCCTATCCGGGTGGCGACCACCGGTACGCCGCAAGCGCCCGCTTCAATGGCCACGCGCCCAAAGGCCTCCTCGCCCACCGACGGCACCACCAACACGGACATTTTTGAAAGAAGCTGGGCGATATCATAACGGGTCCCCAAAAACTCGGTCGCGTGGGCCAAACCCAGATTTTTGGCCATCAGCATCATCTCTTCCTTGTATTGAGGCTTGGGCGCGTCGCCGATGATTTGAATTTTGGCCTGGGGGATCACCCGGACGACGCGGGCCATCGCCTTCAAAAATAACGCATGGCCTTTGATGGGCGTCAACCTTCCGATGATGCCGATAATAATTTCTCCGGATTTTTTGGGGTGGCCCTCTGGGCTGGGCTTAAATTCGGCCAAGTCCACGCCGCGGGGGATCAACCGAATCTTGGCGTGTGACACTCCAAAGTCTTCACGCATTCTTTTGCCGATGACATGGCTTGCCACAATCACTATTTTTCCCCAGCCCATGACCCGGCTAAAGGGTTGTTCACTATAAAATCCATGGCAGGTCGTGATAAACGGGACGTGTGTGCGGCGGCTCGCCCAATACGCGATGAGCGCCGGCACACGGCTGCGCGCGTGAATGACATCAATATTTTCAAGTTTTACAATCTTTGAGAGCGCTAAGGCAGAGCGGAAGATGTGAAAAGGATTTTTCTTTTGAACAGGCAACCGGTAATGAATAACGCCCGCCGATGTCAGGTCTCCCACCAGAGGCCCCCCGGCGGAAACCACGACGGCTTTGTGGCCCTTGCGGCGCAAATATTTGGCCAAGTCCACCGTCCCGCGCTCCACACCTCCGGATTTAAGTTCCGGAAGAATCTGAAGCACGTTCACGACAAAAGCTCCTTGGCCGCCTGCACCAGAGTTTGGCGGTCCTTTTGAAAGACAGGATCCCCTTGGGATTTAGAAAAACTGGCGCAGCGTTTTACCATTTCATAAATATTGTCCGGACCCGCCAAAGTGATCAGCCCGAGCCCTTGCATTCCGTCCAAAAAACTCCTATTTTTAGCTTTAAGCGCCGCCTGTTCGGACGGCATGAAGACAACGACCGGTTTTCCGGAAGCGATCGCTTCCGACACCATCGAAACTGATTCCCCGGAAACCACCACGGCATCCGACAGGCCCAAAATTCCCGTCACCACACCCGCGCGGTTGGATTCTTTGGCGATCACCAAAAGCGGGCAACGGGATGGATCGCTCAAAGCCTCCTTCAAAATATCCTCGGCCCAGGAAGGCGTACGCCTTGAGGAAGTCGCGAGTAACACAGCACCCTGTTCTGAACTATAGCGAAGGAGTTGGTTTAAAATCTTTCGAAAATGATCTTGATTAAATTTTATTTTATCGGTGTCTCCACCCACCAAAAAACCGATCCGGGCGCCCTCCGTAAGACGGGGCCCGCCAAGCTCCCGTTCCAAAGAAAGCGCTTCGGAACGCATCAAATCGGGCGTGATCGTCGTGGGGGTGCTTTCAGTCAAAAAAATATTTCCGGCGGGTTTTATTTTATCATGCTTGGGCGCAATCACGGCATCAAAGTGCCGTAGTGCTTGAAAGGGTTTCATCAAAACCGCCGATTTTGCGGCATTTTCGGCGGCGATCATCAAATTCACGGCTCCAAGGCCGGTCCCGCAGGAAACCACAAGGTCCGCATAATGGCTCATCATCTCTTTATAGCAAGATTTCTTTAGCGTCATTTTGAGGGCCCGCCGCCTGAACGGAATGTGCCTGCCAAATAAGTGCGCGGCTATTTTAAGAACATTTTTTAAAAAATTATTTTTATAACGGACCTTCACGACTTGAGCATGCAGAAACCCGCTCAAATCTCCCAGAGGCGACTCTTTCCGCGCTTGGCGTATCCCCTCCAAGAAAGCCAGCGACTGATTCAAGTGCCCCGCTTTTTCGTCGCTCAAGATCAATACACTTCGGTCTGGCGTTGATTTCCAACGCCGATGAGCCCAAAGCCACTGGGCCGGCGACTTTCTTATCTTTTTTTCGAGAATACAGGCAAACTCTTGAAGCATTTCACGCTCAGCTTCTTCGGGAGGGCGGCCGCCCGCGGGAATCTCCAGAGGCCCTTCCACCTCAATGCGATGCCTAAAAACCCCTTCTCTAAAGATAAACGTCGGAAAAACAGGCGCGTGCGTACGCAAAGCGAACGTCGCCGCGCCCCGGGGCGTGGAAGACAGCCGCCCGAAAAAACGCACCATCGCTCCATGACGCCCTCCGTCTTGATCGCTCAAAATCCCGACGATCTTCGACTGATCAAGCGCTTTGATCAGCTGGCGTACCGGCATGCCTTTCAAAATTACTTGGGCTCCTTTGGAAGACCTGAGCGAATTCAAAAAATCGTCGGAACGCCGGTGTTTTTGGCGCCGCGCCAGCGCCACGACCGGATGCCCCAAAAGGCTGCCGGTGATATTCAAGAGTTCCCAATTTCCAAAATGGCCTGTCAAAAAAATGATTCCCTTCCCTTTTCCGAGGTAAGGTTCGTATTTTTCCGCGCCGACCACACGCACGTTTCGCCGGATGTAGCCCTCGTCAACGCGGGGAAAACTTAAGAGCTCGATCATCGCCAGCCCCATGTTCTGAAACGAGCTTAAGGCAATTTGGTCCATCTTTTCCGGGGACATTTCCGCGGCAAAAGCCGCGCGGAGGTTCTTACGGGCGATCCGCCGCCGTTTGGAAAAACAATAGATAAGCGACCCGATCCCCCGGCCGATCCCCAAAGAGACCCCGAGCGGGAGAAGGCAGACGATCCCTCCGGCAAGCTTGCTGGAGTTAAGAATTAACGCATCTTCGAATAAAATCTTCTTCATCATGAACCTGGAATTCGATCTCCAATACCATCAAATTGAACATTGCCGTTTTTGCGGGAGCAAGCCGTTTCAAGAGCGGCTGAATTCTCACGAAATCTTTTTCGGTTGTGATCACCTCTCGTGCCCCGACGGAGGCCGCGCGGTCTAAAAACTCGAGAAATTCTTTTAACGAATAGGAATGATGATCGTCGAAACGCGCCGCAAGCATGATCTGGGCGCCTATATTTTCAACGGTCTTTTCAAAAGAATAAGGGTCGGCAATCCCGCAGATCGTGGCGACCTTCTTAGTTCGCATCTCCCCCAGCGTCACCGAACGGTTCTTCACGACGTCCACAAAACGCATGGGTTTATGGATCGCTTCAAAAATAAGCGCATCGGGCTTGATCGCCAAAAGTTTTTGACGGATCCAGTGTAGATTTTTGGAGCCGATATTGCTTTTGGACAGGACAAACACACCGGCCCTCGAAAGATTTTCCAGCGGTTCTCTCAAAGTGCCCAGCGGGATCAGCCCGCCGGGCCCGAAGGGGATCGTCGCGTTGATATTGACAACGTCAAAATCCCGATAAAGCCTTAAGTGTTGAAAACCATCATCCAGGATCAGCACTTCGGCGTTAAATTTTTTGACAGCCTCCCGCGCCAACCGTACCCGGTCACGCCCTACCAGCACGGGCACGTTGGGAATTTTTTTCTTAAGCTCCTCAACTTCGTCACGCCCATAGCCACGCGTCAACACCACGACACGCTTCCCGTAATAAGACAGGTCACGGGCAAGTTTGGCGGTCAGAGGGGTTTTCCCGGTGCCGCCCCAAGTGATATTGCCGATGCTGATCACCCG
>OBEQ010018091.1_pt1 | contig 11959 bp, 9 predicted proteins | sample 1670901 | NCBI WGS metagenome assembly OBEQ01 (sample SAMEA104232315, study PRJEB22302) | groundwater metagenome | biome: forest; feature: aquifer; material: groundwater | place: USA | collected 2011-08-07 | depth 5.4 m | reverse complement strand
TGAGCCACCGATGGTGCGCTTCCGAGTCGTAGGCGGCGTCCGCCAGGAGCCGGTCAATCGGACCGGTGTCTTGTGCCTGACGCACGAGGGGCCGCAGGAAGCGGTAGCCGCTGTTGGGCCCGACATAGGCCTGCTGCGCACAGATGACCTGCGGGTGGGTCCACACCACCGTCGCCCACTGCAGGTACGTGTGGCGCCAGTGGCGGAGCTGGGCGACGTAGTAGCGACTGGCCGAGCGGCGCGAGAAGCCCGTGGCATCGACGGCGACCACGTGTCGGCCCCTCCGGGGCCGACGGAACAGATGGGTGGAGCGCTCCAACAGCCGTTGCAACAGGGTCGGCGTGACCTTGTGGCGGGCGAACCAGTGGAGCATCGAGTGGTCCGGGACCGTCCGCAGCTCCAGCGCCAGCCGCAGCTCGGCGGCACTGCTCAACAGCGCCTCCAGCCCGCGGTAGTCCAGCCGCAGATACTCCTTCAGACACAGGCAGGCCAGCAACGAGGGTTGGGTGAACTTCTTGGGCGAGAACTTCGAACCGTAGGGCGGGACCTGCTGGCGCGCGATCTGCAGCGCCAGCTGGGCGAACTGCCTGAGCTCGTGCCGTGGCATGAGACTCCTCTCTGCCACTACCCCCACAGCTGATGCGCTCATTCTACCTTAAATTGACGGGTTTTCGACAGAGCAGAAGAGTTCCAAATGTACCGGCTACTGCAGATTACCGCAAATCAGAACCGTTCCCGATTCTTCTTATTTTCTCTGGCTTTCCGGCAAGTCGAAGGCGAGATTTGAACGGAACAGCATGCATAGTCCGTCCTAGGAGTTCAGCTAGCTTTGGCAGTTGCAGGTTATTGGACAGGAACATCGCTTCTTCGCCTTGATATCGACTCTGGGTCGTGTAATGAAGCCGATACACGATCCGGCGATGAGACTCGTATATCTTGTGTCGAACAGCCGCGTAGTCATATGTGACAACCCAGGGCTGCTTTAACTGAACCACGCGGCTTGCTAACTGTCGGTGATCGTCAATTTTATAATTGTTTAGATACAAGTCTTGCCCATTCTCGATGTATGGAGGATCAAAAAATACAAACGTATTTAACCCCATCTGCGAAACTACTCGGTTTGTAAAGTCTAGAGCATCTAATTGGTAAAGCTTTATCCGGTTTTTGTATCTTCCGATCTTGCGGATGCGCCGGATAAGCTCACTCTTGTTGAATCTGGCGTCAAGGGTCCATCGCCCGTCCTGCTGCTTGCCACCTATTACTCCGCCAGCGATAATCCCTGAGCGATTCGTTCGATTTAGAAACAGTGTCGCAAATCCTAATTCGTCAAGGTCGGCCACATTTCGGCGTTCATAAACAGCACGCTGCCGCTGCCATTCGCGCATCGTGACTTTAACGCGGTCTAATCTACGGCACAATTGTTCAGTCTGATTCAGGATTGTGTGCCAGAAAGCAAAAACGGGCCGACTCAGGTCATTCATGTGGATGACAGAAGCGTATTCTTGTAACAAAAGTGCAAGTGCGATTGCAGCGCCTCCGGCGTAAGGCTCAACGTAGTGCACATCCTTTAGGCCGTTGACTTCCAAGAGGCGCATAATTGCCGTGGTCAAACGGCGTTTTCCTCCAGGGTATCGCAGCGGTGTGTAGTAGGGCATGCCCCTACTCTAGGAGATTTTGCGCCACTTGGCCAGCATAAACTCTGGGATGGATTGATGGACTCAGGGGGACCACATTGCAATTACGAAGGGCTGCAAACTATCCCAGTGCGCCCGTAAATCACTCGGAGCGGGGAACACATGCTGATTATGGACGTATTGATGCATCAAGGTCAGGGATGGAGCAAGGAACGAATCCCGCTGGTACGCCCGACGAACGGGTTTAGCTTGCTGTTGTGTCAATTTCTGCCGGCTTAGCAGATCGTGAGCGACTGCCTGAAGCTTGGCTGCAAGTGAAGCATCTACCGATGTTGAAAGCGTTACGCGATTAATGTAGGCATCAGTACTTAACTCAAGAAACACACGAAAGAGCACGCTGACCGCATTCGCATAATCATCCAGGCTGAGCCGTCTTAACTCTGACTCTATCTGGCGAAGGCGAGGTTCAGTAACATTTAGTGCACAGTCGCCTGGAATCAATTTGTCGCGGCGTCTTGCGATCCTCGCACCACCAGTCTGTTTCGGCTTGATTTGAGCTTTCCCAGTACTCACAGGTGCTCCATGGCCACTTTTCGCGGTTGGCTTGACCACGATCCCTGCAGGCAACTTGTTAGCGTATTCAACCCGTTGCGGCTTCGTATAAATATCCTGCGTTTTCGTATTGCCAGACGCGAGGTCTTGCGCGACATGTAACAGCGCCTTGGCCACTCGTTTCTCATCGGCAAGAAGGGATAACTTGCCACCTTGTACCTCAACGCCCAGCCTTGAGCGCACTTCCGGCGTTCCAATTAGCCGCTTGAAGCTTGTTGCTGGAATATCGCGTCGCGTTTCAGGCGTCAGATCACCTCGCTCTTCCAAAAAATTAAGTGCTTGTGTGTGGATTTCCAAGCTGCTGGTTCGCGCACGGAAGCGTTCCTTTTCATGGGTTTCCCACCGCACAATTCCCGCACCCTCATTCTCTCCGGTGTGCCGTAACTCGATCCAGTGCCGCGCTTCCTCGCGATTCTTTACGACTAGGCACTGGATGGATTCTATAGGCGCGTCCTGGTATTGCTTACCCAATCGGCGAATATCGGCCAGTATCTCCGCGCTCACAGCACCAACGAGCGAATCTGGGTTTTCTAAGGCCTTCAATGCCGAGAGGCGACGATTGCCTTCAAGTACGACATACCGATTCAGATCCTCATTGAATGGCATGACAATGGACAGGTCGGCGGGGTTCAAGCCATGTCGGACAATGTCTCTTGCCAACGCTTGAAGTTTTCTCGGCTGATCATGGGCAATGGCGCGCTGCGCCTCACGTTGGCCTACGTTCGGCTTGGAAAGACGCGGATTTTCTTCATCGATTAGGAGATCTGCCGGTCTTATTGAGGTTGTCTCAGACATGCCGATCGCTCCCTGTTATTAGAATAAAACGACATACAGTATTTCTCAGTTTGCCTGTGCAATTTCTAATCATAACCTATCACGCTCAGCGGCAAATTCCGATGAAGAGCGGAGGCGTTCCAAATGTGCCAGCCTAGGTGGTCTAGGCGGTCCTAATTTAGGACGCCCACGATTTAGCGTGCTTCATGTTTCCTGCGCCTCGCTCTTGAATTGTACCTCGGTCGCCCCTTCAATAAATTCCTTCTGGTAACTCTGGTCAAAATACCGCATGGCCTCCGGATGCCTGAGAAGGACAAGCCTGGTTCTTGCGTTTACTTTCTTACCCCCCACCCTCACGGTATTTGGGAAGGACAACCACAGATACCTTTCAAGCCCCTCCGCCTCGAGACGAGCCGCAACGTCATCTATGAACGCGACATTCTCAGGAACAGCTGGCCCGAGCAGGTAGATGTTCTCGATCCGCTGCCTTATCAGACCCTTTGCATACCCTACGTACCCGTTTACAAGCTTCTGTTCACGTTTCATCCTCTTCCCGACAATCACAATGCCACATCGGCAGTACGGACCTTGAAATGTAGTTGGGGTCTTCTCATCTCCAACCTCACGGCTAGCATACTTAGTGAGAAACTCGATGACCTTATTAATCTCCCCAATAATTGCCCCAGGGTTTGTGTCAGCAAATAGCTTTCCGCCCAAGAAATGCATTTCCTGGATGAATACGGGGAAGAAAATACCCGCTCCTTCCATGACGGAGAACTTCTCGATGAGATGCGCGATATTTTTATTCGAGTTTACTGACGGGGCTAGATAATCCTCATAGAATTGGTCCGCCACGCTTGGTTTCTCTTGGTCGAACAGCTTTTTCCCAACAAACAGATCAATAGACTTCTTTTGGGTTGGCGACATGCATCGTTTGGCGCGAGGTAATACCGACTTTGCAACAAACACCATAGCGGCATTTACAAAGTTCTTATTCTGGTTTCGATGCTGATGCATGCGGACAACGAGCATCTTATCCGCAAAGAACTGTTCAGGCGTTTCGCCACCAATGATCCACTCTATACGAATGCCTGACGGTTCCAGACCCGTAACGTTGCAGGCAAGGCGCCTCACAAAGCTGTTTACTCGACCTTCGATGTCATTCGTGATGAATTTCTTCTCTGCGCCACGCCAAACCTTCACTACAATCCCCCAAAAGATAGACATCCATTTCTGTACCTTCTCAGGATTATGAAAGGCAATCCAGATACCAACACCAATTGCGGCAGCAATAGTTAGTCCGCGCTCGATCAGTGCCACTAAAATCTTTGTTATATCCACGTCAGCTGGCATGGCCTAACTCTGGGTTAGTTTCTAGAAACTCGGCGAGCCCCTTTATACACGTTGGCTTATCGCACACGAGCTTTACAGAGCCTGATAGAGGAAAAAGCGAATGTAGATTCTCGAGGGTCACGGGTTCCTCGCAGAATTTGCAGCGAACTTCTCCGCGGCGTACCTTTCCGAGTATCCCCAGACGATCCAATAGGGCAGCCAGGTCATCATCATGCACGACCTTTAGCCGCTCCTTGTTTAACTCAGCTGGCATTGAATACCCCCTTTATTTGTGAGAGCGCGCAGAGGTTCCAGATGTGCCACGCTGGCGTTGGCCAGCTAGTTCAATTTGAAACGTGTTCGGATATGTCAATTCACTGCCCCCGCCATTTCCTCATATACAGAGTTTCCACGGCCAAAATAGGATTCATAGACATGCTGATATACCACATCGCATTTCGTCTGATAGAGCTGCCTGTCGTAGCAAGTTGGTAGCCCTTCAAGCGTCACTTCGATTGCGAGTCGGACCGCAGCCCTGGACTGCTGTCGCTTGCGCCAATCGAGGACGAGCTTCTCCCGCTTGAGCGTCTGAAGGAGCTCACGGGCCGTCTTCTTCACCTGCATCTGCTCTTTTTCGGTCAGACGTATATTGGGTTTGGTAAGGAGATCGAAGACGGCCAGTTCTTCTTCCGTCAGCTGCTCGCCGATGGCGCGTTGTTCCTCTTGCGTTAAGCTCTTGGCGAAATCCGTCAGGCGGCGGAAGAACTCTTCCACGTTGATGCTTCCGGAGTTGTACTCATCGATCATCTGCTGGAAGCGCTCCAGGTAGTCCATCCTCGTGCGGTTCAGGCGGACCATCTTCTGGAGTTGCTGCGCAACTGCCCCCCTTAGTCGTTCAAGCTCGATGTGCTTTCGGCCCCGTTCAAATTTCGCCTTGAGTGCCTCGAAATCGATTCTGCTGAGATCGACGAGACCATCAGTGCTGTACGAACCTTTGGGCTCATGGATTATGTATCCTTCAGTTGCAATAGAGCGGTCCAGAAGGTCTTCGACCTGCTCCATGACCTCCGAGACATCGACCGGAGGACGTAGGGCATATATCTTTTCGGCCAGCACCCGGATCAACGCGCAGTCAGGCTGAACCTCCCGAGCCGCCGGATCAGGAAGCACGGCCTTGTTGAGCCGCTCCACGTTTGAGGCATGATCGAGATAGCGCTTTTTGTGCTCATCGGAGGCGACCAGCGCATCAACCGCGTCATCCAGAAGCCGAACGCGGTCAAATCCCTGGCTCTTCTTGATAGGCTCTAGCTCAGTACCGGCCTCACGGCACAGGGCCTTCGTTTCATCAATGGCCCACTTGAGGGCAGCCACGAGAGCTGCTTTGTCCTCGACCGGATGCTTGCCGTCCCCCTTGCCGCCGGTCCCGTAGATCGCCAGCGCCCGCTCCAGATGCCTAAAGACGCCCGCGTAATCCACGATGAGGCCACTGACCTTGCCCGGGTGCACCCGGTTCGCCCGCGCGATCGTCTGCATGAGCGTATGGTTGCGCATCGGCTTGTCGAGGTAGAGCGTCGAGCAGGACGGCACGTCAAAGCCGGTCATCCACATGGCGCAGACGAACACGAGGCGGAAGGGGTCTTCTGGCTTCTTGAACTTCGAATCGAGGTCTTCCTCAACCATGCGCTTGCGGTGCGGACGAATATCGAGACCTTTCTGCTCCATGTCCCTGATCTCATTCTGAGACTGGGAGACCACCACCGCCATGTCGGTCTCTTCCATCTCCTTGATCCGGGCCACGAGGGCCGGCTTCTCCTCTTCCGGAGCCCTCCCGAGCTGCGCACGAAGAGCATCGAGCTTTCGGCCCCAGTGTGTCCGTACCTTATCGTACATGCGTACCGCCGTAGCTTTGTCGATGCAAACCACCATCGCTTTGCCCTGGAAGCCGCGGCTGGTAAAGTGCTCGACAATGTCCGCAGCCACTGCTTCGAGACGGTCATCGCGTGTAATCAGATGGTACTCACGGGCGAATTCCCGCTCCAGCTTCTTCTCCGGTTCCTCATCGAGCTCTGCCGCCTCTAGCAACCGCTCCATGTCCTCATTGAGGTTTTCATTGGTAAGCTGCAGCTCGGGGATTCGATTCTCGTAGTAGAGGGGAACCGTCGCCCGATCCTCCACCGACTGGCGGAAGTCGTAGATGCTGATATAGTCGCCAAAGACCTCACGCGTCTTCTCCTCACCAACGATCAGTGGTGTGCCCGTGAAGGCGAGAAAGGAGGCGCTGGGCAGGGCCGTGCGCATGTTCAGAGCCAGGGTGTCGTACTGGCTGCGGTGGGCCTCGTCGGTCATGACAATGATGTCGCTTCGCTCCGAGAGCACGGGGTGCTTTTCGCCCCGCTCGGTCCCAAACTTTTGGATCAAGGTAAAGACGTACCGATGATCCTCACCCAGCAGTTGTCGGAGATGGTGACCGCTTTCGGCTTGGGCCTGAGCTTCGGTGATGGCGTCGGTCGAGGCGAAATTCTTGTAGATCTGATCATCCAGCTCTTTGCGGTCGGTGACCACCACGAAGGTCCAGTTCCCTGGCACCTTCCGAAGCACCTTCTGGGAGAAGAAGATCATCGACACGCTCTTGCCGCTGCCCTGAGTGTGCCAGAAAACCCCGAGCCGCCCCTTCCGTTTCTTGATCTCGGTGAGTGCTTCGAGCGCGTTGTTCACCCCAAGGTACTGGTGATTCTTGGCTACCACCTTGATCAAGCCGCCCGGCACCCCCATAAACAGCGTGAAGTTTTCAACCAAATCTGACAACCGCACAGGGTCGCAGGTGCCGCGCAGGATCGTTTCAAGCGAGACGCGACCCTCCTCATCCTCACTACCTACTTTCTTCCACTCGGCAAAGTGCTCCCAGCCGGCGGTCACGCTGCCCACTCGGCTCTGGCTGCCGTTGGAAAGAATGATCAGCGCGTTGTACCAGAAGAGGTGTGGAATGGTGTCTTTGTAGTCGGTGAGGTTGTTGGAATAGGCGGTCTCGAGTCGCCGGTGGACAGCCTTCAGCTCGATGAAGACAAGCGGCAGGCCGTTCACGAAACCGACTAGGTCCGCCCGCCGGGTATACATCTCGCCTGTGATCCACAACTGTGAGCAGAGCAGAAAATCGTTGTTCGCTGGGTTGTTCCAGTCGATGACGCGGATGAGTTCGACCTTCTCTCCGCCATCAGTGTCTGGCAACCGAACGCGTACGCCATTCTTGAGAAGGTGGTAGACCTCGCGATTTGCCGCCACCAGGCTCATCCGCGAGCGGTCGCGGTTGAGCTCCTCGATAGCTTGGTTGATAGCCTCCGCAGAGACACCAGGGTTGAGTTTCTCGAGAGCGGGTCGCAGGCGGGAGACCAGCACCACCTCAGCCTTGGTCTCCCGGCCGAGCGGACTGCTGCCGTGGTCGAATTCCCCGTAGGCATTGAAGGCCTCCCAACCCAGCGCACGCAGAAGCGCGATCGCCGGCTGTTCGACCAATGTGTCTTCCGAGTAGCCGCTCGGTGGGGAGGCTGTCATGCGACTTCTGCTGGGACGGCGATGTCGAGCTCCGAGACGTCTAGCTCACCTGAGATCAGCTTGGGAAGGAGCAGATCACGGGTGCGATGAAGATTAGTGTTCTTGCTTTGCAGGTTCTCAATCTGCTTTCCAATCGGCCCAATAAGTTCGGTGAAACGGCGAGTCAGTTCGCTAGACGGAAGGATAATGGGAAGTTCCCTGAACTCTGTTCGGTTAATTTCCTTGTACGTCGCACCCGAAGCTACAGAGATGATCTTCTCCTTATTCTCGCAGATCCAGAAATAGAGCTGATAGGTCGATAACCATTCATTGGGGATACAGGTGATGAAACCCTGATTGGTGCAGGCTTCTTTCGTGTTAATCGCAACGACGCCGATCGTGGCACGACTGGTCATCATTACGGAATACGACGGAAAGAGACGCGCAGAACTCTTCTCAAGTCCTAGTCGCGTAATCATCTTCCCTGAGTCAGTGATAAACATGGTACCGGCGGCGGTTAAATCAGATGGCGTGAACCAAATTACATCTCCTTCGTCCCAAAATGCTGGTATTTTCGTGGATGGAGTACTACCGCCGAGCGTCTCCACGACCTCGCCAATCGATTTAACTTCCCATCCTTCTGGGATCTGACCGAGAGGAGAATCCACCATACGAAGTTTCTCATGGTGGGGAAAGCGAAAATATACGAACCACTCGCGGTAGAGGGACTCGGCCATCCCCTCCAGGATCTTGATCCGCTGCAGACTGTTCTCGACCAAGTCGTCGTAGGCCGAACAAATTTCTGCGATCTGGTGTTGGACAGGAAGAGAAGGGACTTCAATTTGCTCCTCCTTCAGATACTTGAAGTGACGCTCGTAGCCATAATTCGTTAGGTCAATATTTCGCAGGGCGTAGTAAAGGTAGCGGACGTCAATGCCATCAACTGGCCGCAACAACTGCGTGCCGTCGGCTCCAACGCAGAACGGAAACTTGACGAACTTGAGGACTCGTGTGTGGTCGCCGAAGACGACAACGGGCAACTCGCCTTCGTAAAGGCATGTCTCGTCATCTGTGTATCCGGCAATGAACGCCTGAGACTGGTCAACGATGGGAAACTGACCGCGCTCTTGATAGTCGGAGCGTTTAACTTTCTTTTGGCGAGGCACTCGTTCGAGCAGATCGCCAATCGGCTTCCGTGACGCTTCCAACTTCAGGTCTCCAGAATCTCTGCTACATTGCTGGCAATGGTTTGTTCGAGGTTGTGGGCTTGGGCGTTGAGCACCTCGAGTTTCTCGTTGAGAACCTCAAGCTGCGCCTTGAAGTCCTCATCTCTCACAACCTCCCCCGGGGCAACACCAACGTATCGGCCTGGGTTGAGACTCCATCCATGCGATTCGATCTCCTTGATGGTTGCCATCTTGCACAGACCTGGCGCGTCCGCGTACTTACCATCGGGGAATTTCTCGGCCAGCAGAGTACCGCCACCATGTAGGTCCTCTGGCTTCTCTCCGCGGTACAAGCGAGCAATGTTGGCGAGAAACTCCATCTGCTCAGGCGTCCAGTCACGATGGGCGCGGTCAATCTGTCGGAAAACGTGCCGCGCGTCAATAAAAAGAACCCTATCGACACGAGCGGTCTTTTTCTTACCTCGGTCGAAGAACCAAAGGGTACAGGGGAGCGTGACGGTGTAAAAGAAGTTCGGGCCCACAGAGACCATGACATCTACCGCCCGCGCCTCGATCAGCTTCTTGCGGATATCTAGTTCCGAGCCGCGGGCATCAGCGGCAGAGTTTGCCATGACGAAGCCAGTGCGGCCCTCGGAGTTCAGAGCGCTGTAGAAGATTTGAATCCATAAGTAATTGGCGTTGTCCGCACGCGGCAAGCCTAACGGGAAACGGGGGTTGTCCTTAAGCCGCTCCTTGTCCACCCGGTCAACGTTGAAAGGTGGATTAGCCATGACGAAGTCAAACTTACCAGGGCTGGTGTGGAGATCCTCGTAGTAGGTATTGCCTTCGCGGATGTCGCCTCCAAGACCGTGGACTGCAAGGTTCATCTTGGCCAGCCGTACAGTTTCTGCAACCCGCTCCTGACCATAGATGCTGATCTCTGACCCAGGATTTGCCTTATGCTCCTCTACAAACCGGGCGCTCTGGACAAACATACCGCCTGAGCCGCAGGCCGGGTCGAAGATGCGCCCATGGAATGGCTCGATGATCCCAACGATAAGCTTGACGATGCTGGTAGGCGTGAAGAACTCACCCCCCTGCTGCCCCTCGCTCATAGCGAACTCGCCGAGGAAGTACTCATAGATCTTCCCGAATGCATCCCCCTCGATATCCATGGGGATCGAGTTCATGAGTTTGAGCAACTCCGCCAGGGTGGCGCTCTCAAGGCGATTATAGGTCTTGGGTAGAACATCTTTGAGGTCGGGGTTTTCTGCCTCAATGGCCCGCATGGCGTCGTTGATCTTCTGGCCGATGTTGGCTCCCTCGGGGAGGCGCAGCAGAATTGAGAAACGGGCTTCATCTGGCAGGTAGAGAACACCCCGGGCCTGGTAGTCGGCAGGGCCGATTTTTCGGCGCCCGGTGCTCTTGCCAGCGAGTTCTTTTTCGGCCACGGTGAATTTGTAGTCAGCGTAGCGGAGAAAGATTAGACCCAACACGGGGATGGAATATTCCGATGACTTGAGCTTAGAATTAGCGCGTAGTTCGTCAGCGGCGTCCCACAACCGCTTTTCTATTTCGTTATTGCTTGCTCGCATGCTAACCTCTACCTCCTTGCCCTTCGCGTCGCCACGCGTTTGCTCTTCACCCCTGGATTCATCCATTGCTCAAACTGGTCCTTCCGAACGCGCCAGACGCCGCCAACCTTGAACGCTGGGATCTTTCCCTCACGGGCCAGCCGCGTGACGGTAAAGGGGTGAAGTTTGAGGATCTTGGAGATCTCGTGCGGGGTCAGTGTTTCGATAACGGCTTCCATGGTAGAGCCTCCTGGTGGCAAGGCGGGAAGAACTCACAGATTATAACAGAACTAACACCTGACGCGGAAAAGAAAAGGGGCCTCAAGGAGAGGCCCCTTTTCATCGAACCTTGTCGAACCCACTGCCAGGTCAGGACACCCTGTTTGGTGCAGTGGGACGACTCAATTGGCTCCCCGAATGTGCCAGTATTCGATCCGGCCGACGGGGCGCAGCCGAGCCGGAAGTGTGGTTCCGGATCGTTCACATAACCCTTGAAGATACCGCCGGTTCGACTGCCTACCGCGAGCAGAGGGTTGAGATCGCTCTCGGGCCCAAGGGAGCCTTTGAGAATGGCAACATTGGCATCTTAACACGCCAGGTGCCCGCCAGCCAAGTTATCAGCGCTGTCCCGCCGCCTCGGGGCAAGCCCAAGCTACCCAAGGTACCCCGGACGCCCTCGGTGGTCGAGTTCCTCCGCAAGGCTCTCGAATGGCAGGCGCTCCTCACATCTGGCGAGGCAACGAGCCAATCCGACATCGCCCGGCGGGAGGGCATCAGCCGTGTTCGGGTCTGCCAGGTGATGTGGATGCTCCGCCTGGCGCCTGAAATTCAACAGTATGTGCTCGCCATGCCGGAGACCGTTCGCCGGCCGGCGATCAGCGAGCGCGCCCTGCGACCCATTGCCCAGTTGGAAGACGTCAGAGACCAAATGCTTCGATTTCAAAAGATGCTTGGGAAGGAACTGGACAGTTGATCCTTTGCGCAATGCTCAGAAGTGCCAACTCAATCCCGTAATCACCTCGTACTTGAGCTCTTCGTGCTGCCCGCCGAGATTCTGGTAGATCGGCATCGGCATGGCCCAAAACGCCGAGAGATTCGGCGTCAGCTCAGCCGTCAGCCCTGGGCTGAGCAGGATCGTGGTGCCGCCGCTATCTTCCACCGAGTCGCTCTCGCGGCTGCGATCGCGCCGCGCCCACTCGTTGTGCAGCTCCAGCACCACACTCACATTGGGATGCTCGCCCAGCGGCTTGATCGCGTAGGACACGCCGGCGTCATAATGGAACACATCCCCGAACTCCGACTCCTGCGCGCCGTCGCCGCGGGCCGTGTAGCGGAATGC
>OBEQ010603856.1_pt1 | contig 11961 bp, 25 predicted proteins | sample 1670901 | NCBI WGS metagenome assembly OBEQ01 (sample SAMEA104232315, study PRJEB22302) | groundwater metagenome | biome: forest; feature: aquifer; material: groundwater | place: USA | collected 2011-08-07 | depth 5.4 m | reverse complement strand
CAGCGGCAAGAGCACCATCGTCCGCGACATCGTCAAGCGCATCCTCTCCACCGTGATGATCGAAGCCCAGGCTGGATTTACAGAATCGTCGATCCGACAGGACCTCAACTCCGATGCGCGTCCAGTCGTCCTAGACGAGGCTGAATCCAAAGACCCGGCCAGCCTTGAGCGCATGATCGGCGTCTTAAAACTCGTCCGGGCGGCGTCTACTAGGGGCTCGGCGCCCATCACCAAGGGAAGTCCCAGCGGGATACCGTCCTACTGGTACATCAACTCCATGTTCCTTTTTGCGTCCATCTCCTACTGCGTCAACAGCCCCGAGGACGCGCGGCGCATAACCCCGCTTGGCATCATCAAGGACGGCAACACCGACAGGTATGGCAAGCTCGTCGCGGCCATCTCCGATGTTCTGACCGACGAGTGGGTGTCAGGCCTCATGGCCCGCAGCATTGCCATGATCCCGGTCATCCGGGCCAACAGCAGGGTGTTCGGCCGTGCGGTGTCGGCGCACCTGAGCGACCAGGGGGCGGGAGACCAGATCGGCCCGCTACTGGCCGGCGCGTGGTCCCTCTACTCCGACGACATCATCTCAGCCGCCGACGCGGCGAAGTGGATTAAGGACCAGGACGCGAAAGGGGCGTGGATGGAGCACCGGGTCCAGATCGAGGACACCGACGAGACGCAATGCCTCGCGCGCATCCTACAGCATGTTCTCCGGGTCCAGGCTAAATTCGGGTCCATTGACCGGTCGATTGCGGAGCTACTTAATGTGGCGGCCGGGCGCAAGGATGACTCAGTCATCTCGCCCAAGGACGCCGAGGAGGTGCTCGGACGCCACGGCCTGCGCTCGGATAATGGCGGCATCTTGGTATCGGTATCTCACTCAGGAATTGCCAGCATCCTGCGGGACACCCCATGGGCGCGCAACTGGGCGCGCACGCTGAAGCGGCTGCCCGGCGCGAGTGCCACGGAAGGCGGTATCAGGTTTGGGTCGGTCAAGAGTCGGGGGATAGAAATCCCATGGCAGAAGGCGGACGAGTGATGAAAGACATAGTTTACTGCGACATCGACGCGAACGCCTGCGCGTGGACGGAAAACTTAATCAAGGCGGGGGAGATACCCGATGGAGAAGTCTGGTGCCGAGATATCGCCGGAATCGAATCAAGAGAACTTGCCGGGGTTAGACAGCTACATTTGTTCAACGGCATTTCCGGATGGCCGCTCGCCCTCAAGCTCGCCGGATGGCCAGACGACCGCCGCATCATCACAGGGTCTTGCCCTTGCCAAAGTTTCTCGTCGGCGGGTAAAGGCGCCGGCTTCGACGACCCCCGCCACCTTTGGCCGGAAATGCTCAGAATCGGACTTGAGTCGGGATTTCCGACTTGGATTGGAGAGCAAGTTGGCGCAGCGATTGGATACGGGTGGCTCGATGGAGTATTTGATGCGATGGAAAAGGAAAATTACGCCTGCGCGGCGGCCGTACTTCCAGCTTGTAGCTTCGGCGCGCCCCATATCCGACAGCGAATCTATTGGGTCGCCGACAGGCTACAACACGCCGAGGGCGACGGACGGGACGAACGGGGGGCCGAACCAGGCGGGCGGGGCGTTGAGTTACGATGTGCAGTTGACGGGGTTCCCGACTTGCGCGGCGCAGGATGTGAAGAACTGCGGGCTCAAGGAGAGCGCGGTGGCGCGAAAGGAAGCGGGACACGCTCAACCGCTGACGGAGATAGTCCAACTCTGCGGCTGGGAGAAAACCCCCCAAGCCTCGGACGGCCAGGGCGGCGTGATGGAGATTCGCCCCGGCACGACGGGCAAGTACAAGCTGCGGGACTTCGCGCACTTGGCGGGGTGGAAAACCGCGATGGCGAACGACGTGATACGGCGCGGATCGGTGGAGCCGGGAGACAAGACCTTGAACAACCAGGTGGCGCTAGCGGGCTGGCCGACGACGACGACGAGGGACAGCAAGAGCGAGGGCAAGGACGTGGACAACAGGACGGGCTCGCCGTCTCTGCCGGCGTTGGCCCTTGGAGTGATTATCGAATTATTCCTTGTACCGACGGGAAGGCGCGTCGTACTGGCGCCCGAGTTTTCCCTCTGGCTCATGGGATTCCCCGACGCATGGAGCAGGACGGCCCCTGGCGCAAAGGACTGGCGCGAAGCGCAAGCCGCGCTCGAATTGGAATGCTTAAAGGATCGGGAAACGCTATCGTCCCCGCCCTTGCCGCCGAGTTTGTGAGGGCCTTCATGGAAACAAGAGACCCCGCCTAAGTCCGAGCGCGGGGCCAATTTGCCAGCGGGATTATTTCGGCGCGACGAGGCCCATGGCGGCCAGTATTGCCTGCCGAATCCACGAGGCCACGGAACGGTCCTCCCTCTTTGCGGCGGCCGCAACGGCGCGCCACATTTCATCTGTGACAAAGACACAACGACGACGGGTCTTGATCTTGGGTAACGGTTTCATCATCCCTCCTTGGGCCAGTAGTTCAGCACGTCTATCCCGGTCGGCTTGACATAGGTCCTCAGCCACGCATCGGGCGCGCTCGGCCCCAACTGCTCCTGGTGTCCTCCCACCTTGGAGTCCCAGAACATCCCCGGCGCCGCGGCCGCCTCGAGCGCGGCGGTAGCGGCCCGTTGCTTGCGGGCGCGCCTCTCCTTGCACCAGGAACAGGAAGATTTCGAGCAGTGCGGAGACAGATAATTCACACTCTTGCTTACCGGGTCTTTCCAGGCGTTAAATTTTATTTTACGGCGAGGCAATTCTCTCATGTGTTTCTGTTCCTCCTTTCGTGGTTTTCAACAATCTTTAGGCAGTGGAGAATGAAATAATCACGGTCATGTACTGTCTTCATTCGATTGCACGTCGAGCAGCACGAAACGATATTAGAGAGCTTGTACCCAATGGAATTATTAACTCTATCTAATCCTATGTTCTCGATATCACCGGCGCAGTAAAAACATGGCTTGCGCCAGAACGAATTGAATTCATCGAACGACAGTAGGAACTCAACCTTTCTTTTCTTAGATTGAGCGCGATATGTTGTGAATTTGTATTTCGGAGTTTTAGTCATCTTGTTTCTGCGATCTCGATTCAATGGTGCCCATTTTTTGTAGTTTTCTTTTAGGCATTTACGGCAATTCCTCCATCGCCCACGGCCCGGCGGATAGTACGTATTTTCAACAGTGAATTCATGCCCGCTTTTGCAATGGGTCTTTATTGAGTTGTAATTTATTCTTCGGTCGCCTCCTGGGCGTATTCTAGTAGGGCTTCGCGGCCTCGGGCGGGGCATGGCCTAGGCCTCCTCGCCGGCGAGCTTGAGGGCGGCGCGGGCAAGGAGCACGGACGGCGGCTCTTTGCGTAGCATGTTGCGGCTGTCGCCGTGCCACTCGTTGATCCGAGCGTTAGCGGCCTCGACCATCGCGGCGTGGGAGTTTACGGCGCGGGCTATGGGCTCGGCGTCCTTCGGGTCGTAGGTCAGGGCAATCGTGCGGCCCGTCGGGTCGTTGTCGTCGGATATCATGCCTTGGTGTCCGCCGGCTGATACGCTTGCGCGCCAGCACGGCAACGGCAACGGCGCGGCCTTCGGCTCCCCATATGAGCGCGCCGCCTTGTTGTACGTAATCGGCGTAATAGCGACGGCCTGGGCTGGCTTCGGCGCGGCCTTCGGCTTCACGGCTTGCTTCATGGCTTTCATGCGGCCTCCTTGATCTTAACAGGCTCGATCCATACCTTCACGGCATCCCGCCCCGGCATCTTGCGGGTCTTGATACGCTTCTCGGCGGCGGCCTTGTACCACTTCTCGTATTCCTCGCGCATCGCCTCGCTCGCGGCCTTGCGTCGCTCATAAAAGAAGGCGTTGAGCATGAGGAACCGTTCGTCGGAAGTCATCGGCTTCATCATCTCGACGATACGGTTATGCGCGAACATCTCGAAGCTCTCCTCGCCTCCTCCATGCTTCACGGCGAAACGGTAGCCTCCGTACTGCTCCTTGAATACCCGGTAGTGGGCGTGGTGATAGTCGGTCCCTCCGGTCCCATTGACCTGGGGGCAACAGCGGCCTTCCTCGTCGTAGACAATGGTCTCCTCGTTGCCAATGACAGGCTCACGGCCTTTGGCCCCGTAATTGCACTCGCTGTTAAGCGTCCGGCCCTTGTGTCCCATGCACATAATCAGCCTCCTTTGTCTTAACTCCATGCGGCCCACCCCTCGCAGGGGATGGGCCTGAGCAGTTCAGACGCTCTGTTTGCTGTGGCAGTTAACGCAGTGGCCCGATTGGGTGATGGTGTTGACCATCCCGCATCGGTTGCAGACCGGACGCCTAACGCAGACCGGGCGCAGTTTAGGGTTCATCGTGCCACGCTCCCGACGGGATTTTTACAGGGGTCGTTAGCGCCGATATGCGGGGCAAGGCGCGCCGCGCGGCACTGGTACTCGCGCATCTCGACCGTCCAGTTTCCCGGCGCGGACTTCGGGGCCTCGGACATAAGCACGATCCCAAGTCCGACAAGCGCGGCGTAAACGATGCTCATTAGCGGCATGTTATTTTGCCTCCCTGAGTAGGTCCATCTGCCCCAGATCGCGGCCCGGTCCATCGTGGGCGCCTACGGCGTCCTCGTGGATCACAACAAGCCCAGGCGGCAGTTTGTCCATGCCGAAGGCTTCCGCTATGGCGTGGCCTACATGAGCAACGGGCGCGCTTGTGGGCCACAATGGCAGGCGCAAGCGGCACTCCGGACACCAGTTGAGCGCGTTCGCGCGGGCAATGGCTTGCCCGCAATGCGCCACTGTCCACGACCCGGACGGCTGAACTGTCACGACCTCGCGGCGGCAGTATTTGAAGTCCATGTTAGCGGGCCTCCTGGACCATCGTGCGCTTCGTCCACTTCTTTTCCCATGCCTTCCATGCCTTATCACTGGCTGGCTTGTGCGTGGTGTAAATCTCCCCATGCTTCGGGTATAACCCGGAGCAGAAGTCATCGGCCTGAGCCACGCAACCGCGCGGTTCCATAGTGATACCAAGCGCGCGGCCATTAACCGCGATCCAATACTCGGCGGCCTCCGGAGCGACGACGCGAACGGTGGTCCCGCGCGGGTAAATGATGGCCGGGTCGTCGTGCATACCAAATAGGTCGGTCATGCTGTAGACTCCGTGCGCAATTTCGCGCACGTCGTGCAGGTTGTATTCGCGCGCGTTGCAGCGGGGGCAAATGTCGGCGTAATTAACGGCGGCGGCGCACCTCGGGCATGTTTCCATTTAGCGGGCCTCCTGCTTATAAGCGGACACAAGCGCGCGGAGCTTGGGCGTTGACTTGACGCACGGCCCAGACTTGCGCTCGATCAGTCCCAGCTTGGCCAGAACATCAACGCATGTCTGGAATTGGTCCAGGCCGGTATGGCCCATCACGGCGGCGTACAGGTGTCCCTCGGGGACCTCGGCGTCGGTCTCTGCGAGTGTTGCGGCCAGCACGTTTGCTAATTGCTTGGTGTCCATGTCTCGGTCTCCTTGCGTCTCGCGCCTCACTCCTGGGGCGCACTGGAAGTATAGCATACTTGCGGTATACGTCAAGGCCTACGCGGGTTACAATCGCATGTCGCGTGATTCCTCGACGATAAACGAGTGTTTTAGAATCGCATATCGGCGGCATGGCCGCGCGCTACGGGCGCAAAAAGCCCGCGCGATTATGCTATCCGCGCGGGCTTACGGCGTTTTACTTGCCGTAGTCTTTGTCGCGTTCACTCGGCGCGCGCCTGTCAAATTTACGAGTGTCGTAGCCGTGGATGAGTCTGTATTTGTACGCCTTCTGGGTGCATGGTCGGCCGCAATACTTCTTCCGGCCGTCCAACCACGGCATGGGCACTTCCTCGCCGCAGTAGTGGCACATGCTTATTTTAATCATTTCCGCTTCCTCCCGTTCAGTTTAGCGCGGGGGTCGTAGGGTATCTCCACTCCGCGGTCGTCAACCGGATCGCCGGCGGCGTTGAATTTCATCTCCTGGTTGTCGGCGGGGTCGTAGCCTTCGACCGGCCCAGACTCAGCGGCGGCCGCGCGGTCACGGCCGGCCTGCATGCCGGGACGGTTATAATCCTCTGCGGCACGGTCGGCCTTGTATTTCGCGTCCGCTATGCGCTTGGCCTCGCGCTGCGCGGCGGCGTCCGCGGCCTCGATCTCTTTGGCGGCGGCGCGGCGAGCTCGGCCGGCGGCGCGTGATTCTACTTCGGCGCGGTCGCTTATAACTCGCGCGGTCTCATGCGTTGCTTTAACTAGCGTGGATCTCACCCATGATGCGAGAGCCAGCCCCGAGAGCTCTGCGGATCGCTGCATGATTTCCTTTTGTGCGGCGGTCACTGATACCACAATTTTTTGACTCATAATTACACCCTCCCGGCACACCTTACTGTACTGAGATTATAGGTCATTATAGGTGCTATGTCAACACCATGATTTCAGCCCCATTCCAAGCCTCACGGCCCCATCCAAGCCCGGAAAGCGGGGCAGACTATCAGCGGCCTCGACGGGGGACTCAGACGGAAACCGTCCCGCCCCGCCCACAGGACTCAGGGGGGGGGAAAGACTAATAATAATATATACGTATAAAAATAAATAAATGAGAATGAATATACTAATGTGTGTCTGTATAAGAGCCTGAGTCCTGGACCGGGGCGGGACATCCCCTCTCAGCCCCGACGAGGATTTTAGCGGGACAATTAAGCCTACTACTGTCAAATTATATCGTAGAGGGGCTTGCAATGGAGCGATATAGTGGTTATAATCGCGGCTATGGCTAAAAAGACGCGTCAAAGCACGCCCATGCGTGCCCCGCCGCCCCCCATACCATCGCCAGACGAAGCCGTAGCCCCACCACTCACGCCGGACCCGTCAACCGTGGCTCTACGCGCTCAATCGCGCCACGCTCATCCTGGCGCGGAATTGAAGCCTATCCCCGCGCCTCCTCGCGGCCCTACGTTGCCTGCCGGATCTCAGTGGGCTAAGGGTATGTCGGCAAACCCAGGCGGCGTACCGCGGGGGGCTCGCGTCTCGACCCGCATGGCCGAGATGATGTCCTGGACCCGCGCGGAGGTAGAAGCCTTAAAGGCGGACGACACCGCCGAAGTCAGGGACCACTTAGCGGCCCGGGCCATACTCAGAGCCATGAAGAACGACGACGCCAACGCGGACATGAATACCCTGCTGGACCGGACCGAGGGTAAGGTGGCCCAGGACTTCAACGTGCGCGCGACGCCAACCATGACGCCGGAGCAGGTCGCCGAGCAGGTGCGTAACTCGGGGATACTGGATGGGGGGAATAAGGATGAGTTTTAATCAGTCCATGGGTGTAGGCCGCGCCCTGCGCATAGCCGACACCGTGAGGGCATGGAGCCCATAGGCTTCGCCTGCGCCTGCGGCCGCGCGGTCTACCACCTGGACGCCGACGCCTGCGCCCGCTGCGCCGCGCGCCCGCCAAGGCCCAGGCTCGACTGGCTCGTCATCCTAATTTGGATATGCGCGGCCTCGTTCGCCGTCGCGCTCGGATTGGTGGTCGCCGCGTCCGGCTGGGCGCGCTTGCCGCGGCGCGGGGCTGAGGCGATCGGAAAAGACGAATCGCCCGACCCCCCCGCCCCCATACATGATGATTCGCCTCCGTCTACAAAAACCCTCCTGCCCCCATATAAAAAAGTCCCCGCCCCCTTGCGATCGGCAATGTAGTATGATGTGTACCATGACAGAAGAAAAGGCCATTGATGTTGCTCTGCTCCGCACATCGCTTCCGCGGAGTCGCGCGAAGGATTTGAAAAGGCGTAGTGTTCGCCTGCTATCTGGACTCTGCGATATTTGCGGAGAAGTTTATTTCGTCATGCAGTCCTACTCCGGAGGCTTCTGCGGGAACAAATGCCGAGGCATGACGATGCGCGGCGAGAAACATTGGAGCTGGAAGGGTGGGCGAAGTGTGACATCAGGCGGGTACATCACGCTTATAAAGCGCGGGCACCCGCGATCAACGCAGAGCAACAACCGCGTCCTCGAGCACGTACTGGTTATGGAGAAGATGATCGGGCGATATCTTTATCCATTTGAGAATGTTCATCACAAGAACGGGATTAAGACCGATAACGAGCCGAGCAATCTTGAATTATGGACGAAGCCGCAGACGCCGGGGCAGCGTGTTGAAGACCTGCTGTCGTGGGTCGTGGATAACTACCGGAGTGAAGTCGAGGCGAAACTATCCAATGGCTGACGAACTCCCGATCTCAGCGGAGACGTGTGAGGCTCAGGCGCTAAACGCCCAGGCAGATCCGTTTAGGTTCCAGAAGTTTAATACCGCGCAGCGGAGATTTCTTCGCGCTATTAAAAATCCGAAGAAAGAAAGTCTTACAATAATTCTTTTTTTAAAGCCAAACAGGGTCGGGGGCAGCAGAGCCTTAGTCGCGGCCTGGAGCTTAATTATATTCGGAACCGCCAGGGAGGCTGCGCAATGCTCTCCGTTCGGCGATCGCTGGCCGTTCCCTGTGCGCAACGCGCGGCTTATCAGCACTGCGGAGACGCTTGGTGATGTAGGCCCGTTGCAGAAGGCCGTCCGTGACCTGTTCCCATTGGGACGATATACTCAGTCCCGAGGGGTTGGCAAGGCGTACAACTCAGCCGGCAAGGCTGATAACGGCTGGACGTGGGACATCATGAGCTCCGGCCAGGATGCGCTCGCCGCAGCAGGATCTACGATGGGGCTGATTCTGGCCTCAGAGCCTTTGGGTAAAGATTTATTTACGGAGTGCCTGACGCGCCTCGGCGGCAACGGCATGTTTTTGCTGGAATGTACCCAGCTTGATCTCGCTCCGTATCTTGAAGAAATGGCCGAAGATGCAGGCGGGACGATGATTGATGGCATCCAATACGGTCATCTCAAACTCGATGGTAAGAATGTAGGTGAAATCCGCATTGTCCGTGGGGACATCGAAGAGAGTTGCAAAGAGCACCATAACGGGCACCAGTCGCACTCGGCTATCGAGGCGACCATCGCGGGCTGGCCGGTTGAGGAGCGAGAGGCGCGCAAGACGGGCAAGCCGCTTAAGCTGTCGGGTCGCATATTTCCCACATGGGGTGATGTAAACGAGTTGACTGAGGTCCCGGAGTGGCACCGCAAGGAGTGGGACGCCGGCAACGTGGTCATCTCATGCTTGCTTGACCCGCATGACCGCAAGCCGTGGGCGCTTGGTTGGTTTGCGACGTATCCCAACGATGACGTGATAGCGTTCCAGGAGTGGCCGCCGTTTGACTTCGAGTCGTGCAAGACTTCTCCGGTAACGGAGATAGACGACTACCGGGCGATCATCCTGGGACTTGACGCCGCGGTCGACCAGGATATTGACAACCGCGTTATCGACAAGCTCTTCGGCAACACGCCGGGCAAGGGGACGGCACTGACGCTGAAGAAGATGCTGTCGCGGCCGTGCCGGGCGTGCATGCGGCATGTCGGCCGGTCGGAGTACGAGGACTTGGACGAGCGTAGCACCGCGTACCTGGAAGCCGAGCGCGCGTGCAAACACCGCCTGGTATTCTCGGACGGGGTGGCCTACGCGGGCTCGATTAATGACGGGCACATCCTGGTGCGCAATGCGTTGGGCGGCGGGCCGGAGGGGCACAGGCCGAAGCTATACGCCATGAAGGAGTATTGCCCGAACTTCTGCAAGGCGTTCCGGCGGTATGCTTGGAAGGAGAACAAGAGCCACCTGTCTGAGAAGGCCTCGCTCGTGTATAAAGACATGATCGACCTCGTTACTAATTTTTACCGGAAGGGACTCAACGTCTACCCGCGCGACCCAAGCAGGCTGCCGCGGGTGAAACTTGGCAGGACGTGGAAGCCCCGCGCCGAGGCGCTGCCGATAACGCCAACGCAGACGCCGCGCGATGGGAGGCCTAAACGCAAGTGAGGGCCAAGTGCCGCATCTGCGGCAGGCGCTGTCACAGGTGCGGGCATGCGAGATGACGTGGTATTGACATCCGCGCGGTCCTCTGGCATAATTCGCGCATGAGTAAGCCGGTGCCTTGGATACAGAACGAGTTTTTTTCTGTCAGCACCCCAGAGCAGGCGCCGCGCACCTATCGCGGCTACACATGGCTGAAGGCTCAGGCGACCTGCCGCAAGTGCCACCGCAGTCACACGCAGGTCCTTCGCGTCAACCAAGTCCTGCTCCCCTCATTTCTTGGCGACGTGGTCATTCACAAGCCCATGCCGAGCGAGGATAAGATCGCAACGTCGTTCATGGTTCGCGTCTGCGACAACTCGGTCGGCTGTTGGCGGACCTGCCGGCCGTTCGACCATATGAAGATTTGCGCGTGCCCGGGCGAGTGCACATGCCCGCGCGCGAAGGAGTGCGTCTGTCCCAAGGGCTGTGGTAATGTCGGCCGCCACCCATGCACCTGCGGCCGCATGTTTGCGGAGGTCGGCGGCAAGCACGCGCCGGGATGCGAGGTCGGTCTCTACAAGCGCGAGTCGTCCTTCGCGGTGTCGCACATGCGCTCGCAGATGATCGGCCCGCGGAGGAAGGCGTGATCCACAACGGCAAGGAAGGGCCAACTCTTAAACTCGCGAGGAAGGTCGTTCTTAAAGCCCTGCGCCCTGGTGAGTGGCTACTTGTCTCGACCAACACCGGCAACGCGATCGAGGGCGAGCTCATCGACATCACTGGCGGGAAGCCGCAGGAATTCGGCATAGAGATGTTTGAGATCGCTGGCCACCGCATAATCTCGACGCGGTTTATACCCGATGGCGAGATGTGGGCGTGCCGCGGGCCGTTGGGGCTACGGTGAGCGGCGACGACGAAGAGCAGTGCCCCGAGTGCGACCACGCCATGTCGAAGCACTTTGAGGACGGCTGCTACGAGGACATCGGCATAGAGCGTTGCGAGTGCAAGGTGTCCGGGTGAGTCTGCACCCGCCCTCCAAGCCAGTGGCCCGCGTCATCCGCAAGGTCTGGGGCATTAAGGTCAGCGCCGCGCACACGCGCCGGCCGCGCATCCTTCGCCTTGAAGTAAGCAAGCCGAAGGGTTCGAACGTCGGAGCGGGGCAGTGAGGTGGTTCGTAGGCGTCCTCGCGGTCGTACTGATAATCGGCCTCGCCCTGTCCGGCTGCACCAGCGTCGGCGCGTGGACGGGCCGCCCTGACGGGTCGGAGTGCCGCGACGTGCGGCCCCTGCTCGGCCTCGGCCGCGGCTACAGCCAGTGCCGGTCGCAGACGTGCCTCGACCCGATGACGGGGAGGTTCGTTAGATGCGAGCGGTAATCGCCGCCATCCTGATGTCTGGGTGCGCCGGGCCTAAGTTCGTGCGGGGGTGCAAGGACCTGGCGATCCGGTGCGAAGCCGTCGTGGACGTTTGCCGGGCTGAGCACGAGCGCATGACTCTCATCAGGAAAACGTGCGAAGCGGACAACACCCGCCTGATACGGATTCTGGCGAAATGAGGACGCACGGCCGCGTCGCCACTCGCCGGTGGGTGGACATCGAGCTCGCCGTGCGCGCGGCGCAGTGGTCGGCCCGCGTTATCCGAGAGGCACGTCGCGGGGCCGTGGTCGTGGCCGGGCCAAAAGGCGAGGTGCTGCGCGTGGACTCCGTTGGCCTGAGCGGCTACGGCGTAGACCTATCCAGCACGCCGTTCCACATCCTGCCCGAGATACTGCGGCGCACGGGACTGAAGTGGGTCGAGTCCGATCTGGGAGATGCTCCATGCGCAGTAGAGAGAAGCCCGGCCCAGGCCGCTCCCAGTCTTGGGCCGGGCACCCGCTCATGAAAGCCGTCGACGCCGCGAAGAGCGCCGAGGCCCGCGAGCAAGCGCACCTCAAGACGCTTAAGCGTGCCCGACTCGCGCATGGCCGGCGCGTACCTCCGCCGCCAGCGCGCGACGACCGCGGCGAGCGGCCTGCCTGGCGGCCTAACAACCGATGAACAAGGAGCGCGCTTTTGTCCT
>OBEQ012575612.1_pt1 | contig 11963 bp, 1 predicted proteins | sample 1670901 | NCBI WGS metagenome assembly OBEQ01 (sample SAMEA104232315, study PRJEB22302) | groundwater metagenome | biome: forest; feature: aquifer; material: groundwater | place: USA | collected 2011-08-07 | depth 5.4 m | reverse complement strand
TCCGCAATGCGGCTGGAGATGATTTTGTCGCCGTCCCCTTCGGCAAGTCCGGCACGGACATCCCCGTATCGTCGGAGGAGTTGGAAGCGCTCATCGCGGCCGATCAGACCCAGCTGCTCTACATCGGCGGCCTGAGCGGGGGGGTCAAGCAGGCACGCAGCGGCAGAGGTTTTGGCTTGGCGCTGGTCCGCGCGCACGTGAAAGCATGGGGTGGACGAATTGCGGTGGAAACTCGTGACGGCGTTACAACCTTCTCTGTTTTCCTCCCCTTGTCCCAGCCGATCGCCTTCATCTCCTCGGACCCGAACTTCGATGCCGCGAAGGCCGCCGCCGAGGCTCAACAGACCAAGCGGGCCGGAAGGAGTGGCAGCTCCGGGACGCCGCCGAGCGAGGCGGAGACCCTCATGGCGCGTCCGCAGGCTGAGAGCCATCCCGCGCGCCCAGTCGCTCCACGGCTGAACCGGCGCGAGCGGCAGGTGCTCGAGTTGATGACCTACGCGCGCACCTCCGCGGAGATCGCCGCCATGCTCAACATGAAGCCGAAGACAGTGGAAGAGTACAGCGATCGGTTGCACCGGCGCTTCGGCATCAAAGGGTTGAGTCGGAGCCGTCGCCACGCCCACACGCTACTGCTGCGCGCGGCATTCCAGAGCGGGACCGCCACGCCCTTGCCGGAACATCTGAGGGCCATTCGGCTGGCGCGCACCCGGCTGACACCACGAGAACTCCAGGTGTTTCGGTTGGCCAGTCAGGGGTATTCGCCCGTCGAGATTGCGGCTCGACTGGGAATGACCCGCCGCATGGTCCGGGAGCATACGACCCACATCGCGGCGAAACTGCGTCGAGCCCTAAGGCGCATCGCGCCAGCGGCGCCCCCCATTGACGCCTATCAGGCGGCCGCTATGACCGCAGGAGAATCCCGTCAGCTGACCATCGAGATGGTCGATCGGTTCTTGCTGAGGCAGGATCCACGCACCAACGCGGCGTTGGTCGCGGCGCTCGAGGAGCATGGGTTGGATGCCTGGGTGCGCTACCCCCTGCCGTCAATCCATCCGCCCACGGTCTGGCGTGTGCCCCACTCTCGCGAGCCCACGTCGGAGGAGCGACAGGCTGTGGAGCGCCTCATCGGGGATGTCGCCGTCCGGCAGCAACACGGACGCTTCTTCACCATCGAGGAAGAGGTGGCGTTGAGCCATTTGGTGTCCCAGGGGAACCCCGCGGCGGTTGAAGCGCTCATGGTGATGCATCAGGGGTTGGTGCAGCGGATCGCCCAGCGCATGCTCCACGCGATCGGATTGCGGGCGGCTGGCGCCCTGGACCTTGGGGATCTCATCAGCGAAGGCAACATCGGCCTGCTCCAAGCGATACATGCCTTTGATCCGTCGGAGGGCTACCGATTGCGTGCCTTCGCCCGGCGGCGCATCGCGGGGCAGATGCTCGATGCCATCCGGCAAGCATCGCCGTTGGGTCGGCCGACGGCACACGATATCCAGCGCGTTGAGGCTTTCGAAGCAGACCTCTTTGGTGCGCGGACCACGGTGGAGCAACTGATGGAGATCTTCGGCTGGAAGAGACCTCGTGCCGAGAGAGCCCTCGCGTATCGCGGGCTGACCGTGGTCTCGCTCTCCTCTAGCGGAGAAGGGGAGTCCGTGACGTATGACGTGCCGGATACCGATGCGGAGCGCGACCTTGAATTCGTCATGGCCACTGACCTACCGACCTTGTTACGCTGGCTTCGGAAGTGGCTGACCGAGCAGGAAATCGGTCTGCGCGAACAGCATCTGTTCCTCCTCAATGTTCTGGGGGGCGTGCCGCTTGAGGCGGCAGGGCGGCTGTACGGGATTTCAGAATCCCGTGCCGCGACCCTTGTGCGGATGGTGCGCGAGCGATTGGCCGAGTCGATTGAGTTTCGCCGCCGCTTTGGCGTCTCGCCTTCAAAATCGTTGCCCCCCACCGCCAGTAGCGACCCCGACCGCGCCACGTACCGGCCGATGCCCGATGAGCACGAGACGATGCTCGATGCCGTCGTCGGTCCGGAGCGCAGCGCCTCGCACGACCGCAGCGGGCGCAACGACATCGAGCCGTTCATGGCGACCGACCGGGCAGGCAAGGACGGCGGTTCGGGTACAGGCCCCGGAAAAGAGCAGGGGGACTCTACCCATCGGACACAGGGAGACCGCCCGCCGCGTGACCCGGACCGTGAATCCATCGGGCGGTTCCTCCGCTACCACTATGTTCGCCACCAAAAGTTAGGCGTGGGGCGCTTTCCCTTCGGCAGCGAACACCGCGATGGCCAGATCGAAGTGGAATTCCCGGGACTGGGCCGACGCTGGGTATCCGCCAGCCGCATCGCCTCCATCACCGAGCATGAATACGACGAGACGCTTCTCCAGCAGGAGCCCATCGCTGGCGGCGATGGCCCGATCGCTTTCATTTCCTCGGACCCGAACTTCGATGCCGCGAAGCCAGAAAACATCGAACCGTCTTCCGGCTTTGACGATGCCGCAGAGACGCTCCCGATGGAAGAGTTGATCCGCGCGGCGCTACAATCGGAGCGGCCCAACGCCACGTTGGTCTGGGATCCGACGCACTACCATCTTGGACCGCGCTGGCGCGACGTCAAGGGTCGGTACCATGCAGAGCTCGAGGCCTATCTGGCACTCGCCATTGACGATCTCGACGCCAAGCGCCAGGCGGAGGCACGCCGGACCTTCGAGCACCTGATGCAGCAATTGGAAAACGATCCGCGCGTACGCGACATCCCCGCGCGCGTCGCAGAGCAAATAGCGTTTCAGGTGATTCATCAGGTCAGCGGTTTCTCGCAACCATTAGCAGGGCGCAAACAGCGCTGGGAGATGGCCGCGCTTCCGTTGCTGGATGAGCTGTGGCAGCGGGTGAGCCGGCAGGCCACACCGCAAGCCCAACTGCGCCACGCGCTCGAGTTGGCCATCCTCGGGAATCGGTTTGGCTTTCGGATGTTCCTCGATACCCCGGAGCCGACCACCGCATGGCTTCGCCAACACTTGATCGACCCATCCGCCGCGCTTGATGCCCATCACGAGGAGTTTGAGGCGCTCTGGACCAAGCTGGCACAGCCTGAACAGCAGATTCTGTATTTCCTGGACAATGTGGGAGAAGACGTCGTGGACCTGATCCTTGTGCGGTTGCTGGAGCAGATGGGGCACCACGTGACGTTGGTCACGCGAAGAGCCGAGGCGATGAATGATGTGACCAAGAACGAGCTCGAGCGTGTCCTCGGCCGCGAGGAAATCCAAGCCTTCTTCGCTCAGGGCGGCGTGTCGATCCCCGACGTGATCCACAGCGGCTCCGACATGCGCGCCACCGATCTGCGCAACGCCTCCAATGACCTCTCGCGCGCATGGTCCACCGCGACGCTCGTCATCGCCAAGGGGGAGGGGAATCGCGGCTCCCTGCACGATCTGACACGCGATCAACTCAACCTGGTCTTTATCAAGAACCCTGAGGAGCAGCCAGGGGCGGAATTTGGCCAGGGGCTCGTTGAGTGGATGCCGCAGTCCATTGGAAAACCCGTATCTGATACCAATTTATCTGCCGGCGGCTCCCCGGCCCGACATTCACCAGAGCCGGGGCGGGCGGGCGGGGATGAAGAGATTGATGCGGTTTCTGGACTCCAGGTCCAGCCTGCAGAACCCGGTGAAGTCACCGTCAAGTTCGGTCAAGGATTCAAGCGCGTGCTTGAGTCTTTGCAGTCCGTAGGGACTCGTCCGCTGTTGCGGCAAATCCGTGTCGCTGTCCTCGCCATCGGGTTCGTGACTGCCGTCGGAGCCGCGGTGTTCCTGCCAAGCGTCTGGATTCCAGGTGCAGGGCTGACCGTAGTCCTGTTGTCAGCCGTGGCAGCGTTGGGTCTCATGCTGGCCACGGTGATTCGCCAGGCCATGCGTGACGGGCAGGAGCCGTTGGCGGTTCGGGTGGCTGCGGCCATGCGCACCGCGATCGTCGAAGCGGTCCGCGACGGCGATGCGGCCATGTTGGAAGCGCTCAGCTTGGTCCATCGGGTCCGCGTTGGCCACCAATCCTATGTGAGGGCGGATGATTTGGTGACCGTGACGCTCGATCAACTGGCGCTTATGAGCCGGGAGGCTACGCGCCGCAGTCTGCGGCACGAGGCCTGGCACTTGCGGCAGATCGCCCGTGGTCGGTCCCGCAAGGAATACTGGGTAGGTGTGGAGCTCGGAGCGGAACTGGCCGCGTTGCGTCCACGAGATTTCCTCGTCGATCCGTCACGATTCGTGTATGCCGTACTATTCATGCCATCAGCAATCGTCTGGGCTCTGTTATCGGCGCCGATCGCCGTGACGATGCGACTCGTGCGTACCCTCTGGGGTGTTGTGCGATTCGTGGTGGGCCATGTGCGCCAGTGGACTATCTCGCGGGAGCGCTGGCGTATGTTTGTCGTGTCGGGTCTGTGGTTCGGTGAGAAATGGGAGGAGTGGTGGGATGCGTACGGGCCGATCACGCCGCCGCACCCGGTTTCGCCAGAACGGCAACTGGAACAATTGACCCGCCAAGCGGAGCAAAGCGGGATCGCGATGCCGCCGCAGAGAGGCGCTGGCCTGGTGCTCGGCATCGGCGACCGGCCTCAGGAGTTGACGGCGCTCGCCGACCGCTTCGGCCTTGCCGAAGTGCATGGGGTGGATGACAGCGCCCGCGTGGTGAAGGGGGCGGCCCGGTGGCTGGACCGACGGTTCTGGCCTTGGCTGCCCCGGACGGTCTTTCATCTGCATCCTGCCGATGCTCGCTATCTTGGCGAGGCGATCGCCGACAGCTCGGTTGACGTGGCATTGAGTTCGCTCCTGCCGGTGATGGATGAGGCGGACCACGCCTTGGCGCGTGAGCCAGGCGGGATTCCGGTGCTCGATGAGCTGATCCGCGTGCTCAAGCCGGGTGGCGTCGCGTTCATCGCCGATTATGCGACGCAGAAGGAGCGCGACTATCTGGCCGCGCATGGCCAGGCGCTGCTCGTCGAAGGTACCGGCCGCGGCCGTGATGGATTTCCGGACGACACGAAGGGGTTAATTTTCAAGAAAGCGGATCAGAAGAGCGGTGAAAAAACAGAACCGTCCCCAATTGTGCCCATCGCCGGCGACTCCCCGCCGCGGGCGGGGCAGGCCGGCACCGCGCCACCGCTAGCACCGTATATAGATGTAGAGACACAACAGGGCAGTGGCATGAGGACAGTGGATGAGGTCGCGCGGTCTATCTGAGGTCAATAATCTACTAATGTTAAAAAAGTTCTTGACAAGTTTTTTTAAAGTTGATATACTCGCTAACACTATTCGGTTGACCACCCCAACCATTGGCTGTGGGAGGCTAGGAAGTATGGGGTATAGACGCAGTATCGGCTCTGCCGTTTTAGTGAGCCTCTGTTTCTTGTGGGCTCACCCAAATGTAGCACTGGCTCAGGTCCAGCAACAGCCCATCCAGCCTGTCCGAGACTTGACTGTCTCGGACATTTTTGTTTCCCCGGACCTTGGCTATGTGACCGACACGTCCCAGTCGAATAATTCCTCGGTGATGCATGCGCCGATGATCATCCATATCCAGGAAGCGCACACCAACTATGAGGGCCAGCAACATCTGGTGGCCATCCTGACGCATTTGATTGAGCGGTACCACCTCAAGCTCATCATGGTCGAGGGCGGCCAGGGTGATGTCAGCCTCTCCTATATGCGCACCTACGGTTCTCTGGAGAAGCGCAAGCAGGTCGCCGAGAAATACCTGAAGACCGGCATTATCAGCGGGGAAGAGTACCTCGACGTCACCTCCGAGTACCCCTTGATTCTCTGGGGGGTGGAGCAGAGAGACCTCTACCAACAGAACCTCGACGCGTTCATGACGGCGGATGATCTCAAGGCTTCCGCGACGCCGACCTTGGCGTCCGTCCGCCAGACCGTGGAGTCGCTCAAACCCTTTCTCTCAGACCAGGATCTGGACAATCTCCAGGCGCAGACGAAGGCCTTCCAGCAAGAAACGCTGGGCTTGGCGGACTACGCGGATGCCCTGGCACATTTGGCCCAGCGACACGGCATTACGGAAGGCGCCTACCCCAGCCTGCGGCATTTTCGTGAGGTGCACCAGCTCGAACGGGACATGGACCTGGCGCAGGTACAGCACGAACAACAAGCCTTCATGAAAACATTGAGCCTTCGAGTGGATGAGGCGACGTTCACGCAGCTCATCACCAAGGCGAAGGCGATAAAAGAGGGGCAGGTGACGCGAGAAGCCTTCTACGCCACGCTGGAGGCACTCGCCGCCACGTCCCGCCTGCCGCTTGCAGAGTACCCCCACCTCGCAGGCTACATGACCTACCTCAAACAGCGGGCCGCGATCGCACCGACGGCCTTGTCTGATGAGCTCAAAGTGCTTGCCACGACACTGCAGGACCAGTTGGTCTCGACGCCGGAGCGTCGGCAACTCCAGACCATTGAACGACAGGTGCTACTTGTCGAGAATCTGGTCAATCTCCGGCTCTCTCCTTCAGAGTATCAGGAGTTACAAGCTCTGGGGTTTGCCGGTGTGTGCGCCGGATGGAAAAGCTTCTTAGACGCGCAGGCGGCTCGCCACGGCCTGAGCAGTCCGACGGCGGAGCGTTTGAACGAGCTCGATCTGGCATTGCCGAAGTTGGCGCGCTTCTACACCGCGGCCTCCGAACGGGATCAGGCGCTGGTGGCCAACGCGGTGGCCAAGTTGAGGCAGACGCAGGAGCCGATCGCCGTCTTGATCACCGGCGGCTTTCACTCCTCGAAGATCACGCAACTCCTGAAGGATGCCCAGATCAGCACGGTGGTCATCGCGCCCAAAATCACCCAGGCCACGAACGAGCAACTCTACCGCGCCGTGCTCCGGTATAAGAGCGGGCATGGCAGTTTTGAAGAGGTGATGGCTGTCGCCGGCACACCGGCGACTGCCGCAGGTGCTCAGCCGGAGCCAGCGGCTGTGACCCTCGCCACTCGCAGACCACCAGAGGCTCAATAATGGGCCGGTCTGCCCCCCTACGACAACCATGGAGGAGTGACACGATGCGTAGAGCAGCCGGGATGCAAGGGTGGTGGGGACGTGTCCTACATGTCATCGTTGCGGCGGCCATGGCGCTGCCGGTGGGAATCGTGCCCGCGTGGGCGTCGCCCCGCGTCGGTGAGTTTCGTCCGAAAGCCACCCGAGGCTCGGCGGCGGAGGTGGATCTCGCCCGCGACCTCGGCGGCGTCACGTCGCCATTAGCGTCGTCCCCGGTAGAGAGCCGGGCCCCTGCGATCACCTTGCTGGCACAGCGTGTGACTGCTGTATCCGGTGCTCGCACAGGGGAAGTCTCTATCGACGCCGCGATTGCCGCTGGTGCGACCGGCATCATTGCCGGCCACTCCGAGACCCGGCCCGGCTCGCCGACACCGCTGCGTGACAGCAACGAGGAAATCAACGCGCAGATCCGCGCGGCCGCCGCGCGGCCTGAGGTCCACACGATTATTCTGGCTGTCGGTGAGCAAACGGAAGGTACCGATGCGGCCGGTGTGAACGATCGCGATGTCCTGCTGGGCAATCAGCTGCGTGCGGCGGTACGCGGACTGACGGCAGAGGATCTGACCGGCCGTCTGGTCGTGGCCTATGAACCCCGATGGGCCATTGCCGGCAGCGGGCAGGGACGTCCCGCCACACCCGAGTACGCACAGTCCGCGCATCGCGCCATTCGCGGCGTCTTAACCAACCGGTACGGCGATGCCTTCGCGGCGCAGGTGCGCATCATTTACGGCGGCAGTGCCACCGCAGACAATGCCACCCAGTATTTGACGCAGGATGATATTGATGGGCTCTTGCCGGGCGGCGCGAGCACCACAACCTCCAAGCTTGCGCCCATCCTCCACGCTGCGCAGTCGGTGGCTGCCGAGAAGCACAACGGTCGCCGTCTGCTTGTTGCCGGCAACCAGAAGACCTACGAGGTGGCTCAGTCGCCGGCTGACTTCGCCGCTGCGTTGGCCTCTGTGGATTCCAACTTGGTTGATGTCGCCGTGGCCCCGACGCTGACCCAGCTCAGCGCATGGTCCACTGCCTTCTCTCCAGCGAGCACGCCAGCGGCCGCCGAGCGCGAGCAGACCAGCGCCTACGCGCGCCTCTCCACGACGGATCGCCCAATAGTTGACGGGATCGTTGAGTCGGCCCTGCGCCCGTTCTCACCTCAGGAGCAAGAGCAGCGACGAGACCTGGTCTCGAATATCCTCGCGGCCCGGTATCTCGGCGATGCGGGTGTGGACAGCAACAGCACCGTAGCGCGGCTGATCACCGAGGCCGGGCTGGATCCGCAACTTGCCAAGGCCTACGCTCAGCAAGCTGGTGGTCGGACGCTGCTCGCCGGCTCGGCCCGTGCGAAACAGGTGCCGGTGACGGACGAGGCTCGCTGGAATCTCTTGCCTGGACCGACGCAAGCCTTCTCCCAAGATGAAGCCGTCCTGACAAGCGCACAGCAGCTTGAAGTAGTTGATGAATCCGATCAACCGCGGCTCCTCAAGGAAGGCATCGCCAGCGGAGAAGTCTTCGATTTGGGCGACGAGAGGTACGTGCTCGGATCGCACCAGCAAGACGTTGCGCGGACCGAGGAACGGACGCGCGTCTTGACGCGCGACCCGGCCGACAAGGGCGAATACAACCGCTGGAAGAACACGGACGAATACCAGCCGAAGGTCCTCGCCAAGATGCGCGGCGCCTCGGCCGGCAAGACCGACTACGTGATGCCGTATCTCATGTCACCGCCAGGCTCCCCGTTGGAACAAGCCGCGATCGGCGTCGAAGTCACGGACAGCCTTCCGGTGACCCTCAATGGCAACATCATGTTCCGGACCGGTGAGCCGGCGCTGAAGGCGTTGGGTGACGGAACGGTATTTGAAAAGGGCCGGCACGTGACCGGGAACCTGGAGACGATCAAGCGCGGCAACCCGACGATCGGTTTTGGCGATGACGTGGATGAACGCGATTTCTTCACCGTCGCCGACGAGCGTGAGCTGGACCACTACGGCTCGGCATACGGCGGCAACGCCTTGCTCGGCAAGATCGGCCATGGCTTGCGCCAGGCCTCGTACGACGGGTCCAAAGGCTTTGCGCTCGGGAAGAAATGGCTCGCCGAGCAGATGGGCCTGATGGAAATCGAGATCCAGGATATCGAAACCGGCAAGGTCGAGCGCTACGGCGTGGTCGTGGCAGCGCCCAGCGGCTCAGGCAAGACCAACCTGGTCATGCTGGACAAGATGCTCGAGGTCAACCTGAACGGCCGCCCCTCGCGCGTGAAAACGAATCTGTTGGGCGATGACATTTCGTGGATCTGGGTCGGGGACAACGGGCAAATGCGCGCCTTCAACCCGGAGAACGGTATCTTCGGCATTGCTCCGGGCACGAATGGCCGCACGAACGCCAGCGCCATGAAGGCGATCGGCCCTGGCTCCGGCACGCTGTTCACCAATACCGGCGTCAACAAGGTCACCAAGCAGGTCTTCTGGGAAGGCCTCACCACGGAAGACTTTGACTGGATCGGTGACGACGGATATCCCAAGGACTTGACCGGGTGGCAGGACTGGAAACGCCAGCTGATCACCGACCGGCCGGCCGAGGAACAGCGTAACCCGAAGTTTCCGTGGGCGCATGCGAACAGCCGGTTCACCACCTCGCTCACGAACTTCAAGAACCTCTCGCCCCGCTGGAACGACCCGAACGGCATCCCGATTCACATGGTGCTCTTGGGGGGCCGGAGCCAGACCGATCCGCTGATCCGCGAATCCCGCGATCCGGCGGAAGGCTTGTATGAAGCCTTCATCATGGGGGTCGAAGCGACCGCGGCGGCCGAAGGCAAAGCCGGGGAATTCCGCGAAGACCCGTTCTCCATGCGCCCATTTTACGGATTGGATGAAGAGGCGCATCTCGAAAACTGGTTCGACAATATCGAGCGCGCCGGCAGCAAGGCGCCGAAGTTTTACCGGACCAACTGGTTCCGTAAGAGCGCCGACGGCAAGTTCATCTGGCCCGGCTATGGGGAGAACCTGCGCGCGCTCCTGTGGGCCATCGAGCGGCTGAACGATCAGGGCAAGTTCGTCCAGACGCCGCTCGGCAACGTACCGACCCAGGATGCGCTGCACCTGGAAGGGTCGGACATCTCCCAGGCACAGATCGCAGCACTCGTGTCGACCGATCCGCAAGCGATCGCGGGAGAAGTCGTGCGACGCCAGAAACATCTCGCCCTGTTTCCGAACCTGCCGCAGCCCATCCGGCAGGCGCATCAGCGCTTCGTGTCGGCGTACGTCACGGAAACGCTGGCAAACAACCCAGCCATCAGCGCAGCGGTGGCGCAGTACGCCCGCGGAGGCTGGGGAAACACAGAGGCATCCAACCGGGACGGGTTAAAGCAAGCGCTGACCAAGGCCGGCGTACCTGAACAGATGGTCGGCCTGTACCAGAACCGCGCGGTTGAGGTCGCCACGGCAAAGAAGACTGAGACGACCCCGACAGCGGCCGCCAAGTTGCCGGCATCCACCACCATCCGCGTGGTGGAGCAGCACACCGTGCCGAAGGCGATGTCAGTCACCTTCGCTCTGCAGCAGCTCCCCTTCAAGCAGATCGACATGCAAGACTTTCAGGGCCTGCCGAAGCCAGGGTTGATGGCCGTCGTGCGCCGCAGCGGCAACGATTCGAAGGAGTGGGAGCCGGTCAAAATGTCCGATGAAGTAGCGCCTGGGGACGAACTGGCGCTGATCCATCGGCCGGCTGGCGGCTCTGACACCGGGCCGGCAGAGGCTGGCCGCGTCCACCTCCGCGCCATCGCCGCGCAGATGGTCCCGCCCACCGGCGGGATCTTGGCCGCGGATGAAAGCGCCGGCACCGCCGGCAAGCGCCTGGACTCGGTCACGCTGGAGAACACGCCCGAGAACCGCCAGGCGATGCGCCAGGTGCTGCTGACCGCCCCGGGACTGAAAGCCTCCGGGATTGACGCGGTCATCCTGGATCGGGACACGCTGACGAACACCACCCCGGACGGCAAGACCACGCTCGTGGCGTATCTGCGCGCGCAGAACATCGTCCCGGGCCTGAAGACGGATGAAGGGCTCGTGGATGACCCGGCGTATCCGGATGTCCCCGGGCTGAAGCGGCTCAAGGATGCGAACCTCGAGAAGCTGCCCGCGGTCCTGGCGCTCGCCAAGGAGCACGGCCTCAGTTTCACGAAGTTCCGGACGACCGTCCCCGGCAGCGGCGCGCCCGAGGCTAACATGCGCGAGAACGCGCATGCGCAAGCGGCCCAGGCAAAGCTCGCCCAAGCCGCCGGCCTGGTGCCGATGGTCGAGCCGGAAGTGACGTTTGACGGCAGTGATGGCTCGGCCGCCACGCACGATCTGGCGACGAGCTACACGACGACCACGCAGATGCTCGAGTTGACGTTCGAGGAGCTGGTCAAAGAGAACGTGGCGCTCGAGGGCATGATCCTCAAGACCAGCATGATCCTCGCCGGCAAGAAAGCGCCGGCGCAGACCGACGCCGAGACGGTCGGCAGGGAAACGCTGAAGGCCCTGCTGAAGACCGTCCCGGCCGCGGTGCCGGCAGTCGTCTTCCTCTCCGGTGGCCAGAGCGATGACCAGGCGACCACGAACCTCGCCGCGGTCACCCGGGTGAGCCAGACCCGCTTCGCGGAAGTCCGCGACGCGGCGGTCGCGGAGCTGCGCGCCGAAGGCAAGACCGCCCGCGCGGCACAGGTCGCGGCCTTAACCCAAGCGCCGTGGGAGCTCTCCTCCTCCTTCGGCCGCGGCCTGCAAGCCAAAGCCCTGGCCGCCTGGGCCGGCCAGCCCGAGCAAGTGGCCGACGCGCAGCGCGTCATGACGGCCACCGCCCGCGAGGTGCAGGCCGCGCGGCAGTGCAAGGGCGCTGGAACAGACCTCCACGCCGTCGCCGCGCGGATG
>OBEQ011399091.1_pt1 | contig 11965 bp, 9 predicted proteins | sample 1670901 | NCBI WGS metagenome assembly OBEQ01 (sample SAMEA104232315, study PRJEB22302) | groundwater metagenome | biome: forest; feature: aquifer; material: groundwater | place: USA | collected 2011-08-07 | depth 5.4 m | reverse complement strand
TCGCGTTGGGCGGCAAGGGCCAACCGCGTATCAAGACAAACAAAGTCCAACGTGGAGGGGCGATGCTCGCTCGCCATAATCGCCGCCGCCAATTGAAGCGAGTCGGCGGCACGCAAGGGATGCACGCGTAACAGACGCATGGCGATATCGCGCAATGTCTCCAACGGCTGAACTTCCTGCCAGAGCCGCTGCATCTGCTTGAGCCGCCGCGCCGCCTTCGTGATTGAAACCGTGTCGAGTCTTTCTTCGCGCTCAAGCCTGGCCAGAGCCGACATGCACTCCACCGGTGTGCCCCACCAAACGATCATGGTAGAGTCCTCTCCATATATCGCCTGCATACGATCGGTGGTGGCGTCCTCCGTCAGCAACGGTACCACGGCGGAACTATCCCAGTACTTCATCTCCCCTGTTCGCGCTCCGCCAGTAATGCCTGGAGAATGCTCGCGCCTTTCTTCGATTTTGGGGGCGGCTCCAGCAAAAGCCGGCTCCGCGCCGGCGAGATGGCCCGGCGCAGGATACCCGCGCGCTCCAAGCGGGCAAGACGCCCTGCTTCATTTCCTTCTCCTTCCTGCAACGCGGGTTCCAAACGCGCCACCGGACGCCCGCGATCCATGATCAGGACGGTTTCCCCGTGGCGGACGCGATCCAGCAGGGCGCTTAACTGATTTTTGGTTTGGGTAATTGAGGCTTTTTTCATAAGGCTATAATAGCCACTTCATGCCACTCCGTCAAAAGTCTGAACGTGGCGCCGCGCAATCTAGGCGCGGCGATCCTCCTTACGGGTCCGCAAGTTTCCCGCCTCCAGCCGACGCACCATGGCGATGAGCAAGACATACACCATCGTCCAAAAACCGATGGTCCACCACTGAACGGTTTCAGTCTGCCGCGCCACCCAGATCGCACTTCCCGCGCAGGCTGCCATCAATACGTATTCCCACAGCACCGTCTTGCGGTGCCCCCACCCGGCCTGCACCAGTTGCTGGTAAAAATGGGTCTTGTGCGCTTGCCAGATTTTTTCGCGCCGCAGCAATCGCCGCAGCAATGTCACCGTGGCGTCCACGATGAAAGGCGAAAACACAAGAAGGGTCACCCAAAAGGAAAAGACGCCGTCGTTCGCACCCCAGAGTGAAAACGCCGCCGCCAGCAAGCCCAGGGTGGACGAACCGACATCTCCCATGAAAATCCGCGCTGGCGGGAAATTAAACAAAATAAAACCGGCGGCGGCCGAGGCGACAATCAGATTCAGGCTCATAAACGGCCAATGACCGGCGCCCCAACCCAAGACGGCGAACGCCCCGAATCCAAAAATCGCCATCCCCCCCGCAAAACCATCCATACCGTCCATGAAATTGTAGAGATTGGTCATCCAGACAATATATATAAGTGACACGCCGATCATGACCGGAACGGGAACGGCCAAGGCAATACCGGGAAGTCCAGGGGGGCCGAGCATGAACCCCCCATAAGCCAATATCACGGCTGCGATAACGTGCAACACAATGCGGAGGGCGGGTGACAACGCATAACGGTCATCCAGAAATGAAACACCCGCTACCAGCAACACCCCGCCGCCAAGCCAGGCTGCTTCTCGCCCTGTCTCGCCAAAATAAATAACCACGGGGAAAGCAAAAACAGCGACAGCGGTCAGTATCGCCAAACCGCCCGTGCGCGGCGTCGGGCGCGAATGGAGCGAGCGCTCATTCGGGTGATCCAGAACCTGAAACCGCGCCGTGGGGCGGCAGAAAAGCCGCGTCAGCCACGCGGAAAGGATGGCAGCCGCCAAAGACGACAAAATGATTATGGAGGCTTGCATGAATACCGAACAAAGCGGTAGCCCGGATGGAATGAAATGGAATCCGGGGCAAACGCATAAATTCCCGGGTGTAGGCCCGAAGGGCCGGAACCCGGGCTACAAGAGAAATTGTTCGAGAATGATGCAAAGCTCAATAGCCCGGCTCGCGGATAATTGCCTCTTCTCAAAGCGCCTTGGCTATCGCCTGAGCAAACAATCTAAAGTCGTCCAGGTTTTTGTGGCAGATGTTATAAACGATTTCCCAATCAATGGCCTGGTAGTTGTGCACCGCGATATTTCTGAAGCCCACCGCCTTCTTCATCTTGTCGGCCAAATTCGGCTCGATAACCTTCAGGTCGGCAAGCACATCGAAGGCCCGCGCCATAGTGTCCGGTGCCGTAGCATTGGATTCGGCGATAATGTGCGCCGCGATATCCACGCAAAGTTGCACAGCGCGGGTGAGGTTCAGGGAAATAATATCCTGCAAATCGGGATCGGCGGCCAGGATTTGCGTCGAAGCAATCCGCTTTTCCTCTATTCTCTTGATGCACCTGCGCAATACCTCCAGTTTTTCTCCGATCAACCGCCGATCCATGCTTTCCTCCGCTCGGCAAGAATACGCTCCCGGTACGGCATCATGTCCGCGTCGTTGAACAGCATCTTCTTGATGAGTTCAGCATACAATGTACGATTATTGCAAAGGAGAATATTGCCGGTCGTCAGAATTTGCGAGAGGATCAAGCCGTCCGCGGACTGCAAGTCAACCAAATCCACAGGCCGCCCGACTATCTGGGCCAAACCTTCAATCATTTCCAGTTTCTCTTCCGCCGTCAGCGGCCGTGCCATCGCCACCGCGAGATCCATATCGCTGTGCGCCCTCGCGCGACCCCGACTCAGTGAACCGAAAAGAATCGCCAAGTTGATGCCGGGGCGGCCTGCAAGATATCTGGTAATATCTTCCGTGACCTTATTGCCTGTCTTCCGCATATCGATATCCGACTCTCAACACACCACCGTTTAAATTAGCAAGATTCTGACACGCCGGGGCAATACTGCACAAGCCAAATCATGATTGAAACAAGCGCCATGCCAATATCAAACGGCATGGCCTGCCCGGTATTGCGTGATCATCTCCGGCAGCGAGTCGGGTAACGTGCGCGCAGGCCGGAAGCCGAGCTCGGCGGTGATCCGGTCATTGCTATACCATGCCGAGCCGATCAGCTTGTCCAGCGAATCTGTGCCGAGAGCAAAACGCCGCCCACTCAGCCGGCCAATCGTGTCGCCGACACGTGCGATGAAACGCAACAAAGACAATGGGATCGTCCAGCGCGGCACGGGGCGCTGCAGCGCCGCGCAAATCCATTCGTAAATCTGCCGAGTAGAATAGGTCTGACCGTCCGTCAAGATATACACCTTGCCCGCGGCGATGGGGCTCGTGGCTGCCAGCAGCGCCGCCTGAACCACATCCCGCACATCTACCATGGAACGTTTGTTTTCGGTTTCCGGCAATGGCGGAAAGCGCCCGCGTGCGATGGCCTGAATCATTCGCGGCAGATTACCCTTGCCGTCGGGTCCATACACCATGGGCAACCGAAGCACCGTCGATGACAGTCCACGCCGCCCGGCATCGAGTACGAGTCTCTCTGCTTCTCTCTTGGCGATCCCGTAGGATGACGCGGGATGGGGTTCCGTTGTCTCATCGAGACAGATATCGCCGCCCTCGCCCATCGCCTTGACGCTACTGAAAAAAACAAATCGCTCTACACCATCGTTGAGCGACTGTTCCACCAGCGCTCGCGTGCCGTTTACCGTCACTCGCCGGTTAATATCCTTACTTTCACCATCCGGTTGATCCACGGCGTGCGCGTGCCCGGCCAGATGAAATACGATGTTCCTGCCACGGCAAACTCCTGCCAGCGTAGGAGGATGTTCCAAGTCGGCCGTGATTACCTTATATCCTTTTATATCCTCGCGTGGCGTATGCCGGCTTAAAACGGTGACATGGGCGCCCTGCTTCAAGAGAGCGCTGACGAGATACCGTCCGATGAATCCGGTGCCGCCCGTCACCAAAACATTTTTACCGCGAAGATCAGTGGCCACGAAGAGAGGGATACGCGCAAATTTGCGTCAGGCTGAGGCCATCGATTAGCGTCAATGAAACTACCATGGAAACCGTGGTGGCGAGATTTTTCGGATGGCCGATAATAATAACGCTGCAAGTCCGTGTTGGCAGCACACACGGACTTGCCATAAACTCATTGCTATCGGTGCGCTGTCCCGCCAGCGTCAACGATCTCCCGATAAAGCTTGTAATAGGACTCTCCCATTATCTTTCCGGTGAACAGGCGCTGATATCTCTCGCGCGCGGCGGCGCCCATGTTTTCCGCTGCCTCAGGATGGCGCGCTAAATACACCATCGCCTCCCTCAACATGTGCGCGTCTCCGGAGGGAACGACGATTCCGGTCTTGAGGTGCTCGTTGACATAGCTCGTTCCCGTGCCGAGCTCGGTGCTGATAAGAGGTCTGCCGTACATCGCGCCCTCCAGCAATGAAATGCCGAAACCTTCGGAACGGAGATGCGACGGCAGGACCAAGGCCGCGCAACCTTTGATCAGCGCAACCTTTTCCCGATCGGAGACATGCCCGAGGAAGCGGACGTTTCGCGCTTTCCGCCGCGCGACTTCCTGGCGCAACTCACGATCCAGGGGACCGGACCCGACGATGACGAGCTCCAGATCGGTCCCGGCGACGGCATCGAGCAGTACATGGAGTCCCTTGTAGTAGCGCAGCACGCCGATAAACAGGAAATAGGACTTGGCCGCCGCATGCGCCAGTTTCAATTCGCTCTCCGCCACGGAAGGATAGCTTGCCGCATCGAGGCCGATAGGTATCACGCTCACTTTCCGCGCGAAACGGTTGAGCACCGGACTGGTCGCGGCATACGCCGGAGAAGTGGCGACGATGCGATCCATCCGCTGCAGAAACTGGTCCATGACCGGGCGATACCATCTCGATAACAACTGCTGGCGTACGATGTCGGAGTGGTACGTCAGCACCGTCGCGCTCCCCGGCCTGTGCCGCAGATGCATGAAATCGGCAAACGGCCACGGAAAATGATAATGAACCACGTCCGCCCATTTGGACAATTCATGAAACTTGAACCAAGCCTTGATGGAAACACCGTTCGACGACGCTTCCCACGTGAGCGGGAAACGGTGAACCTCCGCTTCGGGACGGATCAAAATGTCGGGCGCGGCGTTACGGCTTAGTGTCAGAACCCGGCTTTCCGTACCGAGCGGTCGGGTATTGTGGCAAATCTGGCGGATGCATTCCTCGAGCCCGCCTTGCGAGTCCGGGAAATACGTTCTGTATACGTGTAATACGTTCATTTGCTAAGAGCGTCTCAATAAAATTGTAGCCCGCATCAGAATACTCCGATCATTAAAGAAACTATTGGCAAGAGGCATGCAGCTTTTCCTTTCTTGCTTGTACGGCTTCGTCAAAAATTTTCAGCGTGGCCTCGGCCGCTTTGCTCCAACTGTAACGCGCCGCCGTCGCCTTTGCTTTCTCGGATAAAGTCTTACGCAATGAATTATCCATGATCATCGCCAACAATCCGTTGGAGATGGAATTGACATCGGATGGATCCACCAGCAGACCGGCATCACCGGCTACCTCAGGCATTGAGGCACAGTTCGACGTTAAAACCGGCGTGCCCGTGGACATAGCTTCTACCAACGGCAGACCGAAGCCCTCATACAACGACGGCATGGCCAGAAACATCGCGTGGGCGTAGAGAGTGGAGAGCGATGCATCGCTGGCATGGCCAACGATACGGATCCGATCTTTTATATTAAGCTGCGCGGCAATGGAAGGCGCATCCACGCCACCCCAGCCTTTGCCGCCGGCAATGACCATCTGCGCACGATCTCTAACGCCCTCCGGCAAAGACGCATACGCCTCCAGCAGGCGGCGGAGATTTTTTCGCGGCTCCAAGGTACCGACAAACAAGAAGAATGGGCCGTCGATGCCCAGCGCGTGGAGAGTCGCGCGCGGTTGTGGCTCCAATAATGCCGAGGCCCCCAAGGGCACGACCCTCACCTTGCCTTCCGCCTCGGGAACCTCCGTCAAAAGATCCCGCGCGGTATGTTCCGACACGGCGATCACGCGGTCCGCCAGACGCACGGCCTCGGGCATGAGTTTGGCGTCCAACCAGCGGCTGAGCGGACGCATGGTCGCTCCCGCATGTTTCCACACCAGATCGTGAACCGTCACCACGCGCGCGATCCGGTGCGGGAGGTAACGGGGAAGACGGTGCGTGGGCGCCCAGAATAATTCGACGCCATCCTGCGCGGCCCACCATGGGAGCGCGCTCTGGGCCCAGGCCATGCGCAATCCGCGCCAAGGCAGATTGGCCGTGCGTATCCGTACATTGTCGCGCCTTCGCCAATCTCCCACGACGATGGGGCGGTGGGAGTACAGTGTCCAACCGTGCTCATATCCAGTGAGCGCATCCAGCATCTCCTGCGTATAACGACCAATCCCTGTCACCGCCTCGGACAGCAGGCGGGCATCAACGCCGATATGATACATACTGTGAATTCAGATGAGGCAGTGAACCGGTAAGGGCCGTATTATTTATGGGAACCTCTAAAAATCCCCTCTCCCACCGGGAGAGGGTTAGGGTGAGGGAGATAAAACACTGATTTCTTGACCCTCATCCTATCCTTCTCCCTTCAAGGGAGAAGGGATGACTAACTTTTTAGAGGTTCCCTTATGTTGAAAACCGTTTGTCCGGGACGCCCTTATTTCTCTCCATGCACCAGCGTACCATACCAAACGCAAGGAGAACGAACAACCAAGCCTCCGTGGCCACGGTAACCCACGACGCACCTAGCGCACCATAACGCGGAATCAGCCAGGTATTTAATCCTACATTGAATATCGCTGCCGTCGTCGCCATGACGGCGTAAGCGCGTTCCCGGTTCAGCGCGATGGCGGCTTGCGTCAAAACAGCGTTCGGAAGGATAAAAAGCAGCGCCCACGCGAGAACCTCGAGCAGCCGGGCGGACTCACGGTAGGACGTCCCAAAGGCAACGCCGATCAATTCCTCCGAAAACACCATGAGCGCACCGGCGGCCAGTGCCCCGGCGATTGCAGCGGTCGCCAGCGCCCAAACCAGTCGCGCGCGGAGCCGCAAAGGAGCCTGCCACTCCAGCCGAAGCGCCCGAAAAACAAGCAGAGAAACGGGCGTGGCCAACAGGATCAGGGCCTCAATAATGCGGTAGCCGGCGGCATAATATCCGATCTCCGCGGCCGGCATCCCCATCGCATCCAACAGCAGCATGTCGGCGCGGAAATACACCACCGTCGCCAGGTCCACCCATAATAAGAATGCGGCCGCACGGTACGCCTCCGAATGCCACTCCAGGCGCGGGCGCCTTGCCTGACCGTGAGGCCAAAACAAAACCGCCGCCAAAGAACCGATCGCCCAAGCCAGCAGAACTCCCGAGGGGGAACTCGCTCCGACCGCCAGCGCAATCAAAATAGCAACGGCGCTGACGGTTCGAACTCCCATCTGCCAACCGGCATCCGCGACAAAGCGGCCCTCGCCGCGCAACGCGCCCGAAATAAATTGGGATAAAGCCACGCCCAAAAAACACGCGGCCGTAGCGATAGCCAAGATACGCCGTTCAGGGACAAGAACCAGTGCCAGAGCACCAATGATAACGCCCACCATCAACGCGTGCCCGATAGCCACCGCATGCAACCGCGGAACTAGCTTTGCCAGCGCTCCCGTCGCCAAGGTCCGCTCTCGCAGAAGCAAAGTCTTGAAACCGCCATCCAGCGCAATACCCAACAGCGCACCAGCGGCGAGCGCCACGCCATAATCGCCGAAAGCGGCCGGACCGAGCTGCCGCGCCAGCAAAAAACTCAGACCGAGAGAAACGAGACCAACATAGGCGGTAGCCGCCCACTGCGCCAGCAAAAATCGCAGGCTCACCCGGCGATATCCTTGGCCGTGGTATTCCCTGCTTCGCTCGCCTCTTTGCGGGATTGCCTGCGGAGGGCCAGGATCTCTAACACAGTACCCACCACCAAAAAGTAATAGACAATAATCGCCAGCTGCTCGGCAATCGGTTGGAGTCCCACACTCAACACCACCGCAGTCGTAACCAGCATGACCAGCGCTCCGGTGAAGTAAAGGCTGCCCGCTCCGCCATAAACATGCTTCGCAGCGACCGGGAAAAAACCGCGGAGACGTGGTTCAATCGCTAGCAACCCGGCACGCAGCGCAAAAAACGCCGCCAGCCCGCCGAAGATAAAGAAATAGTTTTCTCCGCCACCGACCTTAACCAACAAACCCACCCCATAGAGCGTCAGGGTCAACATAAACCATCCACCCAGCGATACGTAGCCGCGATAGTTGCGCGCAAGCCACTGCCCAAATCGATAAAGCGCCGGCAACAAAACATAGACCGCCCCGAATAAAGGCAGAAACCCCCACAGCGCTTCAACACCCAATTTGTATTTCCCCAGCGACCATATGCCACAACCCAGCGACACGACCAGAATACCAAGCCGCACATTCATCATAGTGCTGCTCCCGCGCTGCCCCATTTGCTCCCGCCAATGGCAATATGTCCCCCACACAACCAACCCAGACGCAGCGAGCACCATGACGCCGGTAAAGCCCAAGCCTAACTGCCCAGCTAGCCACAAACCCGGCCCCAGCGCCAATACACCGATAGCCAGGTTAATGTTCGGCAGCGCGCGCCAGCCCCAACGACCGGCCACGCCCAGCATCCAACGCATTACGCGGATAAAGACTTTGACTCCCCCTTTCCCCAGCGCCCATACCTTACTGGGTGACCACCAGCCTTTCTTCCAAGTCGCCCAGGCCACCAGCGTCGCACTGGCCCAGATCAGCCATTTCGGCCAGCGCGGTGGCGCGTACTGGGTTGGTAACTCCGTTAGCTCTCGCCAACGCTCCCAGATCATCGGTCGCTTGGGTTCCGCCACCACTTGATCAAGGGTGAACAACCAATGATCCACCGGCTGAATCTGGTCTTTTATAGACAACATGCGCGACAAAGCTTTCTCCTCAAGAGGCACCCAGTTTTTTTGTGAATTGCGCCCTGCGGCGATTTCCTTAACGTGTTCAGCATCGGCAAAGACGGCACGGCGACCGGCATAAAAGAGGGGGGAAAGGCGCAAATGGTCAGCAGCGGAAAGCATGGCCCAGCCTTCCACCGAAAACTGCAAATCAAACGATTCCGTCAGGTCTCTGTTGCTCCTTCCAGACAATCGCAGCGTCCAGTCTATGGATTGCAACGCGCCAAAATTCTGCAGTTTGTCGCCCGCCCCCAGCCAACTGGCTATCGGAATGAACAAGGCGCCATCGAGCTTCTTGAAACACACTTGGCGTTCGGTTTTTCCGTTTGCCCAGATAAACTGCAACGTCAACGGGCACACCTTGCCATCGGCATAAGTTGACGGTAAACGATAATTGAGCCGCACCCCGCGCACCCAGTCGAGCGCTGGATCAAGCGGGGTGGAAAAACGCAGGGGTTCTCCCGCCGTCAAGCCAGCCACCAGTCCGGCGACACGACCCGGCCGTGCTTCCAGTACTGACGTATGTGTTGATTGCAACACTGGTTTTGGAACCACACTATATTGTATTGGCAACCGAATGGTGAAAGCCTGAGCGTAGCTCGCTGCGCTCGGTGCAAACAGGGCAATTTCGCGAAGCTTAAAACGGTATGGGGTAACGGCCGGGAGAATGCGCAACCTGACATGCCGTATCTCGGCAACCCGCTCAATCAGACGCAACGGCTGATTCGGCACGACGCGCCGTCGAATAATACTGCCGTCGGCCAGATCAAGAGCAAGGGTAATGTCACCGATCTGCTCAACACCTTCGGCCACACCAAAATAAAGCCGCGTATTCTCGTTGATGCGCGCCGCTAGCGGCCAGGCAATTTCCAGTGCTTGGGATCGCCCCTCCAACACGAGCAGGTCGCCTTCGACGATAGCATGGGGCATTTTGCCCGCGCTGCCCAAGGTTGCTCCATTAGATGACACTAAGCGCCTTCTATCGGGTGTAACTGCTTTCCGGTCATTCCCTAATATGCGATATAGCAATAGCGGTTGCCGGGCTTTTAACAAGCTATCGGAGACATCCCTATTACCTTCCTCGTCTGCATCTTCACCATCAACGTATTTAATTTCCGGATGTGTCAGCATGGAAAACGGCAGGTACGCCACAATACCCGGATGCTCGATCTGATCTTGCTGCGGCGCAGTTAGGTTAAATATCCCGCCCCAGCGCCGACTCCAATCTTCCACCATGCGCGCAAACACAGGCACGCTGCCGTTGTAGGTGCTTACCGCTCGTACCCCTTCGATGCGAATGGTGCAGAATGAAGCACCGGGCGGGGGTAGCAACCGCAACTCGGCTTTTTTCAGGTCGGCCTCGCCCTTTTCCGCCAACTTGCGTAAACCCACCACCATGCGCTGGCGATAGGCATTAACTCCAATGACATTGCTCGCCAAAGTTTGCTGCCGAAGCGTGGATTGACTTTTCTGCGTCTTTTCACCCGTATCGTTCCCGAGAAAAACTAGCCTGTGTATCGGCTTCGCCTTGCCAATCGCATGCGCCTCGCCGGAAATAAAAATGAACACTTCCTGCAGGTAAAAATGATGCTTGCCCGGGTCCTTGACGTTTTCCGCCCACTCATTGGCAAACCGCTCCTCCAGCGCCTCACGCAGATTCAGGCGAATACCCTGCCGTCCCTCAGATAAGGAAAAGTTTTGCTGCACGTCGGCAAACTCGACTAACTCCCCGGCACGATAATCATCCTCTCGTCCAACCATCAGGTTAATGCGTTCAACCTTTGTGCCGGGTGAAAGTGAAATATCGAGCACATCAACATTATCGAGCTGTACATGCAGGCGTCGTTGCATAACAACATTCTTCTGACTCTGGACATAGCGCCAGTCCTCATCGTGCGCCAAACCGAGCACGCGCCCCACGAGATAACCGTATTCCTTTTCTTTCCAGTTAGCCCGTGTGGCATCGATAGTTGCAAGGGTTTCAAGCAAATAGGGAACATCGCCGGTGCGCGTCACAAAATCCTGCAACGCTCTGGAATCGCCGGTGTATGGAAGTATGCTGGCCTGAAACTTTATTTGTGGCGTACACAGCGGGACACCAGGCGAAGAAGTGTAGTCAAGCCAAAATTCGTTAAAATCATCGAGGTGGAACGGCTTTGCGTCTTTTTCTGGGACAATCGGTATAGTCAGAGGAAGAGCACGCGCATCCATATCGCTGCGCCAAACGTACAACATCCCCTCCTTGCGCCATTCACTAGCACGCGTCGCGACAGGGGATTCCAAGGTGAATGCTCGTGCCTCCGCCACCATCGGCCACTTGTCGGTCTTAAAGACAAGGCGTGCCTTGGCCGTGAAATTCTCCAGTTTGCCGTATGCACCGCTTTGCAATTTTTCGAAGCGTTGCTCCCGTTCCGCCTGACTGCGTTCAGCCACAGCCAGGTTATTGGCAGGCGGGACGTCATACAGGGGAAGCATCTGTTGGAGCGCTGGATCCTCTGCTGATGTCGTGACAATTGTAAGGCCGCTAAGCACCCCTGCAACCGCCAGTGCGAACCGGCGCGAAAATTTTTTCGTCCCTCTCATATTCCACGCCGCCGCAGAATCATGAAACCATCCTGTTCAAAAACCGTGTCATAAATAGACCGCGTGTAAGCCACCCAATCCAGGAATTTCTTCTCCATTTCCTTATCCCGACACTCGCCATAAATCCACTCGCAACCACGATCCATCAGAAAATAAGGCCGCTTCAAATCGAGCACCACATAAACGGCGTAGCGGTCACGCGTAGTGGCCGGCGGCTTGTTCCCTGTTCTCACGAATTCCCAAAACCCTTCCCAAGTACGATTAGACCAATCCATCGCTTTGTGCGGCTCGGCAACGCCGAGCGGAAACGGCAAATATACTTTCCGATGGGCAAGATGGCCCCAGTTCACTGTATTCTGAGTTGTCACCGAAACCTCCGGATCGGCAGGAATATACTTCTCCATCGCCACCTTCATCATGGCCTCACGCTCGGTCGGCACATACGCATGCCAGCTATACGACCACACCTTGTCC
>OBEQ011568614.1_pt1 | contig 11968 bp, 9 predicted proteins | sample 1670901 | NCBI WGS metagenome assembly OBEQ01 (sample SAMEA104232315, study PRJEB22302) | groundwater metagenome | biome: forest; feature: aquifer; material: groundwater | place: USA | collected 2011-08-07 | depth 5.4 m | reverse complement strand
GATGGCCCCGGCCCCGGAGCGCCACGCCCTCATGAGCAAGGAGCCCCACCCCGCCCGCGGGATCGGCTTCCGCCAGCCGGTGCTGCGGGTCGCCCTCGAGCGCGAGGGGAAGCGCTTCGCGACGACCTGGGAGGCCCACGCGGCGGCCGGCGTCGGCGAGATCTGGGAAGAGGATGAGTTCTGGATCGAGCTGTCGTGGCGGATCGACCCCGACGGCGCGCTCGGGATCCGGAAGTACTTCGAGTCGCCGTATCGGCCGGGGGAGAAGCTCACCGTCGACGACTTCTACGGCTGGATGTTCGAGCATTCCGTCCCCAGGCTGCCGTCGGCCGCGGCGAAGGAGGGGCTCACGCCGCTCCAGTACATGCGGAAGTACGGCGCCTTCCTGGTCGAGGACCACGTCTACCGGACGCACGAGAAAGGCCTGGCGCCGGCCGAGCTGGAGGGCGCGACCGTTGACCCGGTGTCCCGCGTGATCACCAAGGGGGGGGTGGCGGTCGGCGTCGAGGTGGACGGGCAGCCGATGGTCGGGTTCCCGACCCCGTCGCGGAAGCTCGAGCTGTACTCGAAGACGCTCAAGGACTGGAAGTGGCCGGAGTACGCGCTGCCGGGCTACATCCGGAGCCACGTCCACTGGTCCCAGATGGACCGGGCGAAGAACGAGTTCCTCCTGCTGCCGACCTTCCGGCTGCCGACCCTTATCCACACCCGGTCCGGCAACGCCAAGTGGCTCTACGAGATCTCCCACTCGAACCCGATCTGGATCCACCCGCGCGACGCCGAGCAGCTGGGCGTCCGGACGAACGACCTGGTGAAGATCTCCACCGAGATCGGCTCGTTCGTCGACAAGGTCTGGGTCACCGAGTCGATCCGGCCCGGCGTCGTCGCCTGCTCCCACCACCTCGGGCGCTGGCGGCTCAGCGAGGAGACCGGCGGCGACCGCTGGTCGACGGCGCTGGTCGATCTCAGACCGGAGGGCGAGGGCCGGTGGCGGATGCGCACGGTTCATGGCATCCGCCCGTTCCCGAGCGACGACCCGGACTCGGGGCGGATCTTCTGGGAGGACGCCGGCGTCCACCAGAACCTGACCTTCCCGGTGCAGCCGGATCCGATCAGCGGCCAGCCCTGCTGGCCCCAGAAGGTCCGCGTGGAGCGGGCGGGGGTGGACGACCGCTACGGCGACGTGGTCGTGGACACCCGGAAGGCCCACGAGGTCTACCGCCGCTGGCTCGACCTCACCCGGCCGGCCCCGGGGCCCGGCGGGCTCCGTCGCCCGCTGTGGCTCCCGCGCGCGTACAAGCCCGACCCGTCGAGCTACTGGTTGCCAGAGGGGAGCGATGTCGCGGAGGCCGCAGGCCGGAGCCGTCGCGACCAGACGGAGGACTGATGGCGACCAAGACGATTCGCGTCGAGACCGTCGCCCAGGCGTACCTCGAGATCCTGCGCGAGCGCGGCATCGACTACTTCTTCGCCAACGCCGGCACCGACTTCGCCTCGATCATCGACGGCTTCACCAAGTTCGCGGCCGAGGGCCAAGCCGACGCCCCGGAAGGTCGCCCGGCTCCTCAGTCGGCATCTCGACGGCATTCTCGCCTACTGCCACGTGAAGGTCCCGTTCGGGAAAGTCGAGGCCATCAACGGCAACATCCGGGCGATGCTTCGTCGGGGCCGTGGCTAGCGCGATCACGAGTACCTGCTCCTCACAGTCCTGAAGGCCACCGCGGAGCGTCGCCGTCTGCTCCGAACCGCATGAATGCTGCACCCGTTACAGATTCTGTGGCAGAGCGATTGATATAGACCATGGCATCGCCGAGGATCAGCAGCGAGCCGGCCGGATCGAGCACGCAAATATAGCCCGGCGTCTGGCCCGGTGGCGCGATGATCCGGAGGCCGTACACCTCCTCGTTGTCGCCCACCGCCTTGATCGTGCGTGGTGACCTGATCTGCGGGATGTCAGCCGCGGCTGCCTGATCTCCCCTTCGAGGCGCTCGCGCTGCACAGGTGGCTCGCAAGATCCTGGACCGGGTGCTGGAACGTTAGTCCGCGGCGGTCTTGGCTAGTTGCGGCTCTGAAAGATGTTCGAGTTCCCGATCGAGGAATGCGGCGATCGCGTCCATGCCCGAGCGCCCCGCTGCGGCCTCGGCCTCGGCGTTGTAGTTCGTGTTGATGTTCAGGTCGTAGGTGTAGGTGTTGCCCGCTTCGTCCCCGATGAACTCGACGGCCGCGATCTCAACGTCGTGGTGCTTCAGGAATCGGCGGTACGCATCGAGAATCGGGTGGCCAAAGTCCGTCCGGATTTGGAAACGCGGTCGGCCCGCCGGGGAATGGGTCGGCGCGGCGCACTCCGCGTCGGCTGGGCACAAGTTGAACCCCCGGCCAGTCTGGGACTGTAGAGCATACAGGAACTCGCCGCCGACAAATTCCGCCCGGGTGATGAACGGGTCGGGAGACTCGACGAACTCCTGAAGGATGTAGAGACCGTCGGCGGAGTCTTTGAGATCATCGCTCTGGATGCACCGCGCGAGCTCGTCCGCGTCCTCGAAACGAACAATGCCCAGGCCCTTCCCACCGCGATTGGGCTTGACCAGAAACGGCCTGCGGAACCGGCCGGCCGCCTCGATGATTCGGTCCGGGCCGATGGCAGTCACCGTTTCCGGGATCCGGATGCCGAAGGCGTCCAGCGCCACCAGCAAGGCAGTCTTGCTCATCGCAAGCTCGAGCGCCTCACGCCCGTTGACGATTCGCCGGGCGTCGCCTTCGAGCCACCGCAACAGCACGCGGCAGTGTTCCACGGCTAACGGGTGCCCGCGCGTGTGAGCGGTTCCGCTAAGCCTGTTGAAGTAGACGCCCGGCGGCGGGGTCTCGGACAGATCGATCACATCCTGGTCGAGGAAAATCTCATCGTGAGGTACGCCGCGCCGCTCGAGTGCGGTGTCCAACGCTGCGTACCACTCGGGGCTCTCGTGAAGCACGTAGACGCGTGTCATTTGTCCACCTCCCCTGGCATCTGCATAGACTGGCTCCCTCGGGATCGTGGTTCCTCCACCTCGCGCGCCCATGGCCGTGTCTTCGCCTGCAGTCCCAGCGGGTCAAATTCCTAGCTGGTAGGAGGGGACCCCGCCATCACGGCGTCGCCTCCTTCCCCGAACCAACGTAACGTGCGCGTTTCTCGTACCACGCAGGCTGAATATACGTATGTCGATCGACATTTGTCAAGATAGACCCCTTAGTGCTCCATTTCGCAATTACGGTGACGTATCGGGCGATGATCAGGCAGCACGGGTGGGAGGCGACGCGTCCGCGTCATCGTATTTATGAAATCGTGTACTTAGTTGCCCTTAGCAGGCAGTTGGGGGGGCTTCGGGGAGCAGGCATTTGAGCTTCTCGGCCTGGGTGCGGCCGTGGAGCGCCGGTCGAGAGGCGGTGCAGGTTGCGGTGCAGGTTGTAGGTGCGCTCCCAGCCCGGAGGGCGAGGGCCGCCTGGTCGAAGCTTGAAAGTCATGGCGGCTCCAAAACTCCTCGGCATCGATGCGATGACTGCTCGGATGAGAAGAACCGGCGGAACTGCCCGGGTTTTTCTTCAGGTCAGAGGGGCGGGAAGGGAGTCTTTGCCGTGACGGGTAAGCGCGGCGCGCGCAGAAAGGGGCAGCTCGGAGCGACGAGGAAGCGTGGTCGTACCGTCCGGCGCAAGGTCGTGCGGGAGATCGCTGCGGCGGCTATGCCGGTGGCGACCCTCCCGGTGAGGGAGCTGGTGCCGAAGGATCAGCGGCCGGTCAAGTCGGACGGGATGCCGGTGCGCGGCCCGGACCTCTACCCGCGGCGCCAGGTCGTGCGGGCCATCGTGCTCAGGGCGCTGACCAAGGCGCAGTCAAGGGGCAGCTGGTGTGGGTCCCAGGCGCCATGCTGCAGGACTTGGTGAAGGCCTTGTACAAGATGGGGCCCAGAGTGGAGCGAAGGGGCACTCGCTGGCGGCGGTGCGGGCCTTTCTCCCACAACACTTTCCGCCAATCACCACCGACCGAGCTCTACGGCGAAAAGGACAATGCGAGCGACTCCATTCGTTCTTGGCCTCGGTTTGAGCTTGGCCGTCGCCGGGCCAGGTGTCATCTGAACCGCCGAGTCGCGATACCGTGCTGAGCGTGGAGGTTGGACGGCAAGGGGGCACCCGGAACGGCGCGGCAGGTGTCAAGGCGCTCAAGAAGAAGGGGCGCCACGCGCAGCGGAAGGCGGCGCGGGAGATCACCGCCGCCGCGATGCCCACGGCGTCCCTGCCCGTTCGGGGGCCGGTGCCGCCCTCGGCTCCGTACCGCAGCATGAGCTCGAACGCGGCCTCCCGCGCCTGCTCGCAGAGCTCCGTGTACAGCGTGATGTTGCCGCCGAACAGGGTCTGGAGGGCTCGCCCCGATGTTGCCGACGATAGTGCGTGACCGGACGACGATGCCGCGCACGACGCCGCGGTAGTGGGTGATGCGCCACCCCTCGAATCCCATCCCCGTCGTGACCCACTCGGGCTGGATGGACCCGTGTCGTCTCCCGGGCGCCGTCGGGTCGGAGGCCGGCTCGTCCCGCCGTGCGAATGGCGAATTCATGCTCAGGTCTGGCCCGAGCTTCGCAGACTTGCTTCCGAAGCCGATGATGCCCGGAGAGCCGCGACACTCCGCGCGAGCGAGACTTGGAAGAGCTCCGGCGCGACACGATTGACAGGGGCCTGCTTCGATCCTAGAGTGCTTCCGCCTCTGAGGAGGCGGCATGCCTCGAGACAAGTCTCCGCGAGAACCTCTCGACACCCTCGTCGACCGGCCTGCCTCCGCCGAGGATCGCCCCGCCGGGTTGCGCCGGCATCGCCGCGCGGGCACTCTGGTCGCGGCCGCGCTCGTCCTCGCCATCTCGATCCCGCCCGTCCACGCCCACTTCATGCTGACCTCGAACATCCGGGTGATTCACGTCGAGCATCGGGAGGACGGACTGCGGCTCTACATCCGCCTGCCGATGCCGCTGATCGTGGCCGACCTCGTCGGGCCGTCTCGGGCCGACGGGACGGCCAACCCGGCTCCGTACACGCTCAACCGGATCGAGCAGGGTCAGCTCTCGCATTACCTGGACGTCGCGGCTCTCCGCCGCGACCCGATCGGCCTCGGCAAGCTGGTCGTCGAGCGCTATGCCCTGGTGGCCGACGACCGCCTGCTCCGCGGCCACGTCGAGGCGGTCCGCGTCTATCCGGCGCTCAGGCAGTCCCGCTTCACCAACCTGGCCGAGGCGAGGGCGGCGCTGCACGGCCCGCCCTACGAGAGCCACTTCGAGGCGGTGTATGCGGGCGAGACGGTCGTCGACGTGCAAGTCTTCTATCCGACCACCGGGCCGGTCACCAGCTACTACGCGTTCGGCGCCAAGGTGACCCCCGCGCTGCAGGGGGCCGAGAGCCTGGCGAACGTGCTGTTGGACCACCGCGACGGCGGGACCAGGATCTTGCGGGCGCTCGGAACCCTCGAGCGCCCCTTCGTGGTCAGGAACGGCGCGGGCGCGGCCGGCGAGGCGACGCGCGACTCATCGCGCTGGATCGACACCGTCTCCGCCTTCGTCTGGCAAGGGATCCTGCACATCCTGGGCGGCGCCGACCATGTGCTGTTCGTCCTCTGCCTCACCATCGGCGCGCTCGGGCTCCCCAACTTGCTGAAGCGCGTGACCGGCTTCACGGTGGGCCACACGGTCACCCTGATCGCGGGCTTCTTCGGCTTCGTGCCCGGAGCGCCGTGGTTCATCCCGGCCATCGAGGCGGCCATCGCCCTGAGCATCGTTTACGCCGGCGCGGTGGCCCTGCTGGGCACGACCGGCCGCGACACCTTCGTGATCACCGCCGCGATCGGCCTGCTGCACGGGTTCGGCTTCTCGTTCGTCCTCCAGAAGATGCTGCAGGTCGACTCCCCGAACCTCTGGGCCCGCCTGCTCGCGTTCAACCTCGGCGTCGAGGTCGGCCAGGTCGCGCTGATCCTCGCTGTCTGGCCCGGGCTCCGGCTCATCGAGCGCCACGCGCCGCGTTACGTCTCGTACGGACGGGCCGCCGTGGTCGCGCCCTCCGTCACCGTCGCCGCCGTGTGGACGATCGAGCGGGTCCGGGTGGTGTGGGAACGCGTGACGCTGTGACCACGCTCTCGCCCGAGCCGACGGGCCGCGCGCCGCCCCGAGCGCCTCCCGCGCCGGCAAACTACTAGGGAGAGCTGGTAGGCGAAGGGAGGCAGACCATGGTGTCAACGAAGAGGCTGGCAGTGGGCATCATCCTCGGTGCCTTGGCGGCGCTTGCCATCGCGGGCGAGCTGGCGGCGCAATCCGTGTCCTACAAACAGAAGTCGAACAACGACCGGGTGATCGCCTTCCAGCAGGTCGGGGGCGTCCGACCCGACAAGGGGCAGGTGGCCTTCAGCTTTTACGGCTCCAGCGGGTTCAAGGTCACGTCCCCGCGCGGTGTGGAGATCTTCATCGACCCCTGGCGCAACGACCCGTCGGGCATCTGGGGCTCCTGGTTCGCGATGGAAATGCCGATCACCCGCACCGACATCGGGCTGGTGACGCACTCGCACTTCGACCACGACGGCTTCGATCGACTCGACGCCACGATGATCCTCGACCGCATGGCAGGCAGCTACCAGCTCGGCGACGTCAAGATCACGGGCATCGCGGAGAAGCACATGTGCGTGCCCCAGGGGAAGTACTCCTACCGGGCGGCGATCACGCGGGCGATCAAGGAGGATCCCTGCGAGCCGAACGAGACCACGCAGTGGGACAACGTGCTGTTCCTGATCGAGACGGGCGGGCTGCGGATCCTCCACTGGGGTGACAACCGCCAGAAGATGCCCGACTACATCTGGAAGATGATCGGCGACATCGACGTGGCGATGCTGCCGGTGAGCGACGAGGGGCACATCCTCTCGCATTACTGGGGCGACAAGGTCATGGAGAAGATCAACGCCAAGGTCGTCTTCCCTATGCACTACCACGTCAACGGCGTCAACATCCCCGGCTGGGCGGGAAGCGAGTCGGCCATCAAGTGGGTCATGAAGCACCAGCACACGATGCTCGACGCGCCCACGGTCGTCTTGACCCGGGACAAAATCAAGGACCTGCGCCACCACGTGATGTACTTCGGCGATCACGTCGCCTTCCCGTTCGGAGGCCCGCCGGCGGTGGACCCGGAAACGCCGCCGGTCCCGGATCCGGTCGAGACGTGGAAGCGGCTCATCCAGCAATGACCGTCGCGGCGGGGGCCCCCCCCGCCCCCGGCGCGACCGCGCCAGCCACCTTCCGGCCACGAGCGCCGAGCTCACCTCGGCGCTCGTGGCGTCGCGCGGGAACCTGGAGCTCGAGCGGATGCGATTCCCATTATCGGACCGGAGATGACCGAGACGGCCATCTGCAAGACCTTCACGAGCGAGATGGCCGTCAAGGTCACCAACGAGGCGTTGCAGATCTTCGGCGCGAGCGGGTACTCCCGCGAGCGCCCGGTGGAGCGAATGGTACGGGACGCGCGCATGTTCACCATCGCGGGCGGGACGACGCAGACGCTCCGGAACCTCATCGCGAACCACCTCCTGGGCTACGTGAGCCAGCGCATCGGGTGAGCGACGCGGCCCGAGACGCGGCGGCGCGAGGCGGGCCCGGCCAGGCGGCCGAACAAGCATTTGACCACGATCGGGCGAGAGCTATACTCGGGCGCCACAGCACCGATGGCCGACGTCCGGGCGATCGGTCGCGAGCCGCCCGAGCCGGTCCGAGATGGGGGTGAGCCAGCCGAGAGCGACCACGCCGAGCGGAGTGTCTGCTGAATGTTCTTCCAGGGCGATCCGATAGAGGAGGGGTCCATGGACTTCGACATCCGCGAGTCTGTCACGCGCAGTGAGCGAGCCACTGGCAACGCAATGTCCCGCCGGACCTTCCTGGCCACGGCCACGGGGGGTGCGACGGCCCTGCTGGTCGGGCAACACGTCCAGCCCGCGGCGGCCCAGCCGCGGCGGGGTCCGACCTATCCCGGAGTATTCACGTCCCTGTCGGAGTCGCTGCGCGCGACCCTGCCCGACCCGGTCCAGCTCTCCGACGTGGTCGCGATGAGCCCGCGCGACATGGCCCGGCGTTCGGCGCTGGTGATGTCGGCCTACCGGGAGCTGCTCGAGATGGCCACGTCCCTGCGGAACCCGGCCTACCGCAAGCCGATGCTCGACATCCTGCTCGACCCGAAGGTGACGTTCCTCGCCCCCTACTCGACCCGCGCCGATCGGGAGGCGATCCGCAACGAGCTGGCCCGCTTCGAGTACATGTCCACCGAGGACGACGTGGACGAGCTGTTCCCGCCGAACAATCTCAACGTCCAGCCCTACTACTCGTCGTCGCAGAGCCACGACGACTTCTACCACAACCACCCGGGCGGGATGGCCATCACGTGCGCGGTGAACGCCCGCCTGAGCGAGCACCACGCGCACCTCTACCAGGAGCACTTCGGCATCCCCGTGGATCGGGACCTCGCGGTGGCCGCGCTCACGATCCACGAGTACCCGAAGGCGTGGCTCTACTACTGGAAGGACGACGGATCGTTCGGGATCGAGCCGCGCACCTTCGGCGGCAACGTCCACACCCACGCCGCCTACGTCGTGGCCGAGATGCTGTACCGCGGGGCCCCGCGCGAGCTGGTCGTGGGCGTGGCCGCCGCGCACGCGTTCGGCAGCGTCGAGCTCAAGCAGGAGGGCAAGGAGACGCGGTTCCTGTGGCCGGGCTACGAGTACGTCGCCAAGTTCCTGCACGCGGGCGCGCTGCTGGCCCGGCGTGATCCGGTCGAGGCGGGGCTGCTCGAGCGCGGGCCGGACGGCGGCCTGATCCTCCCGCCCCAGCCGATCGAGATCTGGAACTGTCACCTGTCGGACATGAACTGGCCCTACTCGAGCGGCGCCGCCCACAAGTACGTGCGCCCGCTCCTGGTCCAGATGGCGAGCGACACCTACGGCATCGGCTCCCCCGAGACCCGCGAGTTCAGGCAGCTGAAGAACTACGTCTACTCCCAGGCCGGCCTGATCCCGCTCTACGAGGTGTTCGTGCGCGAAGGCGAAGCGGCGTTCCGCGCCACGGTCCAGCGACTGGTCGGTCGAGGATGAGGCGGGGGCTCCTGACCCGCCGCGGTTTTCTCCGGTGGACGGCGGCGGGCGCCACCGCCGCCGCGTTCGGGCGGCGGGCCGTCGCGCCCGCCGCCGACAAGACCGGCACGATCCGCGTGTGGGGCGAGCCGGGCCCCTACGGCGGCGTCGCGGTCGACGGCATGAACGAGTGGGCGCAGAAGCACGCGCCGGGCCTTCGCTTCACCATCGAGACCCTCCCGTGGTCCGACGTGTACCCGAAGCTGATGACCGATCTCGCCGCCGGCCGGCCCCCGCACTGCATCAGCGTGGAATCGCCCATCGCCTTCCAGCTCATGGCCGAAGGCCTCCTCGAGCCCGTCGACGACCTGCTCGACAAGATCGGCCGCAACCGGCTCATCCCGGGCGCCAGGTGGGAGTATTGGGGCGCCTGGAAGGGGCGGCAGTACGTCCTCCCCGCCCATCACCAGGCGCACCTGCTCGTCGTGCGGACCGACGTCCTGGCCGACGCGGGCGTGACGAAGCCCCCCGGCGACTGGGACTGGAGCGACCAGCTCGCGGCCGCGCGACAGATCAAGGCGAAGACCAAGCTCTATGGCCTCTCCTTCGCGCTCGGGCGCAACCTCGCCACCGATTACTACGTGATCAGCCTGCTGCACAGCGCCGGCGGGCGCATGTTCGACGCCGGCGCGAAGTTCCAGGTCGTGTTCGACAGCCCGGCGGCCGTCGAGACGTTCGAGTACATCCGCGAGCTCTTCCCGACCATGCCGCCCGGCGCCGTCGGCTACTCCTTCCTCGACGTGGTGGACTCGATGGTGACCGGGCAGGCGGCGATGGTCTTCTACTGGGGCCGCGTGTTCGGGCGGGCCGCCGAGGTCAACCCGGGCCTCTTCAAGGTCATGGAGGCCTACCAGCACGCCCGGCACCCGAAGACGGGCAAGCAGTACAACTGGAACGACTTCCAGGGCTGGGCCATCCCGAAGGACAACAATCCCTACGTCGCGGAGGTCAGGCAGGCGCTCACGTACCTCCTGCGGAGCAAGGAGTGGGCGATCCGCTACGTGCACTCGCTGGTGCCGAACGTCTCGCCGGTCTTTCAGGACATCGTGCAGGACCCGCGCTTCCCCCAACACCCGTTCTTCGCGACCAAGCGCCGGACGATCTTCGAGTACTACACGGAAGCCCTGAAGCACGCGAGCAACTCCGGCAACGAGCTGCTCCGCGGCATCAATCCCCTGGCGGGCATCGTCCACGGGCGCAGCATCCTGGCGCAGGGCATCGAGAAGGTCATCCTCGACAAGCAGCCGCCCAGAGACGCCGTCAAGTGGGTCCAGCAGCAGCTCGAGGGGGTGCGAGGCGAAAATCTCCGGCTCCTCGGCTGATCCGAGCGTGGGGACGGCCGTCTCCTCCGAGACGAGCCCGCCCCGAGCGGGCCGGGCCGGACTGTCCGACCGGCAGCTCGGGATGCTGTTCCTCCTCCCCTTCGTCGTGCTCTCGTGTCTCTTCGTCATCTACCCCGCCATCGAGGCGGTGCGGCTGGCGTTCTACACCAAGCCCCCGTTCCAGCGGACGCTCACGTTCGTGGGCCTCGAAAACTTCCGGTACATCTTCGGCGATCCGGTCTTCTGGGCCGCGCTTCGCCAGACCGGGCTCTGGACGCTCGCCTCCACCGTGCTCCAGACGGTGTTCGGCGTCGCGATCGCGCTCCTCCTCAACCAGGCGCTCTGGGGGATCAACGTCTTCCGCGGACTCCTCCTCTTCCCGTACATGGTTCCGACGGTGGTGATCGCGCTCATCTGGCGCTGGATGTTCAACGCCGAGTTCGGCGTCGTGAACGCGCTCCTCCGGGCGTCCGGGCTGGTCGCGGAGCCTGTCTACTGGCTGGCCGATCCCCGGTGGGCGATGGCGTCGACCATCCTGCTCAACGTCTGGAAGTACACGCCCTTCGTCGTCATTTGCGTGCTCGCGCGGCTGCAGGTGATCCCGCCCGAGCTGTACGAGGCGGCCCAGGTGGACGGGGCCGGCGCCTGGCGGGCCTTCCGGCACATCACGCTGCCGCAGCTCAAGACCGTCCTCGCGGTCGTGGTCGTCTTCCGGACCATCTGGACCTTTAACAAGTTCGAGGAGATCTACCTGCTCACCCGCGGCGGCCCCGGCACGTCGACCTTCAACCTCGCCGTCTACGCCTTCGAGCAGGCCACCGCCAACCTCAAGCTCGGGGCGGCGGCGGCCACCGGCGTCGTGATGCTCACGGTCCTGTTCGGCGGCAGCGTGCTTTATCTCTGGCTGCTCAGGCGGGAGGAGGAGTGACGATGCGGCGGGCGGCGCGGAATCGGCTCCGGGCGGCGCTGGCCTACGCGGCGCTGACCCTCGTCACGGCGATCGTGTGCTTCCCGCTGGCGTGGGCCGTCGTCACGTCGATCCGGCCCAACGAGGAGATGCTCCGCCTCCGGCTGCTCCCCGAGCACGTCACCGGGGCCCACTATGCGGCGCTGCTGACTGGGCGTCCCATGTACTTCGAGACCGCCACCGGCTACCGGCCGTCCACGGCGCCGGCGCAGCACTTTCTCGTGTGGTTCGCCAACAGCGTCGTCGTGACGGTGGCGACGACCATTCTCAGCGTCGGCGTCAGCACGCTCGGCGCCTACAGCCTCACGCGGCTGCGGTTCGTCGGGCAGTCGATCGTGCCGTACGTCAGCCTGCTGGGCTATATGACGCCGTCGATCATCTACGTCTTCCCGCTGTTCCTGCTGATCGTCTCGCTGGGCCTGGCCGACCGGTTGCCCAGCTTGGTTCTCGGGGACCTCAGCATCACGCTGCCGTTCTCGATGTGGCTCGTGTGGGGGTTCCTCAATT
>OBEQ010135317.1_pt1 | contig 11968 bp, 13 predicted proteins | sample 1670901 | NCBI WGS metagenome assembly OBEQ01 (sample SAMEA104232315, study PRJEB22302) | groundwater metagenome | biome: forest; feature: aquifer; material: groundwater | place: USA | collected 2011-08-07 | depth 5.4 m | reverse complement strand
GGTTATCGGCACCGGCAAAGCTCCGGAGTTCAGGCGTGTTGCCAGAAGCTTGGCTTCATTCGGAGTGAATTTACCGGAGATGATAGCACGGCCATCGGTTATTTCGGATTGGACAACCGGGGTCGAGATGGGTTGGCCATCCAAATATATGGCGACTATCCTTCCGAGATTTCTTTTAGTTATTGCGGCAAATAATTTCGTCCCTTCGGCATTGAACTCCAAACTCACTTGCGGTTGATATGTCTGCGAACTAAATACTACCGCCGCCCGCTTTAAATATCTTCCGTTCAAACCGGTCGACACAAACGGATCTTCGTTCAATCTCTGGCCCTTACGCTGGGCATCTACTATTGCCTGGGCGTCTGGCTTTGCTTCTTTGAATTCCAGGAACGGCGTCTCGCCAATTAGTTGTATGGCCTGATTGACGTCCTTTATACCGGCAAGCTCTACTATTAATCTGTCCTGGCCGCTCCCCTCAACGAGCGGCTCTGAAACTCCGAAGTAGTTGACCCTTCTTTCTATTACATCCCTCACGCCCTGCATGGCGTCGGCTTTATTGTCTGATTTAGAAAGGTCCGCCTGATAAACCAAATGCGTTCCGCCAAGTAAATCCAACCCCAAACGGAACGGCACGTTCGGCACATGAAAAGCCAATGAAACATGATGTCTGCCCAACCAGTCAATCCCCTTATTCGTCCCCTGTGGGTAAACAAATGCAAAAAGCACCAGCGACCCGACAACCAACCCAATGAGAAAGTAATTCAATTTCACAGACCACATTTAACCATAAACCACAACGAGGCGCAAGAAGCGCTTCCTCATTGTTGAACATTGCCGACAACTGTTAATTCTTTATTAATAACATCTACCTTGGAATCTTCTAGAAAATCCTGAAACCCTGCCATCTTTTTAAGCGCAGGCATCTCAATAATGACCCGGCCGTCATTACAAGCATCTTTAAGTTCATCCTTAAAGGTTGGCTCATTAATTTGTTCTAGTAGGTCATGTACTACTTTGTTTCTTTTTAGCCTGTATGCATCTAGTTTTTTAAATTCTTCTTTAGATATTAAGTCTGCTTCTTTTAAAAGCTGTATCTGATCGAAAAATCCAGAACGTTGTAATTTTGCCTGAAGAGCATTTAAAAATTTGTCTTTTTATTCCTACCTTCAGGAAGATCCATAACTGGCGAAATGGCTATGACATATTCGTAACCGATATAAACCTTTAATAGCCCCTCAATATAAACTCCCTGCATAAGAAAGGCCTCAAGATACTCTTGTTTAAGAATAGCTCCTTGTATGTAATCTCTTAATTCTTTGTGTTTCATTTGTAAAACATAAACGAAATCTTAATTTGGGTCAAAACAAAAACCGCCCAAATGGGGGTTTTGTTTTATGCAAGATCTTCTGGAAAAGATATTTTTATTCCGTCTTTTGCTTTCACGTAAAAGATAATTGGCACATCTATGCTTTCTGGAAGCTCATCCTTTAACTCGTAGGATTCCGGCTTTATGCTAACTGGTGATTTTCCTATAAAACCATCTATGCCCCGAGCTTCTTCAGCTGGAGTAGATAGCCGGTACTTAACTTTAAAGTATCCCGCCACAGATTTTAAAACTGCTTCTTGAACCTTTAGTCCTTCAAATGTTTTCATTACAACCAAGTCTCTCACCCAATTTTTGATAGTGCTTTCGTCAATTTTTTCCATGACATCCTTAAAGCTCTCCATCATTTTAATAATTCTTTTTGTGGCTTCTTCAATTCCATCTGGATGTTTTTTTCGATACCACTTTTCCCACTCTTTAAAATTCTTCCCTTTAAATTCTTTAATTAATTCACTCATTTGACCTACAACTTTTGGTCGAGTTCCGCCTATAAAACGGTTGGCCAAGTTTATTAAGGGTGCAGAATATTTAGGAAATTTAATAGTTTCTATATTCAAAAATTCCCTAATTTTGTCAGTTTTAATTTTTAGAGTTTTCACTTAAAAAAGGCTTCTTTGAGTTTGAGCGGCTTATAACTTAGATCCGATGAGTCTATCTTTGATCCAAACTTAACTTTTTTTGGATTAACTTTTTTATTTATCTTTACTGGATCTTTGAAATTATATGGTAAGCTCGCTAAAACTGCTTTGAAATCCTGATTAGTTTTCCTCTGAGTTATAAGCTCAAATTTGGCATTTGTAAATAGGTCTTTTTGATTAGCTCCGATTTTGTCTCTGATTAACGGCAGAAACTTTTTATTTATTTCGTAGCCAACTGAATTACGCTCCAGATTTCTTGCAACGAGAGTTGTTGTTCCACTGCCAAGAAAAGGGTCCAACACGGTATCTCCGACGAAACTGAACATTTTAATCAATCGTTTTGGTAGCTCTTCGGGAAACATAGCCAAATGACCTTTTTGTTGAACTCCGTTAAAATTCCAATGGCCATAAAAGTATTTATTCCATTCCTCAGTAGTCATTTTTGATTTTTCTTTTATTTCCTTGCTTGGTTTTGGACTTTCTCCGATTTTTTTAAAAACAAGGATAAATTCATAATCTAATTTGATTATTCCGTTTCTTGGGTAAGGAAAGCTTCCCATTATTACAGCTCCGCCGGTAGTGTTTACCGTCGTAACCTTTTGCCAAATTATTGATCCCATATAATCAAAACCGGCTGTTTCACAAAATTTAATTATTTCTGTTCTAATTGGTATAACCTTATATCTTCCATAGTAAACAGAGCGGGCAAACTGATCTCCTATATTTATACAGAGTCGACAACCTGGACTTAAAACTCGGTAGGATTCATTCCAAACCAAGTTTAGATTATTAATATAATCTTCGTAAGAGTCATTAAAACCAATCTGTTTGGATGAGCCATAGTCTTTTAGTTGCCAATATGGCGGCGATGTAATAACAAGCTGAACCGATTCGCTACTAAGTTCAGCCATGTTTCTGGCGTCTCCAATAATTACTTTGTGACTCGACATTAAATTAATTCTAGCATTACCTAAAATAACAGCAAGGCATAACTAAAACCCCGCCTTGGCGGCGGGGTTAGGGGGTAGAAATTGAAATATCGGCTATGTCGGATTCGGAGAAAGAAACGTGGCCTAAGATATCCTGACATCCAAGGACTATGAGACCTTTGATGGTTTTGCCGTCTTTTAAGATGACGTCAACAACTTGATATCCCATTCCCGCTTCCGGGAGATTAAGCAGTTTATCAACCCACTTCTTGCTTAGCCGCATTTCCGTACCTTTTGTAAAGCATCCTCAAACATCTTATCACATTTTTTTATTTATAGTGAGCACAGTCGAACTACCAGACCTTGTAAATTTCCCGGCTGCCGGAGACATACATCTCGTTCATATCCTTGAACTTCTCGTTCATGGCCCGATTCTCGGGCGTATCAGCCATCATTTTCTTATTGTTCTCTTCATAAGCAGCCAAGCTCTCATGTGTGCTCGCTACGATCACCCGATGCCACTGCCCGGTCATATCGGTCATGACGTAAATTCCTTTACCCTCTGTCGGTTTGCCCACTTGATCTGCCCACTCTTTGAACAACTTCGCCATTTTACCGGCATTGCCGGGCTTACATACAAATATATCGTGCACAATTATCATTGTTATTTTTTTAATTGGTTATTTTAATTTACTTCGACTATTTTGTTTCTTGAAGTATGTCCGCTGACTATTCTCACTCTTTGTGAATGAAAATACTCTGAAAGCAGTTTGATAATAGCCCGGTTGGCCCGTCCCTGAACAGGCGGATCTTTCACAAACACAACAAAATTCTGGTCATCGAGCTTTTCGATCTTATTCTCATTTGAATCCGGTTTTGCTTTAACATTTATCCTCATCCTTCAGGAAGTTCCATTTTCTTTTCCACACGTTTTTTGGGCCTTTGTTTTTCGAGCCACTCTTTGATGACGAGTGTCGCACGAACATCGTCCTCGTTGTATTTGAGAATTTTTTTGAGAATATCGCCATCTTTCTTGTCCAGCCACTCGGAAAACCAAACTACTGACTCCGCTCCTCCTGCATCTGGCATTGACCAGTTATAGCCAAAATATTTAGCGACATCTTTAAGCGTATAAAAATACAACGGTAGAACAACTGACTCAACAACTTTCAAGTGGAGATCGATAGTATTCTCTTTGAACTTATTTACCAAAGTTGTCGGGGCGCCGTAGCGGAGAACCAGCCGGTCAAAAACCTGCCTTTCATAATATGCATAGTGATAGATGACAAAGTCCTCCAGCGTCACAAGAAAATCAAGGAAATCCTTCCACATCTTTGGTTCTTCGCTTTTGTCTTTGGCCAAAAAATATTTGTATTCCGGCTCTCCGCTTTTTTGAGTGTCTCTGACCATCAGTCCCAAAAGATAGTCAGTATCGCGAAGAGGATCTGACTCGATATCAAGATAAACTTCATATCTGACATCCGGAAATTCCGGCTTTCTGGTTATCATCGGCTCATCGGATATGAGAACCTTGGCCTGATTGTTCATCCTAACTATCTTGTCATACGGCCAATCCTCAAGCCGGGCTTGCAGATCGTTTGTATCGGCATCGGCCATGTCATGGACAGTTCTAATACCTGCATCATACAATCGCCTCTGATCAGCTTGGCTTAGTTTATATATCAACGAAACATCGTTGCAGCCTTTTGTTTCTTCAAGACAAAGTGAATACCAAGGAGTTCTTTTGCATCCTGATTTCAGAAATGGCGCCGGTTTTTCGCCATTTAATATTTTCTCTATTTGTTTTCTGGTCAAGTGAAACTGGTCGACAAAATCAGCAACCAGAAATGAACGTTCATTTCCCTGCGGGTCAATGGCATAGGCCTCTTTCGGCCTTGTACCCTGAAGACGTTCCAATATCAAGCTGTAGAAAATAAGCTGAAATTTATTCTCATCCCGAAGCTCAAGCGAGCTTTGGGCGTCGTAGACGACATATTCCCAGTCGCCAAAGTTGGATTTGCCCGGACGGGCTTCAAGCAAATCAGGAATCCCAACCCAGTTCTCGGACATCAGAACGCCGTGGTAGATGTTTTTGCCCTGTTTCATCATCTCAAGTGTCGCCAAAAAAGCCTCCTCGGTATCCCGGAACAGTTCTGGTTTTATCTCTTCAAATTTTTTGTGGTCTCGGAGTATTCTCTCTCCTTCAACCATTTTGCCTTTGTAAATGAGATCCAAAAGCGGAGGCACCTTCTTTTTCTGTTTGGCGTCGCCGTAAATGTCGTACCATATCCAATGCGGACACTGGAAGAATTTATAAAAATGTTCTGCGTGTAGAGGTTCGTTCATTGTATTTAAATAGTAAGGGATAAACGTGAAATTGCCAAATTAGACACTTTAAATTTTTTAACTTAACATACTTGATATGTCCGAATATTATAACCCTCGAAAAACCAGGAATTTATTCAATCTCCATTCGTCCGAACCATTTGTGGTCAGCCGGAGCGGAATAGATCTTTTCGTCCAATGCCCGCGGTGTTTTTATTTGGAAAAACGTCTCGGAGTTGGCAGACCCCCAGGATATCCTTTCAGTCTGAACAGTGCCGTAGACACACTGCTCAAAAAAGAATTTGATTCACATAGAGCCAAGGGGGTTGCCCATCCTCTGATGAAAGAATATGGGATAAATGCCGTGCCTTACAGTCACGACAAGCTTGAGGAATGGCGGGACTCATTAAGAAGGGGCATAAAATACTTGCACGAAGAGACCAACTTGATGCTCCGTGGCGGTGTTGATGACGTTTGGGTCAGTCCAAAGGGAGAACTCCATATCGTAGATTATAAAGCAACAGCAAAGAACAGCGAGGTTTCACTCGATGCTGAATGGCAGGACGGCTACAAACGCCAGATGGAAATCTACCAGTGGCTTTTCAGAAAAAACAAATTTGATGTTTCTCCTGTCGGCTATTTTGTTTACTGCAACGGCAGGATGGACAAGGAAGCGTTCGATGCTAAGCTCGAATTTAACGTAAAAATAATCCCTTACACTGGAAACGACTCCTGGGTGGAAGGCGTTATTGCCAAACTCCACAAATGCCTCTCATCAGAAACAATACCCGCGCCGGGAAAGGACTGCGACTACTGCGCCTACATCAGCGCAAGAAACGAGATTGAAAATTAAAAAAACCGCCTAATTAGGCGTGTTAGTGATATTGTTTCTTAATGCCTGCCAATCACCATCAAAGATAGCATCGGCCAGCCCCCACTCAACAGTCACTTGAGCAAGCAGGTACACTTCTTCTTTTGTGTTCATAAGGCCCTGCATCATCTTTTCTATATTCGGCCTGGGTATTTTGGCATATTTGCCTCTTTCTTTCATTCGCTTAATATAAATGTCCAGCATTTCCGCATTGTCTCCCTTTGCAAAGTCGACAGCAGAAACAACTGATTTCCAAGTTCCAGAAACCGCCATTGTTCCCTCGTGAAACATAAAAGTGGCGTGAGGCATCATTATCCGCTTGTCAGCCGCCTGAAAGATGATAGAGCTCATTGAACGGGCATGGGTATAGTTCAAAATAGTCACGGGATTAGACACAAGACGAATGGCGTCATATATTGCCATGCCCTCGTTCCAATCACCACCATTTGTTTTCATGTGAATAAGGATCGGACGCTTTGGGTCCAAACTTGAAAGGATCTGGAGATTCTTAATCAACCGGGCGCTCATTTTATACTCAACACCCGGCTCGTCTCTATTGCTCCAATCGTCGTCAGCGTAATAATCTATATTCTCACCAGTCAGATAAATTGCAAACTGGTGAATATCGATATTCCGTTCATGAATATCTTCTACACGATCGTCTAATGATATGCCGAAGGACTTCGATCGGAAGGTCTTCCTTCTGACCATTTTGCCTGTTGGATTTTAAAGATGCTAAGTGGAACGATAATATAACAAAAAACCACATCGGTCAATTTGACAAAGTTTACACATAATAAACTATCCTTCCGCTCTCAAAAATGTGGAAAGAATCGTTTTCTTCGGAAACGGTGAATACGGTCGTTCCTTTGAAGATATAAGAGGCGGTGATTGCCGAGAGATGCCGAGAATGAACCTTGCCCTTAAAGCCAAACTGCTCGGAAAGGTCTTTGAATTTGCCCGGATTTAGTTTGTTAGCAATGATTTTGGGCCTCAAGCCCTCAATAATAATTCCGGAATCCAAGATGCTGCCGTCTTTATCGATCAGAATGGCGCCATCAAAATCCAGAGTGGATTCGATCCTGTAATTCTTACCCTCCTTCACAATGTCCTTCAGATTCACATGGTGCTTTTTATAAATATCCTGGCTGCTGTCGGGAACATCTGTAAACCTGTTCCATTTGCCTTGCCAGCCCAATATAACAAACAAGCCGAAAGCACGACGCCTGTTCGTTATGTTTAAAATAACCTTGCTTAATTCTAATTTGTTATCCAAAGAAACGGAGGTTTTAGATTTTTTAAGCGCCTGTCTTATCTTGGGGAGAGTTTTATTTATATCAATTTGTTTTTTATTATTTTCCATGGCATTTCTTAAGATTTTGTATGATTAGGAAAGAATATTTTAATCTAATATTATATATGACCTCATTCATAAACACTTTATTATATTTGTTGTATGGCCATAAAAGCTTTGACTGGATCCCTTGCATCCAAAATTGGACGACCGATAATAATATAGTCGGCTCTGAGCCGAATCGCCTCTTTTGGAGTAATCGTAACCTTCTGATCATCTTTCTTTTTATACCAGCCTGGCCGGATTCCCGGTACAATTTTGAGTAAATTTCCTTTCACAAATTTGAGTTCGTAAGCAGAGCAAATAATGCCATCAACGCCGGCAGTTTGGGCATCCTTTAAAAGTTTATTAAACCCTGTCCTTTCTTTATGAGAGGTAAGGATGGTAACGGCTATTATTTTGCTTTTTCCGGCCGCTTTTTTGGCAGCTCTCATCATTTCGACACCGCCGGAAGCATGAACAGTTATAATATCGGCGCCAAGTGTAGACAATCTTTTAACTGAATTAGAAACTGTATTTGGAATATCATACAGTTTGGCGTCAGCAAAAACTTTGCCGTATTTTTTGAGTTTTTTAATAATTCCAGGACTTCCAAACAAAAGATCGTTGACCTTAAATCCCCAAACAAGGCCTCTTAGCTTTTTGGCGACACTTAAAGCTTTTTTCTCCGAGATACCATCTAGAGCAACTATTATCCTATGCGCCATGGCATTTTTTATATTTTTTTCCACTTCCACATGGGCATGGATCGTTCCTGCCAATTTTTGGCTCTTCGTTCTGAACGGGTTCGTTTGCAGATGATTGAGGATTGTTGCCCTTGTCTCCCGATATATCTGGGCGGCTTTCTTTTAAATTAATAGTTTTGGGTTGTTCCATAAAACCGACCTTGAATACCAGGTTGGCCACCTGGGCTCGGATAGTATCCATCAGCTGGTTGTACATATTCTGGCCTTCTATTTTATATTCAACCAAAGGATCCCTTTGGCCGTAAGCCCTCAACCTGACCGAATCCCTCAAATATTCCATCGCTTCAATGTGGTCTATCCATAGTTCATCTATGGTTCGAAGGAGAACCAGTTTTTCGAGGTTTCTCATCGCTTCACTGCCAATCGCTTTTTCTCGCACCTCATACAATTCTTCCGCTTTTTTTATAAGAAAACCATTCAACTCGTCCTTATTGCCGGATTTAGTCACATCAAGTATCTGGGAATGGATATCATTTTCCACCGGCATCATTGCTCGGAGCGATTCGCTTATTTCTTCAAGATTCCATTTATAGTCCTGGCCTCTGGTATGAAAATCAACAAGACCGTTTATCTGGTCTCTTAAATATCCGAGGACCAATTCTTTTGAACTTGGAGACAATAATGTTTCTTTGCGTAAGCGATACACAGCTTCTCTGTGCTTGTTCATCACATCATCGTACTCAAGAACGTATTTTCTGATGTCAAAGTTGTGGCCTTCTATACGCGATTGAGCTTGAGCAATGGCGCTTGAGACAAACCTGTTCTCGATGACATCATCTTCTCCTACTCCGAGCCGATCCATCAGGTTTTTCAATTTATCGCCCCCGAAAACTCGGACAAGCTCGTCTTCAACAGAAACAAAAAATCTTGAGGAACCCGGGTCGCCCTGCCTTCCGGCGCGGCCGCGCAACTGATCATCTATTCTTCTTGCCTCGTGGCGTTCGGTGCCAATAACATGGAGACCACCCGTGCTTCGGCTTCGCTCAGCATCTTCGGAAACTGGCGGATTTCCTCCCAAAATAATGTCGACTCCCCTTCCGGCCATGTTGGTCGCAACCGTCACGCCTCCGGGCCGTCCGGCCTGGGCAATTATTTCAGCTTCCTTCTCGTGATTCTTTGCATTTAAAACATTATGAGGAACTCCCTCCCTTTTAAGCATTAGTGATAAGAGTTCGTTCTTCTCTATTGAGACAGTACCAACAAGCACCGGCTGGCCTTTCTCGTTCATTTCTTTGATCTCGCTCACAATAGCCCTCATTTTCCCGGCTTCGGTCTTGTATATTCTGTCCGAGAGATCTTCTCTCACCATTGGTTTGTTAGTCGGAATAACGATAGAATTGAGGTTGTATACCTTGTGGAATTCCTCTGCAGACGACTGAGCAGTTCCGGTCATGCCGGAAATCTTTTTGTATAAACGAAAATAATTTTGAAAAGTAATTGTCGCCAGCGTCTTGGATTCTTTCTCTATTTTGACATCTTCTTTTGCCTCGACGGCCTGATGCAAGCCCTCTGACCATCTCCGGCCTGGCATCAACCTTCCGGTAAACTCATCAACAATTATCACTTCCCCGTCTTTGACCACATAATCTCGGTCGCGCTTGAAAAGAATTTGGGCTTTCAACGCCTGCTCCATGTGGTGGACGTGCCTAACGCCACCTTCGTCATAGATATTTTTCAAACCCAAAGCTTTCTCTACTTTTTCTATCCCGTTTTCGGTTATTGAGACGGCTTTGAGCTTTTCATCTACATTATAATCTTCATTCTCAACTAAACGAGGAACTATTTTGGCAAATGTTTCATATAGTTTCCCAGAATCCTCGTCTGGTGCAGAAATTATCAAAGGCGTCCTTGCTTCGTCTATCAGTATCGAATCAACTTCGTCTACAATAGCAAAACTGTGGCCTTTGGCTTGGGCCATGTCGTTTTCCGAATAAGCCATATTGTCGCGGAGATAATCAAATCCATATTCGTTGTTTGTACCGTAAGTAATATCAGCAAGATACGCTTCTCGTCTTTTTACCGGCCTCAAAAATTCGTGGACAATTTTAAAGCCCCCTTCTATATCTCGTTCTTTGTCGTCTTTTTTGTCGGTATGGGAGGCATCATAGATGTAGCTCGACTCGTGGTTGATACAGCCGGTTGTTAACCCAAGAGCGTTATATATCTGCCCCATCCAAGTGGCATCTCTGCGAGCCAGATAGTCATTGACTGTTACAACGTGGACACCGTTGCCGGTAAGGGAATTAAGATATGTCGGCAATGTGGCAACAAGGGTCTTTCCTTCTCCTGTTTTCATTTCGGAAATATTTCCGCGATGAAGCGCGATACCGCCCATCAGCTGGACGTCAAAGTGGCGCTGGCCCAAGGTGCGCTTTGAGGCCTCCCGAACAGCGGCAAACGCCTCCGGCAGAATGTCATCGAGCGTCGCGTCTTCTGCAAGGCGTTGTTTGAATTCTGCGGTTTTGTCTTTTAGTTGAGCATCCGAAAGCTTCTCAAAATCCTTTTCGAGTTCGTTTATACTGTCGACAATGGGCTGTAATGACTTAATGTAACGGGCATTGGCATCCCCAAATATCTTAGATAAAAACGACATAATTAGCTATTTTAGCACGTTTTTTCAGTAAAATAAAGCTTTCCAGAGCCATCTGAACCCTTCCAAATTCATTTTCGCAGTCCGAACAAAATGAGGCCTCATTTAATAAATTACAGAACTCCCCCTCGGCAAGCTCGGGGTCAAACAGCTGTAATTTAATGATTCGGCCTCTATTTTATGTCTACCGGACTGCTCCAGGACAATTTGGAATAGGGTTCAGAAAGCTCTCCTTGATATCAAATCAACTAAAAATGAGGTGGAATAATATCCCATAAAGCGGGTTCCGAGGCCGTTTTGGCATGGTCTCTAGGTTGCCGAAGAGCAAAACGGCCGAGCCCTCGGAGCAAGCGCTGGCTTGCGAGAATGAGCGATGGGATATTGTCCACCTGATTTTATTTCTTGGGCTTTCTTGCCAGGTCTGTTCTTTTCTCCTTGAACTTTTTTATTTGAACTTGAAGCTCGTCTTTGGCCTGGGTTATGGCAGTTCGCAGATCTAAGTGATCTGCTTCGGCACGTATTACTAATCCCCCAAGCTTTAGATCTACCTTGGCCGAAAAAACCATGCCATGCCGGTGATGTTTGGAAGGTTTTCCTATTTCAACTTTGGCCTCACCTTTATCATTTCCGATCAAATGCTCTAACCCGCCGATCTTGTCCTCGACAAAATTCCTAAGCGGCTCATCCAAAGAGATATTTTTAGTAGTAATTTCTATTTTCATCCCGTTAGAAGTGTTGCTGATCATCCACCGCTTCAAAGAGGTGGCAAGCTGTAGACACTTTATTTAACACTTTTAATATTATTTATTCCCGATAGAGTTCACTTCTAACGGGATTCATTGTTTAATGTCTGCTCCTGTTTTATAACTATTCAATTCTAATTCATTAATTATAAATACGGCTCCCCAATCACGGCCAGATGAAGTGAAATACTGGGCCGTCATATTTAACCAATGCTTTGTCCCATCTGGCCATACGGCATAAACTTTTTTGTCGTTAATGTATCTGACGTAATTAGCCGTAGTATACGAATTAAATGTCTTGTCATCAAGTTCAATGACTTTTGACGGATCCAACTGGCCATATAATTTAATTATCCCCGGACGCAAATATCTCTTATATTTTCCTGCC